>Ga0209711_10003731_pt1 | contig 12699 bp, 9 predicted proteins | sample ArcticOcean_MG_C_7_FD_187441 | JGI IMG/M metagenome (GOLD analysis project Ga0209711, IMG submission 187441) | Marine microbial communities from western Arctic Ocean - ArcticOcean_MG_CB11_88 (SPAdes) (version 2) | ecosystem: Environmental > Aquatic > Marine > Oceanic | place: Arctic Ocean... | reverse complement strand
CAATGATATTGGTACTCAATATCGCTCAGCATGTTTTTGTGAGAATGAAGATGACTTAGAAATAGCTCAAAAAACTTTTCAGCAATATCAAGAAAATCTTCTAGGTGCAGGTTATGGAAATATCACAACTGAGATGAAAGTCCTACAAGAGTATTATTTGGCAGAAGAATATCACCAACAATATCTTGATAAAAATCCAAATGGTTATTGCGGCATTGGAGGAACCGGGTGTTCATTCGATAAAGTCTAGGCATAAAAAAGAGGTTCCATCGCAACTTCCATCATGGGTTTTAATATTGTAAAATCCAGACCTTGCCGGTATAGCTCAGTTGGTAGAGCAGTTGATTTGTAATCATCAGGTCACGAGTTCGACTCTTGTTGCCGGCACCATTTTCCTTTTAAGTATTCGTCAGATTGAGCAATTGCTGTCCAAGCCCAAAACATGAGCTACTCTTCCCATGCCCATCCAGCCTGCAATGCAGTATGTTAAATCGGTAATTTCCGCATCGCTAAACACTTCTTTGACCTCTGCCCAAAATTTTTCATCCTTAGCTAATTTCTGTGGCTCCGTTCCCATAGCTTTTGCAAACTGAACCGCAATTAGCTCTCGTGAACTCAGACCTTCTAAATTATCATTGAGCAAATTTGAGTAGAAGCTATCATCAGGGGCTTCTCCATTATTGGTAACTCCTCCAACAATGCCCATTTGATGAACGTCTCTTTTAGATTGCCAGTTCATGCAAATCTTGCACCCATTAATCATTGCAGTTGAAATTCTAGCCGCTTCAAATACTCTTAATGGCAGTGTGCTGTGCTCATATATTGCATAAGCAAATGCATTGCCTGCTCCAGAAATCTCTTTGGCATAAAGATCACCGGGCCCAGTCATTAAGGAGTCATTCGTTTGATCTAAAGTTAGTCTCATTTTATTCAAGCCTCAAAATATTATTATTATTTATAGCACTAAGTATTATTTTACTCAAAGCAATAAATGATTGGCATGGAAATTGCTTATGTGTACGTTAAGCATTTAGACTTTCCCCCAAAAGAAGTGGAATTCAATTTCATGCTAATGCTTAGCGTACTTCTCTAGTAATATTTTAGAGGTTCAGCTCAACTGAAAAATTGATTAATCTTCCTCTTGGGTCATGCACCCGAGTATCAAAACTAAAATCAGGCGCGTCGTAAAGTAATGGAGCCTTTCTATCAAATGCGTTCATGACACCCAATCCTACCTCAAGCGCTCCCCTTGGTGACTGAAAGGTTTTAGTAATGGAAAAATCATGCACTAGCAATGACTTAATTTGATTGGTGTATCCCAGGCTAGCTGCAGATGAAGGTATAGATCGTTCATTTATATATTCATCAAGATACCGTGAGTTCATTCCTAGGGTTAAATCATTCATTGTCCAACTTAAAAAGCTATTAAGTCTTAGTTTTGGCAAAGAGTGAGTATTAGCATCATAATTAAATTTGCCTACACGATTCACCATAATCGAACGCTCATCTCCATCAGTATCTTCGGGAGTTAAAAACTCAGATAACTCAGTTGCCTTTACCGAATAACTGAAGTCGCCGTATTGAGTGGACTTAAAAATATTTAATGCAATATCTAAGCCTTCTACTTCAGTTCTTTCTTCATTAAAATACGAAGTGCTAACAGCAATTAATTCCCCAAACTGATTTCTTGTAATACTGGCTCCGAAAGGATTATTGTTTAGCAAGACTTGGGCGCTCTCTACCTCAATTCGATTTTTGTAATTAATGGTCCAGTAATCAAGAGTTAGATCTATTGCATCTGAAATATTCCAAATAAATCCAAGGCTCATATTTTCTGAGGTAGCAGGCTTTAAATTTGAATTCCCCAAAAGTGCTAGCCTAACAAATGGCGAGCTATTGATATCTCTAACGCTTCCAAGCTGTATTTCAGATGAAAACATTTGAGCCATAGAGGGAGAGGTAAAAGACGTTCCGATAGAGCCCCTAAGCAATAATCTATCTGAAGCTAAGTACCTAAAGGAAAATTTTGGATCAAACGAAGACTCATTCGCAAGCTTCTCATATCGACCAGATAAAATAAGATCTAACTGTTCAATAAAGTTTGTATTAGTCTCAAAGAAAATAGCTTGCTTGTCTCTGCTGGTGTTTACATTTTTTCCTCCGCCTAAGAATAGTAAGTCAGCTCCTTTAAGCAGCTTGCCGTCTGAATCAAAGGTAGCCCTGCTTCCTTCAGAATAATTAATCTCAAGATCTTCAGAATTAAATTGAAAACCCATCGCAAAATCAATTCCATTTTTTCGACCTGTGAAAACTCCATCAAGAGAAATAAGGCTGCCAGTTTTTATAGAAGTCTCTGACCCTTTAATATAGCTAATGAGGCTTGAAGAATTTTCTAACGGTAAAAATATGTTCCATTGCTCATTACCATCTGGTCCACCTTGCCCAAGCAAAGCCTGTTCAAATCTTGATTCAACAGTATCTGGTCTCGTATGCTTATTCTCATGCTCACTCGCAGTGAGAGATAGTTCAAAATTTAAATCTTCTGAAAGATCAAACATTAGGTTATTACTAAAATGATATTGTGAAATGGCTTTAGGAGATCTGGGCGATGGAAATGCTGAGCCCAATGGTCGTCCATACCAAATCACCGGCACATTAAAAGGACTGCCCCCCTGACCCGGAAGAATTTTCTTAGATAGATAAGATAAGGCTGGGTAAGATGGAGACTGCGGATTATCATTTACATCAACAGTGGCCACCAAAAATGTCATTGAATAATCGATTACTGCGCCAGGCCTCTCAAAATGCATGTAGCCTTTTAAATGATCCTCATCATTAACTATGTTGAATCTTTCCCCATAAAGAAACTTGCATCTAGGCCCAGCAATCACACCGCCATTATCAATGCAGCTTGGATCAGGAATAGTTTGATTTGGAGAGTAACTTCCTGCATAAGGCCCTGAAGTTAATGTATCGCTTGCGGTGATCTTAAAGCTATTTCCCAGACCGCTTAACCCTAGCTCTGCAATCTTTGGGATCTCGGACGCATTGAGCGGAGATCTATTCAAAGCACTCAGAGCAACCACGAAGTTTCCATCAAAGGCATTGCCGCCATAAAGAACACCCAAAGAATTATCTGTTTGATTGTAGTTAGAAGTTTTTTGGCTGGATGCAGAGATTCTCAAGCCATCAAATGCACGATAAGTATTAAAATTAATAACGCCTGCAACAGCATCTGATCCATACAAAGACGTTGCACCATCTTTTAAAATCTCTATGCGCTCAAGCGCAATCTCAGGGATAATATTTACATCAATATAACCCTCTCCCTCATTAGAAGGTGTCCCAGAATGAGTTTGACGTTTTTTGTTAATCAGGACTAGTGTTGAAGCATGATCCAGTCCACGCAATGTGATTGAAGACATTCCCTGGTCTACGCCATCCAATGCATTGGTTTGAAAATGTGATCCAGAAGCAACACTGAGATACTTGCTCAGCTCAGCCACGGTTGAGACCCTTAAATTTTTGAACTCTTGAGAGGAAATAATATCAACTGGAGATGCATTTAAATTCGATGAGTCTATGTAAGATGCTACAGAAATAATCTCTTCTGTTTCATCTGCCAAAACAAAATTAATGACTAAAAAGTATGTGAAGAAAACTGGTAAAAATCTAGCGGTCATAAATATAAAATGAAATCAATTAATGACACGCATTTTATATACATTTTGAAAGTTTGAAAGAGCCGAAAACCGCCGGATGACGGTTTTCAACTGTGAGTTTATGTATTAATAAATGACTAAAGCTTTAAATTAAATCTAAGGCCATAATTTCGTCCAGGTAAAGGAACCTCATTTTTAACATAAGATGAATGATTTCTTGCAACCTCATCAAGCATATTGTTGCCAAACAAAGAAAGTGTTAGCTCTCCCTGGCTGCCTAAATCAATAGTCCTGCTTAGTTTTGCATTTAACATTTGATAACCTGCAGTAAGGGTTTCGTTAACCGCAATATCATTTTGTTTTTCAACATCCTTAAAGTTTAGACCTAGGGTCATGTCCTCTTTTGAGTACTTTAATTTAAAGATGTTTCTAGCTGGGTTTAGCCTTGGAATATTGCCTCCGCTTGTGAATTTTCCAGATATTGCATCTCTACCAAATGACATAGTAAGCTCTCCAGACCCAAGTTCCATGGTATTACCAAATTCAATTTCATATCCATCTAAGTCAGCATCTTGCTGAAGATAGTTTGAGAGAATTAAGCCGCCATGTTCATCGTGATCTTCTTCGTGCTCTTCATCATGATCTTCATGCTCTTCTTCAGTTTCATCTCTAAGATAAATATAGTTATCTACCTTATTAGCAAACAAAGTGGCAGAAGCAAAAAAGCCTGCGTTATCTATGCTGACAGTTAGGTCAACATTATTAGATGTTTCAGATTGTAAATTTACATTTCCGACTTCAAATCTCCCAGTCGCTAAATGGGCTCCATTCATGAAAAGCTCAATTGAAGATGGCGCTCTTTCTACAGAAGCAAATCCCAAATCAACACTAATAAAATCATTGAGTTCCCTTCCGATATTGAAAGCTAAACTAGTATTATTAAAAGATTTATCGTAGAAGGCCGTTTCCATTTCTTCATGTTCATCGTGCTCTTCTTCCTCATGATCTTCGTCTTCATCATGATGCTCTTCTTCTTCATGAGCAGCAGAGATAGATCCTTCATTGGCTAAACGATCAATCCTCACACCAAAATCAAGAGTGTAATCACTTATATCTTGGCTAATGTAATAACCAAATGTAAGCTCATCTCGTGAGGCAGGATTCATAAATGCTTCTGATCCAAGAACAGATGTATCTTCATTAACAAAATTAAGTGCAAACTTTTGAGACATAAAGTCATTAGATAGGTCAAAAATAAATCCGGCCTCTAAAGCATCATTTGTAAAGGTTGTTGGACCTTCCTCATGCCCTTCATGCTCGTCCTCATCATGCCCCTCTTCTTCGTGCTCCTCTTCTTCGGCATGCTGTTCAGTCAGGGAATAGTCAGTATCTCTTATAAAGAAATCGACTTTGCTTATAAGGTTGCTATCGATATTGAAAGATCCTCTAACATCAAATTTATCGGACTCGGTGTTTGAGAATATTCTTTCGCCTTCATGCTCATCATGCTCACCTTCTTCTTCTTCACCATGCTCATCTTCATGCTCTTCGCCATGAAAAGGGATTCCGTACATGCTTTCAATGCTAGCTACTGAGAACCCAATGAAGCCCCAGTCGCCATTAGTAGAAGCTCCAAATTTTAAAGACTCGGATGCAAAATCAGAATTAGCTAAATAGCCTAGATTCTCTTCATCATGATCTTCCTCTTCATCGTGATCTTCGTCCTCATCGTGATGTTCTTCTTCCATATGAATGATTGCGCCGTTTGGCACATCAAAATTTCCAAATGAAGAATCTTTGTATGAAAAGCTTATGTTGATATTTTGAATGTTATCTTGATAAAAAAGGCTTTGAGTATCACCATCGTTTACAGATTGTGATTCAAGTCCAATTTTTATTGCTCTTTCCACATCATCTTGTGCAATTGAATTATCAACAATATTAATAATTCCGCCCACTGTTCCATTTGTATAGAGCAGTGATGAAGGTCCACGGATTACTTCTATTTGTTGGACATTATTTAAGTCGACATCATTAATATGGTCGACTCCAAGGCCTGATACATCTCTGTTAACAATACTATTTTCAAGTATTTTCACTCTAGATCCAGACATACCTCTAATTATTGGTTGTCCAACTCCAGAGCCATAGTCAGCTGACGATACGCCTAGCAAATCATCTAAGGTTTCCCCCAAACTTTGAGTTGCCTCATTACTAATATCATCCCCACTCAGAATATGAATTGGATCGACAATCTCGCTTGCTGAACTATTAACTAGTGAAGAAGAAACTATGATCTCTTCCATCTCATCTGCAAATGCAGTGTTTACCATTAGCGCACTCAATATAATGAATGCATATTTATTGATTTTCATTGAAAACCTCCTAAAAAAATTAAAATTTAAAAAACTAGTAAATTTAAATTTTTGGAGGCGCTTGGGAATTAAAAGGTTTTTTAAGTTCTGGGTAAAAAGCTTTAGAAATTATAAAACTTGTAAGCTCACGTTGAATCGCTTGAGTAACATAAGGAAGTACCTCAATGTTAGACGAAACTTCGTTGTGGCAGGATTGACACTCTATGAGAGGCTTATCATCCACAAGATTATCATTAGTATGAGCAAAAGAATGCAGTGATACGCTGACTAGAAAAAATAATCCTATAAAAGCTAATAATTTATTATTCGACTGCATTTCGCGATACTATAGCCTTCCTAATATTATTACAAGTCTATAATCAAACAAATGATCTATAAAGAAGCTATTCAAGATGCTATTGCAATGCATGATTTGCCTGCCGAGTGGTCGCCAGAGCTACTAAAAGAGGCTGATCTAATAGCAAGTAAAACAAAAAAAACTAAGTACCGTAAAGATTTAACTAATTTACCCTTTGCAACTATTGATGGCGCAGATGCAAAAGACTTTGATGATGCGATTTATTGCCAGAAAAACTCCAATGGTTTTAGTTTGTATGTGGCAATTGCTGATGTCTCATTTTATGTTGAGGTTGGATCTAAATTAGATAAGGAGGCGTTAAAGAGGGGAACATCTATTTACTTCCCTGGGACTGTAGTTCCAATGCTCCCTGAAAGACTCTCTAATGATGTCTGCTCACTGAGACCTAACGAGGATAGATGTGCAATGGTATGCGAAATGTCGCTTGATTCATCTGGCCAGAGACTAAAATATAAATTCTACAGCGCACTCATTAACTCAAAGGCGCGACTAACCTACAAGCAAGTGGAATCTCATATTACTAATGCTCAACCCCTTCAAGGTGCTGAAGTAATAGAATCCATTAATGCTTTAGAGAAATTAACTACGAGCAGACTAAAAATTAGGCAATCCAGATACGCTCTAGAGATCAACCCCAAGGAAGCTATCTTAGAGTTAACGCCCAACCAAGAAGTAAAAAATATAATAGTTAAAAAGCCTATGCGAGCTCATAAGCTAGTCGAAGAATCTATGTTGCTGGCAAATGAATGCGCTGCAGAATTTATGCAAGATCGTTTTGACTTTGGCGTCTTCAGAATTCATGAGAACCCTGACCCTAGCAAGTTAGAGGTATTAAAAAAATATTTCCAAATTCCTGCTCAAATTGCTAGCCAATCTTCTCCACTAGAAACCATTAATTACTGCTTGAAAAAAGCTGCTGAAAAAAAGGATGACAGTGGCCAGATTCTAGTTCTTCAAACATTGGCTAGAGCAGAATACTCAACAGATAATCTTGGTCATTTTGGCTTGCAGCTCAAGCAATATGCTCATTTCACCTCTCCCATTAGAAGATACCCTGACTTGCTTACCCATAGGATGATTAATAAGTCATTAGCGCATAAGAAAAGTACTTTCAATAAATCTCAGCTCCAGGATATGTGCGAAGAATCATCCTTGCTAGAACGAAGAGCAGAAAAAGCTTCACGCCAAGTTGAGCAAGTTTTAATCTGTTCATATTTAAAAGATAAGGTTGGCTCTGAGATGGATGGCGTAGTAACTGGTGTTACCGATTTTGGTTTATTTATAAATTTAGAGGCATATTTTATTTCTGGATTACTTCATGTGTCAGATTTACCTGGAGATCGTTATTTTCTTATTCAGGGGACCAATACTCTCAAAGGCAAAAAAACTGGAAAGAGTTTTAAGCTAGGGCAGAAGCTTAAAGTAAAGATTGCTGCTATCTCACCTTTAGACAGAAAAATTAATTTAGTCATCGCAAATGGAAAATGAATCCCAGTCAAATCATAGGGTAGGATTTCATACTATTGAGATGTTGCTGAAGCTCTCGCCAGAAAATATAAAGCAAATTTTTATTCCAGCAAATCGAAACGATGCAAGAATCCAGAATTTAATCTCATTGGCAGAAGCGGCATCGGTTTCCGTTGAAAAAAAGAAAAATCTTAATCAGCATCCTGAGGCTACCCTAAAGAAAGAGGAAGTTTTAGATTTAAGTGACCTAAAAAAATATGAAGAAACTATTCAAAGAGATAATCCTACTTTTTTGGTCATCGACAATGTCATTGATCCTCGAAATTTAGGAGCCTGCATTAGATCAGCTGCGGCCAGCAATATTGCTGGCGTAATTATCAATAAACATCATTGTTCTCCGATCACCCCTCTAGTTAGGCAAGTATCTGCTGGAGGAACTGAGGCCATGAAAATATTTACAGTAACAAACTTGATCAATGCTATAAAACATTTTGAAAAATTAGGTTATTTGATTCTGGGAACAAGCGAACATGCTGAGTCAATGCACACTGAGCTTGACCTTAATAAGCCTATTTTAACTATTATTGGATCAGAGGAAGAAGGCATGAGAGAGAAAACGTTAGAGAAATGCTCCACTGTATGCACGTTGTCCAAGAATGAAACCTTAAATAGCTTAAACGTATCTGTTGCTGCAGGCGTAATACTTTTTGAGATAACAAGACAAAAATTATAGTAAATTTACTCTATAATTATTAAGCATTAAGAGACCATTATAAATGTTAGTACAAAGAACAATTAAAAATCCTATTAAAGCGGTTGGAGTCGGTCTTCACAGCGGAAAAAAAATGACTCTAGAGCTATTGCCCGCTCCAATAAATGCTGGCATTGTTTTTGTTCGTAATGATCTAGATCCAGAAATTGAGATTCCAGCTATATTTGAATACGTAGGTGATACAACTCTCTCAACCTCATTGTTTAAAGAAGGCTATAAAATTGCAACCATTGAGCACCTGCTTTCAGCGATAGCTGGCTTAGGCATTGATAACTGCATTATTAAAGTTGATGGTCCCGAAATTCCAATTATGGATGGCAGCGCCAGCCCGTTTGTTTTTTTAATTCAATCTGCCGGTCTAGTCGAGCAAGGAGAATTAAAGAAGTTTATTAAAGTAAAAAAAGAAGTTCGAGTTGAGCGAGGCGATACATATGCAGCCATTAAGCCATTTGATGGCTTTAAAGTATCTTTTGAAATTGACTTTGATGATGCAACTATCAAACAACATTCGCAAAAATCTTCAATTGATTTTTCATCCACTTCTTTTGTAAAGGAGGTTTGCAGAGCAAGAACCTTTGGGTCTGTTAAAGATATGGACTTGTTGCAGTCCCAAGGCTTAGCGTTGGGTGCCAGCGTTGCAAATGCTATTGCGATTGGAGAAGACGGCATTTTAAATGAAGAAGGATTAAGATTTGATGATGAGTTTGTAAAACATAAAATGTTAGATGCTATTGGAGACTTATATCTTCTTGGTCATAATTTAATTGGGCAATTTTCTGGATATAAATCAGGTCATTCATTGAATAATGAACTGCTAAGAAAAATACTTGCATCAGAAGATGCATGGGAAGTTGTTACATTTGAAGATTCATCAATCGCCCCCATATCATATGTAAGAGCTCCATTTGGCGATGCAGAACAGTTATAAATAAAACTAACAGAGTTAATTACAATTTAAGATATGTCTTTCTTACAAAAAATATTTGGCAGCAGTAATCAACGTGCATTAAAAAAAATGCAGGTTCATGTTGATCAAATTAACTTACTGGAAGCGGAATATCAGAGCATGGATGATGCCGAGCTCTTTGCTTTAAAAGATAAGCTAGCCAAAAATTATACTAACGATCTGAGTAACCTGATTCCTCATGCATTTGCGGCAACACGAGAAGCAAGCGTCAGAACAACAGGCTTACGCCATTTTGATTCTCAAATGCTCGGTGGCATCGCTCTTGCTGATGGCAATATCGCAGAAATGAAAACCGGAGAAGGGAAAACCTTGGTTGCGACTCTTCCAGCATATCTCAATGCGGTTCAAGGCAATAAAGTGGTATTAGTAACTGTAAATGACTATCTCGCGCAGAGAGATGCAGAGTGGATGCGTCCTGTCTATGAGTTTCTAGGTCTGAGTGTTGGAGTGATTCACTCTAATCAAAATTTTGAAGAAAAAAAACATTCATATGAATGCGATGTAATTTATGCCACCAATGGAGAGCTAGGCTTTGACTACCTTCGCGATAACATGGCTCTTAGAGCTGAAGACAAGGTTCAATGTTCGCTAGATTTTGCAATTGTAGATGAGGTAGATTCCATTCTGATTGATGAAGCAAGAACGCCATTAATTATCTCAGGTCCAACGAGCGAGAGCGCTGAATATTATGTTCAAATTAAAAAAATTATTCCAAAACTTAAGCAGCAACTCAGAGAGGGAACTGAGGAAGAGCCATTGTTAGAAGATGAGATTGGGCATTACATGCTTGATGAAAAGAATCGGTCTGTAGAATTAACTGATGAGGGTTATATAGAAGTTGAGAAATATTTAGAAGATTTAGGTTTGCTGCAATCTGAGGATAGTCTTTACTCAGTCACCAATATTAAAATCATGCGGTATGTAAATGCCACATTAAAAGCTGCATATCTTTTTAAAAAAAATGTTCACTATCTTGTGAGAGACCAAGAAGTCCTTCTGGTTGATGAGCATACGGGTAGGACTATGTCAGGCAGAAGAATGAGCGAAGGAATCCATCAAGCTCTTGAATGCAAAGAAAATGTTCCAATTCAAAAAGAGTCCCAAACCCTTGCCTCAACGACTTATCAAAACTTTTTTAGATTATTTTCTCAGCTGTCAGGTATGACAGGTACAGCTGATACTGAAGCAGCTGAGTTTGCAGAAATCTATGGATTAAATGTATCAATTATTCCAACGAATCAGCCCATGGCGAGGATTGATAATGAGGACTTAGTGTTTTTAACAAGAGAGGCAAAGTTCAAAGCTCTTATAGCAGAAATAGAGTTATTAAAAGAAAAAGAGGCACCTATCCTTGTTGGCACAGCTTCAGTTGAGTCATCAGAAGTAGTGTCTGAGCTATTAAAGAAAAAAAATATAGCCCATCAGGTTCTGAATGCTAAGCAACATGAGAAAGAGGCAGAGATCATAGCAAATGCAGGTAGGCCAGGCGTTGTGACTATTGCGACCAATATGGCGGGTAGAGGAACTGATATAGTTCTTGGCGGTATGAAGAGTGATGATGATTTGGAATGGGGTGAGCGTCATCAAAAAGTACTAGATGCTGGAGGACTGCATATCCTTGGAACCGAACGACATGAATCAAGGAGAATTGATAATCAATTGCGAGGTCGCTCAGGACGGCAAGGAGATCCTGGATACTCAAAATTCTTTTTATCATTAGAAGATGATCTATTGAGGCTATTTATTACGGATAGTCGAAGAGCTCTGTTTGAACGGATAGGAATGGGGGATGATCATATTGAGCATAAAATGTTATCCAGAGGCATAGAGAATGCTCAAAAAAGAATAGAAAGTAGAAACTTTGATATAAGAAAGAGCCTCTTAGAATACGATGATGTTGCAAATGATCAAAGGCAGGCTATTTATTCCCTAAGATCTCAATTATTGGAAGAAGATAATATTTCAGAAGCTATAAGTGATTTAATTTCGGAGGAAATGCATATTATTTCTGAGGACTTTGTCCCCCTTGAATCTGTAGAAAGCCAATGGAGATTAGCGGAACTAGATAGGCATTTAACAGAGCACTATTTAATTGAAGTCAATATCCAAAATCAAGTAAATCAGGATAAAAAGTTAACGCCAGAGCTCATTGCTGACTTGATTTCAAATACAGCAGCCTCCAGGTACAAAGAAAAATATATCTCAATTGAACAAAATATAGCGCAATTAGAAAAGCAGGTAATGCTGCAGATCCTAGATGTCCACTGGAAAGACCATTTAGCTGAAATGGATCACCTCAGGCAAAGTGTAGGACTAAGAGCCTATGCTCAGAAGAATCCAAAAAATGAATATAAGCGTGAAGCCTTTGAAATGTTTGAAACTATGCTTAATGCAATTAATACAGAGGCTATAAAAATTCTTTTTAGATTAGAGATAGCCAGCGAGGAAGAGATACAAGAATTAGAACAGAGATCGCTTGAGGCGCAAAAAAATAAAGAAATGAGATTACAACAAGCGAAACCAGATTTAGAGGTAGGCAATGAGAGTGCTCAAAACACAAGTCGAGAACCTATTACTAGAGATGAACCAAAGCTTGGAAGAAATGATCCATGTCACTGCGGGTCAGGGAAGAAATTTAAACAATGCCACGGAAATGCCTAAAAACTAGTCCCCAAGACTACTCATCGTAAAAATCTTCTGACTCTATAGGGCGACTAATTAATTTCTCTTCATTTGCCCAGGTCCCTAAATCAATTAACTTACACCTTTCAGAGCAGAACGGTCTAAATTTATTAACTTTACTAAGATCTGCTGAAGTTTCACATTGGGGGCATTTTTTAGTCATTAGCACAGATTCCTAAATAAAATTTATGTAGTTTAGCGACCTTTACTTCTAAAATATCTAAAGTTTCATTATTAGGAAGAATGTCATTGGCTATGCTTAAGCGTTCATCTCGCTTGCATTGGGAATTGATAATCTTGCTTATTAAATCAATAGAACTTCCATCTCTGGCGGAGGCTCTCTCTAACTGAAGAGACTCTTCACAATCAACAACCAGAATTCGGTCATAGGAACTCATGCTGTGAGATTCAAAAAT
>Ga0209711_10003724_pt1 | contig 12711 bp, 15 predicted proteins | sample ArcticOcean_MG_C_7_FD_187441 | JGI IMG/M metagenome (GOLD analysis project Ga0209711, IMG submission 187441) | Marine microbial communities from western Arctic Ocean - ArcticOcean_MG_CB11_88 (SPAdes) (version 2) | ecosystem: Environmental > Aquatic > Marine > Oceanic | place: Arctic Ocean... | reverse complement strand
TTATCCCATCATATAACCACAAGGACTTTTGTAAAAAATATAATCACGATGGTTGTGGAAACACGGGATGGTGGAACAAAAATTGCGATGGATGGTTCTTTAAGAAACAATTCTTAAAAAATTTAATCATCAATGGTGCAGAATTAGATGAATCTATTACTGCATTTCAACTAAGTGCCATATTTAAAGAAGATGAATCATCGGTAGAAACGGTCGATTAATCAATATTTTTATAAAGTTTTGACATTTTTAATAATGGTTTTATCTGAAAACTTTTATTATTTTCTATTCCACTGCTATTACTGTAATAATGTTTACAATCATAAATTTTTAATTTTTTTAAATATTTGTCTGCATAATGAAGATTCTCTTCTTTTATTGTGACATTTGATATATTGTCATACTTGGCATTTGCTGCCACAATTATATTATTATAAACATAATAATCAATCTTAGCAAATCCATTGTTTTTCATATGACCTACCTCTAATTCAAATGGTTTTAATAAACTTGTTATATAGTGTCTATGAGAAACGATTAATACTGTTGAATCTTCCATTGGTAATAATACATCTTTTAAAAATTTAGAATAATCTTTTTTAATATCACCTTTTATTAAAAAATTTTCTTTACCTCTTCCATTATATGCATGTTTTAGAACTTCTGCATTAATGTCAATTGTTACCAGTGGATTTGTTTTTAATGAACTTAGTGCTACTGCCCAATTTTTACACTCTTTAAAAGATACTGTATTTGCAGTCACTGTTGTATTTGAAGTAAAATTATTAACAACAGATGTTTTTTCTGTTATATATGGTATAACTGTTATATCTGTACTTCCTGTATCTTCATACATTTTTTTACTTACAAAATATGCTGTCATCATTGCTCTTGGCAATGGTGAACACAATACTTGATCAAAATCTATTTCATCTTCAACTAATCTTTTTCCCATTGCCAAAGATGTAGCCAACCCTTCTTGTGTACATGACGGAGTTTCTAAATGACGACTTAGATTTAACTTATATTTTATATTTGCACAACTTTGACAATGTCTCATCCAATATACTATTATCTTTTTTTGTGGCATGTCTATTAATGATTTTAATAGTCTTACTTTTTTCTCGGATACCTTTTTGAAGGTATTATTTTTATCCATCTCTAAAAAAATAACACCTGATGCAGTCTTTTTCATAACATAATACTTCATATAGTATTATCTTATATTATTTATGCTTGTTTACCTGATTGGATGACTTATAAAATCTATCTTTTGCATTCCTCTTATTGCATTGACATCATATGGATATTCACATGGACCTGTGTTTGAATTAAATAATGCTCTTTCACATAATTTACCATTTTCTTTCTGTTGTTGGTCAATGTTACAAATCCAACATCCATTTTGTATGTTTGAATATACTGGGTCTTCCTTATCTTGATTTTTAAACCATAAGTTGCGATCACCTGGATTACATCTAACTGTAACTAAATTGCCTTTCGAACAAAAATTTTTAGTATTCATATACTAATTACTAATATTTTTTTTCTCAGGATATCATATAATCTACTAAATAATCTGCTGACTTCTCTGCACCATCTGTTGTCCCCCATCTTGTTGATGATGTATATTCCCCAATTAAATGAATGTTTTTATACGGAATTCTTAATTTTTTAATTTCAGATAATTTCAATCCTGGTTTATGGTATGTCCATCCACCTCCATATTTATTCCAATCTGTGCATATTACGTGCATTGGGGATTCTGCATTTTCAAAAAAAAATTTTAATATACTTTTATAATCAGTATGTAAATGTATACTCATTGTTGAAAATTCGTGGATATATAGAACATTACCCCCGTTTATTACAACAACATTACCAAGCATTCTCTGTTCAAAATCATCTTTCCACCATTTTGTTTTAAATAATAATGCTACTGAAATCATCTTTCCCATCTTCATTTTTCTTAATATTTTATTTTTCCATATAGGTAATAAATGACTGAAATTATTTTTCAATATTGTTAATGGAATTGCGAATATAATACTTTTTGTTATATATACGTCATTTATAATATATAATCTGTTTTTGAATTTACGTATTTTTGTAACAGGTGTATTTAATATATAAGTAAAATCTATTAACTTGTGAATTTTATCATAATAACTATTTTTAACCATTGTTTCTTCATATTCATCAAAATATAAATTTGATAATCCTAATTTATTCAGATGTTCGCCATAATTTTCAGCCTCTTTTAAATTTATATCTTCAATTTGTTGTTTTGAAAATCCAAGTTGTGTATAATAATCAACAAGATTTGATGCTCTTCTTGTTTTATGAATTATTGTTTGTTTTTTTTTACTAGTTCTTATCCATTTTGCTCCTAATTCTATATATTCTTTGCCATTTTTTATTGTATATATTCTTCCCCCCAATCTATTATTTTTCTCCAGTAATAAAATGTTACTTTTTTTATTCAATAAATGTCCTGCCTTTATACCAGATATTCCTCCACCTATTATAATATAATCATAATTCATATAAATTATACTATATCCTTGATTTTATATAAAAAATGAATTTATATTTTTTATATGTTTTTTATAATTTATATAAATGATTAAATCACCCCCAAAAAGTAAAAAAATAGTAAGAAAATCAACTATTCATGAAGATTTATTAGATATTGATTTTACAAAAACATATAAAATGAAAATTCAATCTGAGTTATCACAAATAAAATTTATCAATTATTATAGAGTATCATGTCACAATTGTAAATATCCATTGCAATCTCAACATTTAATTTGCAATAATGCAAATAATTTAGATTGTAGTGGATTCCATGTGATTTCTAATTATGGTAATTATACCTCGTGTAGTTTGTGTAACAAACCACCAACTAATTCACAAGGATGGTATTGTGGCATAAATTGTTCAAATTGTAAATGAAGATTTATTTATCAATAAATATTATAAATGTTATTTATATTTTCCATATAAAATTCTATATAACTTATCATTTCCTTTTTTTATTTTGCATCCAGTAAAGAGTTTTTCAGTAATTATATTATAATCACCATTTTCCCCCCCATAATAATTACATTTATAAGAAACCGGTGTACTTGATGTTGACGTGTATTCTTTTTTTAGATTTTTTAATTGTAGTTTATTTGAATTTCCTATATATATTTTATAATTATCGTGTAATTTTAATTCTTGTTCTAAATCTGACCATTTATCTATACCCCCTCTTTCTATTCTACCCCCATTTTTAATATAACTGTGGAATGTTAACCGTAATGATAGAATTAGAGGGTTGGTTTGGAATATTTTTTTTAGTTCTTTTATTTCAACAACAATGTTTTTATCGAGAAATTGAATTTTTGGACCACACATTTCATATATATTTAATATTGCTGTGTTTGGAATTTTTTTTATTAATTTAATTAAAGTTGACATTATATAGAATTATTATTTATTTATATTTAAATAATGTTGATTAAATAGGATATATATGCATGTGCGGATGAATAAACGATAAAATAATTTCAATGCAATCCATTGGCATTTTATTGTTAAAAGCATCCAAATATTTTTTTCTTGCATATCCCAAATGTGGATTATTAATACTATACCTGTCGCCTTCACCGTCTTCTATGTTTCCATGATGAACTTTATCTAATAATCTTTGTCGTTTATCTGAAAATATAGGTCTGAATATATCATGATTTTTTGCCGAATAATATCCAATGCATAGTTCATTATAGGTATTCCAAAATGCTTCCCCAGATAAAACCTTTGGATGATTCCATTGAACATTTGGATTAACTTTTTCTTTAATCACTATGAATTGGTTATTCAACCAATTCTCGGTTAGATACCATTTACGGTATTTTTCTCTATTCATTTTTTGATTTTTTTTTAAACTTGTATTCATTGTTATTATTTATATCAAGGAATTAATTAAATTATTTTTTCATTTTTTAAAAAATAATTATACGTCGTGTAGTTTATGTAACAAAAACCCAACTAAATTTATTTATTAATAAATATTATAAATGTTCATTATATTTGATACAGAATATACATCTTGGAAAGGTACAAATGAAAATGGTTATAACAGAAATACACAATTTCCAGAATTAGTTCAAATTGGTGCTTTGAAAATTGATAAAAAATTCAATATTATTGATAAATTAAATATTTTTGTTTTGCCTGTCCTTAATCCAACATTATCTGAATATTTTATAAATCTTACAAAAATAACTCAATCTAAATTAGATAAAGATGGAATTCCATTTACATCTGCACTAAATCAATTTTATGATTTTTGTTTAAATGATAATAAATTATTAGATATATATTCTTATGGAAATGATTATCATATTATTAAAGAAGGATTGGATATTCGTGATATAACAGAAAAAAAATTTAGAAAATGGAAATCTAATTTTTATGATGTTAGAAATATTTTTAATGAATTTGACATAAATACAGATAAATATTCAAGTGGAACTATTTATACCGCATTTAATCTTAATCCAAATGATATATCTGTTCATGATGCATTATTTGATTCATACTCAATTTATATGAGCCTGAGACATATATACTTGAACATAAATATATAAATTTACACTCTTGAAATTTTTAAATACAACAAAAAATATACATTGTTATCTAATATCAGAATCTGACCCAGATTCACTATGACATAGAAGAGGGTATGTATGATAAATTTCTTTCCTATTTAATCTTAGTATGTCCATCATATAATGATCAACAGCTGGAAATGTAAAATTATTTAAATGATAGTCTTTTGTTCTTTGATAAAAATTTTCTAAAAATAATTCACAACATTTTTTGCTAATAATATACGAATGAGTAGTTCGGTCACAATCATGACCAACCCATTTTTTATTATAATCATATTTTACTATTTTATTTTTTACTTTAATACATCTATTCATTTTGTAATTTTCTGTAAATCTCCCACCAATATACAATATTGTGTCGAAATCTATAAATTCATTAAATATATTATTGAAATCCTCTATAAAATTTTTAGAAAATTTAGCATCATCTTCAAAAATAACATAATATTCTGAATCTTTGTCTTTTAATATTTTCTCCCACAATAATTTATGACTTAAAAAACAGCCAACTTCTCCTGACAAAAGACCATTGAAGTACTTTGGTATATTTTCTAAAGTTTTACCATCTATTGCCTCAAATTTATTTACTTTTGATATATCTAAAGGAAAGTTTTTCTTAAATAATTCAAATCTATCTAATCTTCTTTTAAGATTAATTACATAATATTCACTTTTATTCATTATATATTTTATATATTTTTTTTTAAATAATATTTTTATGTTTGAACATAAATATATGAATTTATATTATAATGGGTAATGGTGAAACTAAATTTAAACATGTACAAAATAAAAACTTTATTGAAAAATATAAAAAGAACAGAGTTACCAATGGAATTACCAACGAAGTTGCCAACGAAGTTGCCAATGAAGTTGCCAATAAGGATATATGTGCATGTGTGGATGAATAAACGATAAAATAATTTCAATGCAATCCATAGGTATTTTTTTTGTATATAATTACATATTCATTAAAAGCAACCAAATATTTTTTTCTAGCATATCCCAAATGTGGATTATTGATACTATACTTGTCGCCTTCATCGTCTTCTATGTTTCCATGATGAACTTTATCTAATAATCTTTGTCGTTTATGTGAAAATATAGGTCTGAATATATCAGGATTTTTTTCTGAATAATATCCAACACATAGTTCATTATATGTAATCCAAAATGCTTCCCCAGATAAAATCTTTGGAGGAGTTGCAGAAACAAAAATATAATGGGATATATTAACCTTTTCTTTAATCATTATGAATCGGTTATCCTGCCAATTCTCAGTTAGATACCATTTGCGATATTTTTCTTTATTCATTTTATATAATATATTTAAGACTACTTATATAAGCCATTTTATATAACTTTAATATGAAAACTAGTTTGGGAATTACCAATAAAAAAATATTTAATAATATATGCAGTGGTTAATTATTATTTTAATTATCATGCTTTTGTATTATTTATTCATTAATGTTAATTCTCTTCTCTTCATAAAAGAAATCTAACTTATCAGTATATGAATAAAATTTATCTATTATTAATTTTTACACTTGTTATCATTACATTTATTATTTTAGGAGATTTACAATTTCAAAAAGAAATTAAACCTTATAGAAGAAGAACAAATTCGTATACGCGAAGAAATAGTAATTGTTCGTGTTTTAGACAATCTAATAATGGTTCAAGAGGATTTTGTGCACAATGTGTTAATGGAACTTTATTTGGATGCCCAAGCGGGTGCTATAATAAATGCCATAATTACAAATATTCTGTAAATGCTGCACCACAATGTACTAAATAATTATTTAATAATTTAATATTACTAAATAATATAATGCACTTCGCCACAATTCAAATTAATTTTAAAGATTGTCTTGTATTAGTATCAATTGTTTCTATAATTGCCTTCTTATTTTTAATTTATTCTTCGCATAATATTGAGTTTCTTGATAATAAAACAAATGATTGTGTTAAACATCTTTCTACTGTTTCTACACCAGATAGTTCCACTAACAATTCAACAGTTCAAAACTCAATTAATTTGGGTCAAAATTCTTTTATTAAAACGAACGAAGACAATATTGCTAAAAATAATGAAGTTTTAACTAAATTAGAAACAACTGTTACTAAATTACAAGCATCTATAACCTCTAATACAACTGGATTAGCCAAACTTAAAGCAGAAGAAGAAAGGGTAAAACAAAAATTAAATAGTATTGGCAAGAATAAACAAATTCACAAATAAATTAAAATTTAATAAATATTGCCATCTTTTGTTTACAATTTCTTAAAAAATCATCACCCTCTTTATCTACACCAACATCTCGTACACAATATTCATTTTATAAATGAACTGGTACTATAAATACATGATTTATTCACTTATTCTATCTAAATCAACAACATCTTCTGAATCACTGTTATCTTCTGTATCAGAATCACTTTTAATATCTTTAATATAAACATTTTCTTGAACTATTTTTTGTATTTTTTTATTAAATTCAAACTCTTTTGATTCAATATGTTGAATTATTGTATCTAAACGACAACCAAACATTGTATCATGTTTATATGTGACAATTAAATTCTTTAATCCTTCCTTTGAATTGACAAAATCTTCAAATACATTTGCACATAATTTTTTTTTCGATAATTCATGTGATTCTGAATATTCTGAAATAAGTTTAACCGCCTTTACCATTACATCATTTAAAAATGTCACAAGATTTTCACGACTATCTTGATATATTAAACTTCTTGTTATAGATGTTGCATAATTATTATTCTGTGTATATAAGTATTTTGTATTAACTTTTTCATTTTGTTTAATTCTTCCAACAAATTTTAATTTGCTTATTAAATCTGGTTCATTCATTTATACTATACTCTTATATAGAATTATTTTTTTATATGCGTTTAGATTATTAATTTATACGTTAATGCATAAATTCACATATGAAAATGTTTTAATGTGTATAAAAATATGTTTAAAGATATATTTGCATATTATATTGTAGTCGATTAGCTCAGTTGGTAGAGCGTGGGTCTTATGAGCCCAAGGTCACGGGTTCAAGCCCCGTATTGACTATTTCATAAAATATTATGTATATTTTATGAAATTATTTACTTAGAATATTTTTAAAAATATGAAAACTATGATTTCTTTATTAATCTTTAATTGTTATTTAAAAAAGAAGTTACAAATTTACGAGGTAAATAATCTTGGTGCTATTCCCATTGACATTAACTCTTGGATTAATAGTTTTGATGCATAAGGAATCTGTACCTTAGCAAACTCTGTTGTATTACTCTTGTCATATAGTGATTTGAATATATTTTTACTCTTATTTCCTACTGCAATCATTCCAGACTTTTTACAAATGTAAAATTGGAATTTATCTGAATTATCAAATAATCTTTCTTTTAAAAATTGCACCGACCCATGTGCAATCATACAATCTCTTTCCATTTCACCAAATCTGTGTCCACCGTCTCGTGAACGTCCCTCAGAGGGTTGTCTCGTTAATAATTGATAAGGACCACTCTGTCTTGAATGAATTTTATCCTTGACCATATGCTTCAATTTGTAATAAAATGTTGGTCCAATAAAAATATTAACTTCCATCATTTTTCCTGTTTTACCGCAATATAATATCTCTTTTCCTGATTTAGAAAAACCGCAATGTTTTTGCAATATAGTCCCAATATCATCAACATCTATATCTGTAAATGGAGTTGCATCCATTTCCCGCCCAATCATCGACCCAATTTTACCTGCACAACATTCAATTAGATGTGCAATTGTCATACGCGATGGAATTGCATGAGGATTTAGAATCATATCTGGTTTAATCCCCTCTTTTGTATATGGCATATCTTCTTCTCTATAAGTTATACCAATTGTTCCTTTTTGTCCGTGCCTCGAGCTAAATTTATCACCAGTCCCAGGGGCTCTATTATTTCTAACTCTAACTTTACAAACTCTATAACTTCCATCATTTTTATTAACATATACCCAGTCAACAACACCACCTTCATTCTTTTTGATTGCTTTGCTAACATCTTTATATTTTGGTTCTCCTTCTTCTGCACCTTTAATTGGCATAATTTTTCCAATAATTACATCGCCTGGTTGAACTTCTGCTCCAATTTTAACAAATCCATCGCCATTAAGTTTTTCATAAGAAGCTGTTTCTCTTCTCATAATTGTTTTAACTGTTTTATTTGGGAAAAACTTTTCAGGTTTACAAAATTTTTCATCTTCAAGTGTTGAACTATTTCTTTTTTCTTCATCTTTATAAGTTTTATACAAACTTGATACAAATAATCCTCTATCAATTGATGATTGATTAAAGATTAAACTATCTTCTTGATTATATCCAGTATAACATGCAATTGCAACAATTGCATTAATACCTGACGGAATTTCATTACTATTTACATAAATACTTGGTCTTGTTGTAACAAGTGGTTTCTGCGAATAATGTAAAATGTGCGATGTTGTATCCATTCTTTTCCTGAAATTTGTTGCAAACATTCCTAGTGCTTGTTTTCCCATGGCACCTTGAAAAATATTTCTTGGTGCTTGATTATGATTCGCATATGGGATATTTGAAACTAATACACCAAACATCATTGCTGGGTGTAATTCACAGTGAGTATAAGTTAGATAGAAATCTTCACGTTCCGTATTCTTCACTAAATCATTGTATGTCATTGCAATTAATAGTCCATCTGATTCTTCTGGGTCAACATAATCAATACATCCTTTTTCTGATATTAATTGGGTGAAATTTAATTTATTCTTTTTAATATCAGAAAAAATGTCTTTTGTAATTATTAAATCATTATTTTTAACCTTGTATAATGGTCTTAATAGTCTTCCACTGTCTGTATATAATTTGATAATTGAATTTTTATAATCCCAACAAATTGATGTGTGGGGATTAATAATTCCTTTATCTCTTCTTATTTTTAATTCATCAAATAATTGTTTTGAATTATGATGAATTCCAATCCAATCCCCATTTAAGAAAATCTTTGTTGCTCTTGTCACCATGGTTGGTTCAATATCATCTAATTCAATCATACCTTGTTCTTTTAAAGCTGATAATACTGGTTCTGAACTAATTACCGATGAAATATAACATGTTAATGCCATATTTTTTACAATACCTGTACTTTCTCCTTCTGGCGTCTCACTTGGACAAATGTATCCATAATGAGTACTATGCAACTTTCTTGGCTCTGTTAGCTTGGCATCTCTTTGCATTGGTGATATAACTCTTCTAAGATTTGATAGTGCAGATAAAAATGTTAAACGCTGTAATAATTGTGCAACCCCTTTCATACCAGGCATACTTTTAATCCCCCAATCACCTGTTGCCAATGCTCTTTTAATATATGTTTCCAATGAGTTGGTTTTAATTCTTTTTGAAAGATTATCTTTTAATTCATTAAGATGCCCTGAATAAATATCTTTTTCAATTGTATTTTTCATCTCTCTTATGATTTTCATATAGTTTTCTCTGAACAATACAGCCATAAGGTCCCCTGATGTAAAAATTCTTTTATTAATAAAAGAATCTCTATCATCTGGTTTATTTTTTTTCATTACATTTTGTAATAATTTATTTGTCATATAACCAAGAAAATATGCTTTCTTTTTTGGATTATCGCCAACATGTGGAAATAATGATCCCAATAATAATTCCTCCGTGTATTTAAGTTTATATTTATTTGTATTTTGAATATTTTTATTTTTGATATAAATAGTAACAAAATTTGAAATATATTCCAATGCAATCTGTTGAGATTCAATTGCAGCCGCTTCATCAATTGACGGTGATAATAGGTCTAAAAGTTCCTTATTCTTTTGGTCATTTACGTCATAGCAAATGTATTGGGCTATTTTTTTATCTGAAATAATACCCAGTGCTCTAAATACAACAAACAATGGTAAATCTGTCTTAATTCTATTGATATAAACTTTTAATGTTTTTCCAAATCCAGTATCTTTTGATGTCATCATTATTTTTATATTTTTTATAATTCCTCTTTGTTCAGACGGAACAGATGTTACTTCTGCTATATGTGAATATTTTTGAGTTGATGCTTTGCTATTGGGAAATACGAAAACTTTATTATTACATTTTGCTTCTTGACAAACAATTGCTTTTTCACTTCCATTAATAATAAAATAACCACCCTCATCGTATTCACATTCTCCCATTTCTGCGCGTGTTTTATTAGTCTGTTCAGATAATACACAAAAATCAGACTGTAACATGATTGGGATTTTTCCAAAATTTTTTTTATTAATCATTGGAAATTCAATTTCATGATATTCATCGTTTTTAACATTATATCTTCTAACATAGTGTCTAATATCAACATATAAACTCGATGCATAAGTTAAATTTCTTAGTCTTGCATCATTTGGAAACATCTGTTTAACTGTTCCATCACTTTCATTAATAATTGGTTTACTTATATATATATTTCCAAATTCAACTCGATAGTCAGATAAATATTTTTCATTATTTTGGTCATAATCGAACTTAACTAAGATTGGGTTATTCTCTTTAATAATATTAGCAATATCATTTCTGATAAAGTTATTAAATGAGTCAATATGATGCATTACAAATTTTTTTTTATCTTTAAAATAATCATCAAGTACATTCCACGTTTGTTTGGACCATTCCGTATAAGTGCTTGATAATTTGTTTGATGATTTGATTTTACTGTTATGATTATTCATAATATATACTATAATATATTATTTAAAACATTTTTTTAGTTCATTTTTTAAATAATTTATATAAAATAATGTATATGTTAAAAAAAATATTAGATTCAAATAACGATTTTGAAAATAACAAATCTACTAATAATAATATCAAAAAAATATCAACAATTTCATCTCCACAAAAAATAATAAGTGAATATCCATTAAATAATATAAATAAAAATATGATTATAAGAACAAGAAAAACAATATCAGATATTTTACACAGAAAAGATGATAAATTAATAGTTATTGTGGGACCGTGTTCAATTCATGATAAAAAGGGAGCATTAGAATATGCACAAAAATTGAAAAACATATCAATAAATTTTTCTGAAAAATTATTAATTGTAATGCGGGTTTATTTTGAAAAACCACGAACAACAATTGGTTGGAAGGGATTAATCAATGATCCCGATTTAAATAATACTTGTGATATTGAGAAAGGAATTAGATTAGCAAGAGATATAATGTTATCTATTACTGAGATTGGTTTACCCATTGCATGTGAATTATTAGACCCTATTTCACCACAATATTTAAGTGATTTGATTTCATGGGGTGCTATTGGTGCAAGAACGGTTGAAAGCCAAATACATAGACAATTAGTATCGGGTTCATCAATGCCAGTTGGATTTAAAAATTCAACAAATGGAAATATAAATGTTGCATATGAATCTATTATTTCAGCAAGTTATCCCCATACATTTTTGGGAATTGGTGAGGATGGTAGAGGTGCAATAATTGAAACAAAAGGTAATAAAAATTGTCATATTATATTGAGGGGTAGTAAAACACCAAATTATTATCCCGAGATGGTTGATGATGCAATTAAACTTGGTTATAATTATAAATTAATTCCAAATATTATGATTGATTTTTCACATGGGAATTCTGGAAAAAAGGCACAAAATCAAAAAAATGTTATGTCGTGTGTTTGTGAACAAATTAAATTAGAAGACAATATTATTGGTGTTATGATTGAATCATATCTTCACGAAGGTAATCAAAAAATAGATAATAAAAAATTAATATATGGTGTTAGCATTACTGACGAATGTATATCGTTTGAAGAAACAATAAATATGTTATTTAATTTAAATGAAGCTGTTACATTTAGAAATGATTAGAAAATTTATTTATTTCCATGTTTCATTTTTAGGGATAATATTTTTGAAGTAATGAATATTGTTGGTTTTACTCAAACGTTTATGTATTTTATTATATTTTGTTGTTTGTAGCATTGGAATTGTCATT
>Ga0209711_10003717_pt1 | contig 12736 bp, 12 predicted proteins | sample ArcticOcean_MG_C_7_FD_187441 | JGI IMG/M metagenome (GOLD analysis project Ga0209711, IMG submission 187441) | Marine microbial communities from western Arctic Ocean - ArcticOcean_MG_CB11_88 (SPAdes) (version 2) | ecosystem: Environmental > Aquatic > Marine > Oceanic | place: Arctic Ocean... | reverse complement strand
TAATAACATATAAAAGAATATCAGCAATATATGCCAGAAAACCAAGAAATAAGATTCGAACAAGAAATGAGACAATCTTACCTAGATTACGCTATGAGCGTGATAGTAGGTAGAGCCTTACCCGATGTCAGAGATGGTTTAAAACCAGTACATAGAAGAGTTTTATTTTCTATGCATGAACTTAACAATGGTTGGAATAAATCATATAAGAAATCAGCAAGAATTGTTGGTGATGTTATAGGTAAATACCACCCTCATGGTGATACTGCTGTATACGATACAATAGTTAGATTAGCTCAGCCATTCTCTATGAGACATCCATTGATTGACGGTCAAGGTAACTTTGGATCTGTTGATGGAGATTCTCCAGCTGCTATGCGTTACACAGAAGTTAGAATGTCAAAATTATCGCAAGAATTATTGCAAGACATTGAGAAGAATACCGTTGATTTTTCTCCAAACTACGATGGTTCTGAAAAAGAACCAACTGTTTTACCAACACGAATACCTAATTTGCTTGTCAATGGGTCTACTGGTATAGCCGTAGGGATGGCCACGAATATTCCTCCACATAATCTTATTGAGGTTGTGGATGCAACAATTGCCATTATTGATAATCCATTATTAGCGAATAAGAGCAATATTGACGAGTTAATAAAAGCCAGTAATCTTCAGGGGCCTGACTTTCCTACATATGGCGAGATTAAAGATAGTGGGGGTATTAGAAATGCTCTTCTTACCGGAAGAGGGTCCTTTAAAATTAGAGCTAAACATATCATAGAAAAAAAAGATAATGATAGAACGTCTATTGTATTTGTGGAATTACCATATCAGGTCAACAAGGCAAAAATGATTGAAAATATTGCCCAGCTTGTAAGAGATAAAAAAATAAATGAAATTAGTCATCTTAGAGATGAATCAGATAGAGACGGAATGAGATTAGTGATTGAGTTGAAGCGTGGAGAACAACATGAAGTCTTGCTAGGCGCATTGTACAAACATACAAACGCTCAAACTTCATATTCAGTTAATACGGTCTGTCTTGTTGACGGAGAACCAAAAACGCTAGGTTTCACTGAAATTTTAAATGAATTCATTAAACATAGACGAGAAGTTATTACCAAACGAACACTATATGATCTTGAAAGGGCTAAGAATAAAGCACATATCCTTGAAGGTCTTGGAATAGCATTATTAAATGTAGATGAGATAATTGTGATGATTAAAAAATCCAAGAATTCATTGGAAGCTAAGACAGCGTTACTCTCAAAAACATGGAAACCTGGACAGCTTACTGAATTTCTAGGGATTGTAGATAAACAAACTAATGCTTTTATAAAAAGTGATGCTCAATATGGCTTGCATGGAAAACTATATAAGTTATCACCGAAGCAAGCACAGGCAATTTTAGATTTAAGACTGCAAAAACTTACTGGCCTGGAGCAAGAAAAAATATTCACTGATTATGAATTAACAATTAATGAGATAAAAGGGTATATAAAAATACTTTCTCATACCGAAGAGCTTGATACTGTGATGAAAAAAGAGCTGGAAGATGTAAAAAGCGAATACGGTGAACCAAGAAGATCTATTGTGTCTGATGACGAGGGCGAGCTAAGAAAAGAAGACCTAATTAAAAAGGAAGACATAATAGTTGTTTTAACAAAAGCTAACTATGTCAAGCGTCTGCCAGCAGCTGACTTTAAGAGTCAAAAGAGGGGAGGAAGAGGGATTAATGCCACTAAATTTAAAGATGGGGATGAGGCTAAACTATTATGCCAGGCGCATACTCATGACATAATACTTTGTTTTTCATCGCTAGGGAAAGTTTATGCAATTAGAGCATTTGATATTCCAGATCCAAGTAGACAAGCTAGAGGCAGACCTATAAATAATGTATTGCCGCTTGCTAATGACGAATCAATCAGCACCTTTGTTGTAGTGAATTCTTTTGAGGAAGATGCGTATCTATTTATGTCAACGAAAAATGGAATGATAAACAAGATTCCGGTTAACTTATTTAAAAAAATACGTGCCACAGGCTTAAAAGCAATTTTACTCAAAGAGGGAGATTTTTTATTAGGTGCTCATTACACTAATAAAGATGAACTTATCATGTTAGTTGCTGATAATGGCAAGGCTATTAAATTCGCTGAGTCAGATGTAAGAGCAAGATTTAGAGGTACGCTTGGCGTAAAAGGTATTAAATTATCGAAGAATTCAAAACTCGTATCGATATTAAAACCTACTGGTGGCGAGATCATAGCGGTAACAGAAAATGGTTATGGAAATAGAGTTTCTGTTGAAAATTATAACACCCAAAAGCGTGGAGGTGTTGGAGTAATAGGCATTAAGACCAGCGCGCGCAATGGAAAAGTTGTTGGGGCAGTCAATGTTGGGCCTAATGATCAAATAATTATGATTACAAACAAGGGCAAAACAATTAAAATATCAATAAATGATATGCCTATAATTGGAAGGAACACACAAGGAGTTAGGTTGCAAGTTTTACAAGATGATGAAAAACTTGTGGCAATATCAACAGAAACAATTATTAGTGATGAGTGAAGATTTAAATAAAATAAGAATTCTTATTGATAAAATTGACAAACAAATTGTCAAATCATTGAATGATCGAGCAGATCTTGCAAAAAAAATAAAAAAAGTAAAAGCATCATCTGAAAAAAAAGATATATTTAGGCCTGAAAGAGAAGCTCAAATACTGAGAAAGATAGCGTCAACTAACCCAGGACCACTTACTACTAAACATTTACAAACTATATTCAGGGAAATTATATCTTCATGCCTGTCACTGGAAACTGATTTAAGAGTCAGTTGTTTGGGCCCACAGGAATCATATAGTCACCTCGCTCTGAATAAATTCTTTGGTTCATCGGTGAAGATTAAATTTAATAACTCAATCTCGGAAATATTTGATGATGTATGTCGACAAAATATAGATTTTGGAGTAGTCCCAATTGAAAATTCAAATCAAGGTAGTATAAAAGAAACCATAGATCATCTTATTAAGGATAATAGTCAGTTATGTGGCGAAGTTAACTTAGATATAAAACACTGTTTATTATCCAATTCAAAAAAAATAAGTGAAATAAAAAAAATTTATGCTCATGAACAAACTTTCTTACAATGTAATCAGTGGCTTAATAAGAATATGCCAAATATTCAAAGAATCTTTGCTTCGAGTAATTCTGCTGCAGTACAAAAAATTGTTAAACTTAAGAATTCTGCAGCAATAGCTAGTAAGAGTTGTGGACCCGTCTATAAAGTTGGAATATTGAAAAATAATATACATGACAGTACGGACAATACTACAAGATTTATCGTTATTGGTAAACATAATATAGCCGCTAGCGGTTTTGATAAAACCTCAATCTTAATATCTATAGATAACAAGGCTGGGGCATTAAATGAATTATTATTACCTCTGTCTAAAAATAAAATAAGCATGTCTAAGATAGAATCCATCCCAACTAGAATTAATAATTGGGAATATATGTTTTTATTAGATATTAATGGGCATGTCGATGACAAGATTGTTGGTCAAGCACTTAAAGAGATACAAAAAAAGACTTCATTCTATAAAAACTTAGGTTCGTACCCTAAAAGTATTTGAGCAATAATGGCGAATAAAACATCAACATCAACATATCAGCCTGGCAGGAATATCAATGATATTCAGAAATTATATGGTTTGAAGAAAGTTATTAAATTAGCATCTAATGAAAATCCACTTGGGCCTAGTAAAAAAGCAATATCCGCAGCAAATAAAATCGTTCAATCTATCAATAGATATCCGGATAGCAAATCGATTGATCTTAAGTCTGCTATTCTCAGAAATATTTCTAAAAGAAATATCTTGATTAGTAATATTATTATTGGAAATGGATCAAATGAGATTTTAGAGCTAGTTGCCCGAAAATATCTAAATAATAATTCAGAAGTTTTATTTTGTAAGCATTCTTTTTTAGTTTATAAAATTATTTCAAATACAATGAAGGCAAAGATTATTGAGTCAAAACCCATTAAGGAAAAAGGAAAAAATTTTATGGGAATAGATTTAGAATCCATGAAATCTAAGATAACTAATAAAACTAAAGTGATATTTATTGCAAACCCAGGAAACCCAACAGGGACTATAGTGCCAATTAATGAGATAGAAGATTTTATCAAGAAAATTTCTAAAAAAATAATTGTTGTGGTTGACGAAGCATATTATGAATATTCATCTCATCATGGTTTTAAAAGCGCTGTAAATTTATTAGCGAAATATGATAATATTGTAGTTACAAGGTCATTTTCTAAAATATATGCCTTAGCTGGAGTTCGCGTAGGTTATGGATTAGCCTCAAAAGATATAATTTCTGAGTTTGATAAAATAAGACAACCATTTAATGTAAATTATATTGCTCAAAAAATGGCAGTAGCATCTCTTGAAGACGGAAGTTATCTTAAAAGGAGCTTAGCTCTTAATGATGCAGGCATGCAATTTTTACAATTAGAATTAAATAAATTAGGAATTGAGTATCTTAATACTCATACAAATTTTATCACTATATGTCTAGGCTCTAAAGCGCAAGAAATATATGAGGTATTATTGTCGGAGGGTGTAATATTAAGAGCCTTAGATAATTATGGTCTTCCTAATTACTTGCGAGTAACTATTGGTACAGAAGAAGAAAATATCATGTTCATCAGGAAGCTTAAAAAATCTTTAGAGAGACTAAAATAAATGTATAACTCTGTCTATATTTTTGGGCTAGGAATGATGGGTGGATCGCTGGCTTCTTCGATTAAAAATAAAAAATTAGCAAAAAAAATATATGCTTATGATAAAAATCTTAATAGTCTGAAATACTCTAAAGATAAGAAGCTTATTAATGATTATGATAATAAAGATTTTAAATACTTATCAGAGTCTGATCTTATAATAATATGTGCGCCAATGAATGCGTATAAAAGTATTTTTAATACCATTAAAAAATATAAAAAATCTAGCGCTATTATTACTGATATTGGAAGCACTAAGCAGAATATAATTAATATTTTAAAATTAATCATAGTAGATCATGAGGAATGTTTTATAGGCTCTCATCCATTAACTGGGAAAGAAACAAGCATGGTTATGTCATATGAAAAAAATCTTTTTGACAAAGCTGTGGTATTGATAACGCCTACAGAAAAAACTAAAAAGATTTTAGTCAATAAGGTATCGAAGTTTTGGAGAGCAATGAAATGCAAAGTAACCACTATATCTCCAGAATTACATGATCTTGTTTTATCGGAAACAAGTCATTTGCCACATCTTGTTTCTTTTGCATTAGTGAATATTATCTTAAATACTAAATCTATAAAAAATATAAAAGATTATACTGGCGGCGGCTTTAAAGATTTTGCAAGATTAGCCCATAGCGATGGAATAATGTGGGGTGACATTTGTAGTACCAATGAGAAAAATATTATTACCTCGATAAATATGCTTATAAAGGAGTTAAATTTAATTAAAAAAATGGTTAAGGTTAATAATAAGTCTTTACGTTTATATCTGAATGGAATCAAAGCTAAATTAGACAAGAAATGAAGGAAAATTCAAATCTAATAATTAATAACCCAAAGAAACTAGAAGGGCTCATAAGTATTCCTGGAGATAAATCTATTACGCATAGGGCCATAATGTTGGGTTCCTTGTCTGATGGACAACTCAAAATTTCAAATAGCCTTTTGTCTGAAGACTGCATGAAAACTCTTGCAGCATTCAGAGAGCTTGGGATAAATATTCAAATTAATGATGATATAGTTACTATATTCGGCAAAGGCCTAAATGGACTTTCAGAAACAAGTTCTCAAATTGATGCAGGTAATTCAGGAACAATGGCAAGATTATTGTCAGGCATACTTTCTACTCAAAATTTCAATAGCTCAATTTCTGGGGATGAGTCATTGGTTACTAGACCTATGAAGAGAATTATTGAACCACTTAAATCTTTTGGTGCGTTAATTAAATCAAAAGATCAAAAATTACCTATGAGTTTTAAACCATCTGATTGTATGAAACCTATTAAATACCATAGTCATATACCTAGCGCACAGGTTAAGTCATCTTTAATTTTAGCGGCATTATATATAAATGGTGAATCTATTATCAGTGAAGATGTAAAGACAAGAGATCATACGGAACGACTTTTAAAATATATGGAATATCCAATCTTAATAAATAAAGAAACTGTCACATTGCAAGGCTGTAAAAATATAGTAGCGAAAGATATAGGTGTTCCGTCAGATATATCCTCGGCTGCTTTTTTTATTGTTGCAGCTTTAATTAAAAAAGATTCGGATATTACATTAAATAATATTGGAGTAAACCCATTGCGAACTGGAATTATAGATATCTTGTTAAAAATGGGAGCAAATATTAAGCTTACTAATTGCCGCATCATATGCAATGAACCGGTGGCGGATATTAAGGTGAAGTATTCTCAACTGAGTCCAATTAATATTTCAGGAGATATAATTTCTCGTCTAATAGATGAATTACCAATCTTATTTATTGCATGTGCAACTTGTAACGGCCTATCCTTAATAGAGGATATACATGAATTGAGATATAAAGAGAGTGATCGGATAGAAGCAATGGAAAATGGACTTAAAAAATTAGGTATAGCTATAGTCTCAACTGAGAACTCTATAAAGATTACTGGTGGTATTTTTAATGGGGGCATTGTTGATAGCTATGGAGATCATAGGATAGCAATGTCTTTCTTGATAGCAGGATTAGTTTCTGATAAACCCATAACAGTCTTAAATACTAGTAATATCAATACTTCTTTCCCTAACTTTGAGGATATCTTGAGAAATCAAAAAATAGATATTTATACGGTATGAGTAACATACCAATTATCACAATAGATGGTTTAGCTAGCTCGGGAAAAACTACTATATCTAAATTATTATCTAATTATTTAGGATTTTATATATTAGATAGCGGAATTTTATACCGTGCATTTGCGTATATTAAAATTATAGAAAATATTGATAATTATACGGTAGATGCTATCGCAAAAATAATTGATAATCTTGAGATGGCACCCAAAAAAGATTTAGGATTTAGTATTATTTATAACTCCAATGACATAACTAATAATTTATATAATGAAGAGATAGGACTAGAAGCATCTAATATTTCTAAAAATGAAGACATTAGGAATGTTTTGTTATCAATTCAGCATGCATGTGTGCAAGCACCAGGACTGATAGCAAATGGCAGAGACATGGGAACAAAAGTTTTTCCAGAAGCTATGCTGAAAATATATTTTACAGCTAGCATAGATGTTAGGGCGAAGAGAAGATATGAGCAGTTGATTAAATCTGGATCTAGTCCAAATTTACTAAATATCCGCAAATCTTTGGAAGAAAGAGATGAAAAGGATATTAATAGAGAAGTTTCGCCATTAAAAGCTGCTAAAGATGCTATTATTATCGACTCTAGTGAATTAAATATTGATACTATCCTTGATAAAATCCTTGGATTGTATAAGATATCAAGAGTTTGAATTAAATGAGGAAAAAAAATTAATGGAACCCCAATCAGAATTTGAAGTATTATTTCATGACAGCATGAGCAATGTTGACATGACTCCTGGTAGCATAGTCACCGCAACAGTAATAGAAATAAGAAATGATTATGTTGTAATAAATGCAGGCCTAAAATCTGAAGGTATTATTCCTAAAAATCAATTCCTCAACCTAAAGGGTGAACTGGAGATCTCATTAGGAGATGAAGTTGAGGTTACACTTGATATGATTGAAGACGGATATGGTGAAACTATCATGTCTCGTGAGAAAGCGAAAAGGACAAAAGTTTGGGATGAGTTAGAAAAAGTTCAAAACAGCCAAGAAAATATAGAAGGAAGAGTTTCTGGGAAAGTTAAAGGTGGCTTTACTGTTGACTTAATGAATATAAAAGCATTTTTACCAGGTTCATTGGTAGATATTAGACCTACTAAAGAAACAGATTATATTGAAGGTAAAGTATTAGAATTTAAAATTATTAAAATGGATAAAATAAGAAATAATATTGTTTTGTCTAGAAAAGCAGTGCTTATGGATCAGAACTCGAGTCCAGAAGAAATTGCAGAGAAATATACTGAAGGAAAAGTTGTGAAAGGATTTATTAAAAATCTTACAGATTATGGTGCCTTTATTGATTTAGGTGGAATAGATGGTTTGTTGCATATAACAGATATATCGTGGAAAAGAATTAACCACCCTAGCGAAATATTACGTGTTGGTGACGAAATGGATGTAGTCGTCTTAAAATATGATCAAGAGAAGAATAGGGTTAGTCTTGGTATGAAGCAATTAGATGATGATCCATGGGATAAGATTCCAGAAAAACTAGAATTACATGCTGTTTACAAAGGTAAAGTCGCAAATATAGCAGACTACGGAGTATTTGTTGACCTTGGTGACAATGTAGAAGGATTAGTCAGAACATCTGAGCTTAACTGGACGAATAAAAATATAAATCCAAACAAGGTGGTTAACTTAGGGGACGAAATTGACGTTAAAGTTATGGAGATTGATAATGAAAAGAGAAGAGTCTCGTTAAGCCATAAACAGTGTCTTGAGAACCCGTGGTCGGAGTTTGATGACAATAACAGCAAAGGAGATATTGTCACTAGTCAAATTAAGTCAATAACTGATTTTGGCATCTTTGTAGGTTTAGATGGCGGAATAGATGGGCTTATTCACATAACAGATATTACATCTGAAGAGAAGCAGGAAGAGGCTATCAGATCGTATAAGAAAGGTGATGATGTAACTTCAATAATACTGTCAATAGACTCTGAGAGAGAAAGAGTTTCTCTTGGTATCAAGCAGTTGTCTGAAGATAAACCAGAAGTTTCAGATAACGAGGAAGCAGAGTCTGAGTAGTTATGATTTTAAATAGATCAGAATTAATATCTCAGCTCTCAAATAAATTTAAATCTTTCACTACGTCTGATATTGACTATTCTGTTAAAAAAATACTAGAGCATATATCAAAGTCCTTATACTCTGGCGAGAGGGTTGAGGTCAGGGGTTTTGGTACATTCTCTTTACATAATCATAGTTCTAGGACTGCCAGAAATCCTAAAACTGGAGAATTAGTAGCTTTAGAAAAAAGAAATAGTGTTCACTTTAAACCTAGCAAAGAACTCAAGTCGAGAGTAAATAATAAGAATTAAAACTTAATTTATCTTCAATTAGACACCTTAATAGAATAATATAATATGTAACTATGTTTAGAGTTTTAATATTTTTAGTCACATTATCATTATTAGCCTTGTCTATAACCATATCTATACTTAACCCCTTGTCTATTGAAATAGATTTATATTTCCAAAAATATTCTGCCCCTTTACCACTTTTTTTATTCATAAGTTTTTTAGTAGGATCTTTTTTGGCTTTACTATTTTTCCTATCAACATATATAAAACATAAGCATGAGGCCATGAGCTCAAGAAAAATATTAAAAACAAAAGAAGATGAGATTGATAGTCTTAGAAAAAATCCTCTCAGAGATGATCACGAATGATTTATACCTTAATTGTTATCGTGGTGATTATACTATCATCAGTATATTTTTATTATAAACCTGAGCCTAAAGTTACCAAAAATATTTTTAATGCTGAATATTACAGAGGTTTAAATTATTTATTAAATAATGAAGAAGACAAGGCTTTTAAAATATTTGCAGCATTAATGGATGTGGATAGTTCGACTATTGAAACACATTTAGCTTTAGGTGGTTTATATAGAAAAAGAGGAGAGTTTGATAAGGCAATTTTAATTCACCAAAATCTTCTTTCAAGACCTACACTGGAAATAGAACTCAAGAATCAAGCTTTATATGAATTAGCTAAAGATTTTCATTCTGCTGGACTTTATGATCGTTCTGAGAAAATTTTTAAAAATCTATCTGAAATTAAAAGTTATAAGCAATCATGTTTAGATCATTTACTTAAAATATATGAGGTTACAAAGGACTGGGAAAAAGCTATAGAATTAGTGAAATCAATGGATGCGGTTCTCGTTAACAATCAAAAGACATCGCCATTGCTCGCGCAATATTATTGTGAAATATCTAGTGTATATAATAAGCAAAATCAAATTGAAAAAGCAATTGCGATATCGAAGAAAGCATTAAAAACTAATCCTGAATGTATCCGAGCAAATTATCAATTAGCTAAATATTATTCAAAAAATGATATTAGAATATCAGTACAATATTATTATTCTATAATTCTTCAAAATAATAATTTTGGTAAATATATTATTAGTAAAATAATTTCCTTAGCTAAAGAATTACGGAATAACTCAATGATTTTAAAAACATTAACAACTGCATCTCAAATTAAAAATATGCCATTTATACCAGACATATATTTCTTTATTCTTTATGAAAAAGATAAAGAAACTGCCATGAATTATATTAATTCTTTTAATCGAGGGGATTTAATGAATAATTTTGTTATAACCCATACCTTAGCTTCAACGGAAGATCATACTAACATTGACAGCATGATCCATGATTTAGTTAACTCTTATAAAAATATTTTTTCTTCACATTATTACTTTATTTGTAATAATTGTGGATATAAGTCTAATGAGTTAAACTGGATATGTCCGAGCTGCAATACTTGGGAGACTATAGTCCCAAAATCAGCAATTGATATGATAGAAGATGGAAGAAGCAGTGAACAGTAGTTTTGATAATAATAGGATAATTATTGCTTTAGATTATAATAATAAAAAGCAAGCTTTGGCATTATTGAAAAAATTAGATCCGTCACATTGTAGATTAAAAATTGGTAAGCAGCTTTTTACTAAATATGGTCCAGGTATAGTTGAAGAACTTCAAAAGATGAATTTTGAAATATTTTTAGATTTAAAATTCCATGATATCCCAGTAACAGTTTATAAATCTTGCTTGGAAGCTTATAAGCTAGGTATATGGATGTTGAATATACATCTTTTGGGTGGGGAAGAAATGGTGCTTGCTGCCAGAGAAGCTAGAGATGAAGTAAATAAAAAATCTAAAATAATTGGAGTTACTCTGTTAACTAGTCACAATGTAGATAGCATGGCTCATCTTGGTATGAATACTCGTCAAGAGATAGTTAAAAGTTTATCTATAATTGCTAGTGATGCAAAAATAGATGGTGTCGTATGCTCTCCTGGAGACATCAGTTATATAAATACATCCAAAAATAATCTAGAGTTCATTACGCCAGGAATAAGACTGAGTGATGATTCAAATGATCATTCTAAAATATATACACCGAATACAGCCTTGGAACTTGGCAGTTCTTATCTTGTCATAGGTCGTCCTATCACAGAATCTAAAGATCCAATGAGCGTTGTAGAAAAAATCAAGTTAATGATTTAAAACTTGCTTGTAATGTTTGATAATCATTTGAATTATTAAACTTAGCCCCATATATCTGTATAATCTTTGATGCGCAATAATTTGCAAACTTCATAGATTCAAGAATATTGGTATTCGTATATTTATGCATGAAAGCACCAAGGAACATATCTCCTGCACCAGTAAAATCTTTAGATTCCACTTGATGACCGGTAATTTTATGGTCACTTACTCCATCAAAGCATATTGCTCCTTTAGACCCAAGTGTAATGATATACATATCTGTTATTTTTTTAAGAAACACTTCTGCATCCTTTAGGTTGTCAGCTTGTGAAAAATTAAGAGCTTCCTGCTCATTACAAAAAATTATATGTGATTTCTTGCTAAATAATCTCATCATATTATCTCTGAAATACGAGACAATATTTGGATCTGATAAAGTTATTACTGTTTTAGTATTATTTTCATGAGCAATATTTATCGCAGCTATTCCTACATTTAGAGTTGTATCTGAAGTTACTAAATAGCCTTCTATTAATAAATAATCAGAATCTTTGATTGATTCTTTGCTTATATCATTTTCACTTAATAAGCTTGATGAGCCCAAAAAAGTATTCATTGTTCTTTCATTGTCAGGTGTAATTAGGACTAAGCACTCGCCACTTCTTTGATCACTAATTTTAGTAACATGCGCATCAACACCTGACTCATTTAAACAGTCAATAAAATTTTTCCCAGATTCGTCATCTGAAACTTTTCCAGAGAAACAAACGTTATCAGTAAATTGAGCCATTGCATATACAGAATTTGCGACTGATCCACCTGGTATAATCTTTTCCGGGGGCCTCATTGTTTTTAATTTTTCATGAAGTTGAAAGTGTTGCTCGTATTCATTTAACAACATACATCCTTTTTCAAGCTTAAGATCCTCGAGAACTTGATCATTAATTTTATATTCATAATCTAATAATGCATTTCCAATACCATATAGTTTATATTTACTCATACTTTTGATTCCTTATAATAATTAGTTATATATTAACTTCTTCAATGACTCTATAGTCCTATATTTATTGACATCTAGGATATCATAAAACCTTTCCTGATATTATAAAATTAAAAAAACTTCTCGGGTGAGGTTGACATAAAGATATAAGGACCATAAGAAAGAGTTGATTAATAAATCTTATTACAAGTGCTCTTTCATAATATATAATAATTATTCTGCTCGAGTGGTGGAATGGTATACACGGAGGATTCAAAAGATTAGTGTTTGCCTTTAAACCCTTATAGTTACTTACTTTCTTC
>Ga0209711_10003716_pt1 | contig 12737 bp, 17 predicted proteins | sample ArcticOcean_MG_C_7_FD_187441 | JGI IMG/M metagenome (GOLD analysis project Ga0209711, IMG submission 187441) | Marine microbial communities from western Arctic Ocean - ArcticOcean_MG_CB11_88 (SPAdes) (version 2) | ecosystem: Environmental > Aquatic > Marine > Oceanic | place: Arctic Ocean... | reverse complement strand
CGGATTCTTATTATCACTAAATCTTAGTCAATATCTGGCTCAAAACAAAGATGGAATAGGTAATTTCGAGGCGTATGTTGGACAAATATCAGCATTAGATTGGTCAGTGTCGACATTAGAAGACCCAGACAATAAAAGAATTGAGGATAATGTTATAGACAATGATGTGTTGGTATCAACTGAAAGTCACCCCGCCAACTATGCGACTTTGAATGCATTGCAGCGGGTGCCTTTCAGCCTTTGTAAAAGTTTTGTTCGGATGCCATTTAATAAAAAAAATACTTTGTATAAATACTCTATTTAGTTTATACAACAAAAAATTAGATGGCGTACAAGTTGCGTATAGAAACAAACAATCCTCTTCTTGCAGAACCAGAGGAATGTTCGATTTGTTTAAAAGACATGTGGACACAAGTGACTTTGTCTTGTGGGCATAAATATCACTTTAACTGTATCAATACGTGGTTTGGTTATCAGAAGAATTGTCCTTACTGTCGTCATCCCTTTTCTCCCCCTGCGTCGCCTGCGGGTGTACCGCCGCCGCCTCCCCCTGCGTCGCCTGCGGGTGTACCGCCGCCGCCGAGTTACCCGCCGCCGCCGAGTCACCCACCGCCGCCGAGTTACCCGTCGCCGCCGAGTCACCCACCGTCTAGTCACCCGCCGCCGAGTCCGACGTTCTCCGACGTTTCTTCCGAGACGTATGAATCGACTCTGTCGTCCACTCAATGCGCTGGTTGTTTCGCCTTGGTACGACGGTTGCGACGGCGACGTCACCAGTTGCAATTGACCGCTTAGCGGACGTTAAAATCTTTTCGTCCCACGCGTCGGCTCCAGCGGCCGCATGAAATTGGTTCATCGCATCTTTAAAATCGGACTTGCTCTCCACCTGCACAGAATTGATACCTACGGCCGACACTTGCATAGCCGGGGTCTTCACACGCACAGAATTGTACATGGGCATCGTTAAAGAGTCGAAATTTACTGACGACCAGTCCCAAGGACGTTTGATGGCGTCCGGTAGCCCGTCGAGTGTGTGAACACGAATTCCAGCCCCAAAGCCGCACTTAAACCCGGTGTCTATGTGACCCTCTTCGTGTTTCGTTTCCGACAATGTAAATAAAATGGAACATGACACGACAGAGCCCGGGCCAATGTTACACTTGCCCGTAATTTCATTATCTCCATTGTACATATTGACATACTGTAAAACCTTAGTTCTTTTTGCTTTGTATTTTGAGCGTATTTCGAGTTTTTTGAAGTTGGGAATGTAACATCTCTGAACGACTTGCTCCACTGGTATTTCGGATTGTTCCATATGCGGATGCGCCAGTTTTAGAGCCTCGATAAGAGATTTTGTCGTGGCCTCTATCCACGCGTCATCTTGAATGCTCAGTGTAATGGAGTGTTCACCGTTTTTGAATGCGTTCACGTCGGCTTTGATGACAGTGGCCGGTGGTGTTTGCACAAACCACTTGCCTCGCGCACCGGAAAAATGAAACGCACCAAATTGTTGAACGGAGACGGGGACACAGATATTAGGGTCAAATCCTTTGGTCGTCAAAAAAGACATCGGGGTGTCCAAATCATTGAAAGCGCTTGCTTTGATATCGTAAATCGTCATCTTTGTCGTAAGTCTGTGTCGAAAATCCTTAAACGATTAAGTGTAACTTATGTATAAAAAATAACTTGTTTAAATGAATGTTGTTCGATAGATTTCTATTTGTGGTGTACATATTATTGGGGTACGTGTGGTTTTTGCTGGGCACTCTGTACAAGACACCGTTTCGGTATTTATCTATCATTTCCATGATGATATCCCTGGCCACAATTATCATCATATCCATATGTCAATTACAGACGCTCGTTAATCAAACGGTTTTGAAAACGAATGACAAATGGTCGACGGTTGCCTGGTCAATCGTACATATGATACTATGTGGCATGCTGATTGTCGACGGTCTCGAATGGGCCAACCCGGTGGTTATTTTCGGGCTTTGTGGGTTGTTGATGACGGTGGCCATCTCGGTGGTGGGCGGCTGTGCTTGTTTTGTCATTATAAATAACGGTGACGATTGGCATGCTCACATCCATTTAATTTGTATTCTTTTTTGGGTGATGGTGCAGTACATGGATGTACGATTGCCCGCGGCAGGGTTTCATTTTGTGACGTCTCTGCCCATTGCACTCATGACGTGCGTTCGATTTGTAGAGCAACCTGGTATCGGTCAGATACTGCTATGGGTGACTGCGTTGGTATTTCATATTCTTCGTGACACCGGCGACATTTCGCAAGAGACATTTTATTGGCTGTTGACGTCCATTGTTCTTTTAATGGCGGTCGTCAACTGGAAAAATATACTCCTCGTTAGTTGCTTGCCAGCCGCATTATTAGTTGTTTCCATGTTTATTATGGCTCGCGTGGCATGCGGCGTGCCGATTCAAAAATCTATGATTGATTGTACAAAAATGTATAACGAAATCATGACCCAAGATTTGGACACGATAGTCATTCCGCTCGATGAGGAGTATTCAGAACAAGATTGGGACGAGAGATTGTGAAGTGACGCATACCTTTAGAAAAATACGCTATATAAATAGACCTGTAAGAAACAAATATGGCTTTCTCTGATCTTAAAGAACCCATTGTTCAACGTACAATATACCTCAATGTTATGTATGGATTGATGATTCTGTTGTCCGCTCTTGTGGTGGGTGTCCTTGTCGCCACGGAGGACGTCGCCGGTGATAACTTTCCACGTTACCAAGTATGTAAGTTTGGCGACAATTCGTCCACGTTAGCCAAAACTGACGACGGTCAATGTCGCCCCTTCGCCGGCGCCACCTATGATGTCGATGCCGACCCCAGTTTCGTTCCTGCTGCCGACGACGAAGATTTGGCCGCTGCACAGCAAACCACGTACCAAATTGCTGCCGCCACCGTGGGCATCAACGTCGTCCTGTTAGTACATACGTTACTGCAGCATGTTGCGGAGGATGGTTACAGCGCAATGTTGGTGAAATTGCATCAAACATTTGGTTTCGTTATCTCTTTTGTCAATATTGGTCTTTTCGCCGGTCTCCTCGGGTGGATGTACTCTGTTGTAGGTGTCGACAACGAAGATAACATGAAATACAATGTTATCTTCAATGACATCAACGTTATTTACGTAGCTTTTGCTGGGCTTTTCGGCGGTATTGCAGACCTTGTGTTCCAATTGTACTTGATCGTGCCTCAACGCTGCATGGGTGGAATCGATAGAAACGCTGCATGCTGGCGCTAATAAATTAAATTTAATTAAAATAATTTTATAATATCCAAATGTGTAGCACTTAATATTATTACAACTCAAAACAAAAGTCTCGAGTACAAATGTCATCTATTCAAGAACAGTTGGCCACCTTGAACTCACATTCCCAAAATATTGTTTATGCCGACCCACCTTGGACGTATAAACAAACCGTCAAAAATGGTGTTCTCAAACGTAAAAATGGTACACTCATCTATCCATCCATGCCCCTAACAGAACTATGTGCCCTGGGGCCAGAGATTGAACGCATCACCAAACCAGACGCCGCGCTTTTCCTTTGGGCCACTATGCCGTTGCTTGCCGAAGCGCTTGCGCTCATCAAAGCGTGGGGGTTTACCTACAAAACGTGCTTCGTAACATGGATAAAAACCACCAAAGATGGTTCTAGACCGGCCTTTGGTGTGGGCTATTATACACGTTCGAATGCCGAGTTGTGCCTCGTGGCTGTCAAAGGTAAAATCGCGTCGTACAAACGTCTGCTGCCAGACGAATCACCGCGAGGTGCGTCGGCCATGTCGTCTGTAGTGCATACTGAGCAACAAGAGCGCGTCAATTTTCTGACTCTCCTAGAGAACTCGCCTACACCGGTGGTGATGACACCGCGTCGTGAACACTCGCGCAAACCGGAAATCGTGCGCGATATGATTACTACATTATTGGGCGATATCCCGAGGGTCGAATTGTTTGCACGCGAGACGGTGGCCGGTTGGACGGTCATGGGCAATGACGTCCGGCATTTTGAGGCCGATTCATTGCAGGAACAAGTCGAGTTAGCCGAACGCAAACATAAACGAGCACGTACAAAAAAAGCAAAAAAATAACCACACAGCCTATATTACCATCTATTTAAATTGTAAATGACGACTACTATCGGATTTTTACAAGCACATGTCAAGAATTCAATTGTCGAAGACACGTTTACTGGCCCAAACCAAGAACGCAAAGTTATGCCCGATTGTATAACGCCCAAAAACGACGAAGAACTTTTGGGTGAAAACATATCCATAGAAGAAAAAACGGAACTTGTTCTGGCCGACCCCAAATTTGGTATGTTTTCACTATTTGCATACCACCTGACCAGCGGTCACCACGGTGATGCTATCAAACGAAGGAACACAGTATTCTGCTCCCATATATTCAGTCTCATTCTAGCACTACCTATACTCGTCTTTGTAACACAATGGCTTATGTATGTTGCTATGCTGGCGTACCAAATTCGTTCGTACGACGCAGGCTTCTGCCCAAATACGGCGGATTGGGAAGGAAAACTCCTGATGGCCTCTATTTCATTGTTTTACTTTATTAAATCGTTTTTCCTATGGGATAACATTGTCGACCGTACACATCGTAAAAAAATGATTCCGTCGACATCGTACATCGTCATGATGGATACGTTTCAAGAATTTGGATTTAATTTAATGGTTTATTTGACCAATCTATGGGTTATTTTCGCCACGGATGATTTCATGGATATGTTTTTTAATATCATTGCCATGGAATTTTTAATGGAAATGGATAATGAATTCCAACGGGCCTACTTTACATATTTGCCAGGCGTGGCAGTCGATATTTACGACAAGATGTTTGTCACGTACCGCGAAAACGTCATGATGGTCAGGCAGAAGACACATGACTCGCAAAGGTTCAGGTGTTGCAAATGTCTCACTTGTGTACCCTTCAAAATTCTCATTATCATGTTTATGCTCCTACCATTCATTTGCTTTTTTATGATATTCTTTGGAGCCATCTGTAAATAGACGGTATAAATATATAGTTTGTGAATATAAAATGTTTCCCGCTTCGCTGCCAAAAACAATTGTTTTGCTCGCCATATCAAGCGCAGTGGTCGGATACGTATTATGGACTGTCTCCACTTCTTCGGTCAAAAATCCCTCCCACAAAAAATGCCGTGACGATAAAGAATGCGACGGCGAATCGAAAAAACAGAACCCATAAAATTGTACATAACAACCTATTTAAATAACAACATTATATTTTAATAATGTTTACAACTGGCTATTGTATTGACCTGGAAACGACTATCGCCTCCAAAATTCCTGACAGCATTCGACCCAAAGGTCAAAAACGTTTGGAAACACGTATTATCGAGATTGGTGCTGCACACGTCACGAAAAATCGCCAATGGGGATGCTTGGTCAATCCTTTACCACGAGATGTCGTTTTAAAGACACCAGAAGATTTATTTGCACTACTGCGCAGCATGTACCAGAAACCAGACACAACCATTAACTTTTGGTCGTCCGTCCTTGTGAAACGAAAATCTTTGCGGGCAGACATGTTTTTACACAACGAGCCACCGATGGTTTGGTCGAATCGCACCACCTTTAATCGCGCGAAAGATTTTGTCCGATGGCACAACAACCCCGCAATTGGCCCCTTATTTGTATCGGAAACACGCGCCCTGAAACAACTGCTGGCATTCACCAAAGACGAACCCCTATGGTACGCTCACAACGGTCGTTCCTTTGATTTCAAAGTTTTGAAAGGCTGTGCCCAACGATGTGGCCTGTCGTACAGCGTCAAAGAAATAGACACGTTGTACGAATTTCGAAAATGCTTGCCGGGACACAAGTCGTATTCACAACCGGTTCTATACAAAGCACTGTTCAACCAGCGTTATAACGCACATGTGGCCATCGACGATGCTCTCGCTCTCAAACGAATCTGTGCACACGCTTTGAGGGGGCGGACGGACGACGCTGTTCCACAGACAAAGACAATCAAACTTCAGACGTCACCCATCACAGTCAAACGTCGTATGAACTTAACATTCAAAGCTGGTGCCCCTAACCCACGACCATGTCATGTCCAACGACCGGTTTTAAAACTGCGTGGTGTTGGCCCTAAAACATCACAAGCGCTGGCTTCTGCAAATATTTTCACGGTCAAGCAGTTTAAAGCCCACTATGACAAAAACGGCGTACAATGGTTGCGAAAGATTCTACCCAAAGGTGTGAGGTGGCGTGTAGTTGCGCACTCGATTTCCTCTTGCATGCTCTAAATCCGGAAGATTGACAAAAGATAGTATTTCTTTCCTCGGACTGTAATAAAATGTTCGAGTTTCTATTTGGGTTTCTGTTAGGAGTATGGGCAGGACAATCAATGCCATTACCAAGTGTAGGTATCTATGTACAAAGCTATTTTATACCGAAAGTTAAAGATCCACTGGTGGCGGAGCAAACACAAGTGAAAAAGGAGGAGGAGATGTTTACGGGAGAAATGCCCACACATGTACCGACGACCGCAGTCTAAATTACAAATACACCTATAAAGTAGACCGTCACCATTAGCGAAGCGGTCATGTTTTGGATGTTTGTTAGTTTTATATGTGGGATTACAGTTGCCCAAGAGTTTCCCGATTTACCCAAACTTCGTCCAAAAATACAACAAATCATCGACAAATTTACTAAAACAGAAGACCAGGACGATTAAGCTTGCCAGTCGCCGATGCCGCTCCACGCGTGATTTATTTTGTGATGATGTTGTTCAGGTACATATTCGTGGACAAACTGAATCATATCACCTAGTGCTGGTGTCAGACGATGAACAATGGAACCCGCTTCTTTTAATTTACTGTACGCTGCTGTACAATACTCGGTTGTCCGATGTTCTGTCAACACTGGTTTGTCAACATTTTCCAACATCACCAGTCCTTCCGCTAAAAGTTGTTTGATGGTCAATATTTCCATAATACATTTATATATTAATACAAAATTAGAAAGACAAATATGTTTAACTTATATTTATCTTTTACTTCATATTGTCTAAATATGGAATTTTGAGTACTCGAAAAACAAGCATTGCACTTCGTTTTGCCATTGCTCCAAACAGTGATGTATCCAAAGAAAGAATATCAAGAGCTACCGGTTCCGAATGTCAATGGTGCCACAGATACGTGAAGAGAGGGGTTCCCTAGGATTGATAAAAACGACACAGAAGAAACAAAGGTATTAAAGGCGCGGGATAAGTATATAAAGTCGTTGAGTTATATAAAATGAGTTCTGAATGTACATGTTGTGTTGCGCCTACACAAGATATTCTACAGTTGCACGGTATCTTGAAACAGCACGTTACCATTTACTCGCCGCCGTATTCGATTTACAATGTTTTGGAACACTTGTTGGCGCCCAATGGCCGCCAAGTGAGGATTGTCATTAATCATCGGAACCGAGACGTGCAAATCGTGGAAAACACTATTGCGCATCACGTTCTCCAAACGACCATTCGCGCGTTCCAGACGCACCGTTTGTCGGCCGTTCCACAGACGCACCCACTCGACCAACGTTTCGCGCGTTTGGCGACCACGGAGCCCGGGCGGACGACGCAACAAGAGTGTCCCATCTGTTTCGAGAAGATTTGTGAAAACGACGGTGCGGCGTTACAGTGCATGCATTCGTTCCACGCGCGCTGCATTCGCCCTTGGTTGATGGAAAACAACACGTGCCCTGTCTGCAGACATGCCGTCTAGAAGCCGGTATCGTTATACTCTCTATGAAAGCCACATTTCAGGCACGTTTCTACGACTGGCCGCTTCGCTAATAGAAGAAGCCGTGGTCGTATTCGAGTTTAACTGTGGACGTTCGCCCAATGTCGTGCTCACAGTGTTAGGGTTAGTATTTTTCGGTCGATATTGTCGATGTGCCATTGGTGTAATTCCTTGCGAAGCAGCAATGTCTGTAAGGGTAGTGGGCGAAGCGTGTGAAGCAGTAATGGTTGAAGGGACATTTGTTGGCAGTGGAGTGTGTTTATACTCAGTGACACATCATGGATTTCATGGTCGTCCGCCACATGCAGGAGCGCTGACATTTGTCGCCGGCGTTGTCAATGTCTTTGAGGTTGAGGCATCCGTCTTTATTGACGTCGCAGTCTTCGAAAAGCCGGTGGTATTTGGGGCCTTCGATAGCCATGATGTATGGTCTTTGAAGGGCGTTCTTGGTGTGTTGTATGGACATATAGTGTAATTGGTAGACGTTGACACACTTTTCTTTGAGTACGCAATTCCACAGCTCTTTGTGGGATACCGAGCATAAAGCGTTGGCACAAGTTGCGAAAAACAAGATGATAAAAGCACGCATTTGGTGGATGGCAAAGAACTTTTATAGGTTGAATGCATTTAAATCCAACGAACTCGTCTATTTAAATTATAAACCGAATACATATTGTTTGAATGGATTTCGATAAGCAACACGTCGTGTGGAAGCAGCAGTTGCAAAAGTTAATTGCGAGTAATCAACAATTACGAGAGACAGGTTCTTCTAATATACTTATTCATTTTTTTACACAAGTGATTGAGCGTGATTTTTGTAATGAACTCGAAACGACAAAACAAAAGATTAAACAGATTACTAAACTGGCCATTCAGATGGCCCCTTCTCTACGGGGAACAATCCGCTCTAGAACAACGGCTGTTATGGTCAAATCGATGCCTTTGGAAGAACCCATTGTTCAGAATGTACGTTTGAACGATTTAAGAAATATTCTTGTGTTTGAAATTTTCAAGCGATGTGGTGTTACAATAGATACATATTTTGAACGTTATTCAAGCCCGCCGGGAAATGCGGAACAATCCGCGGCATACATAACGATTGCTCATGGAAAGGCTACCTGCACGGCAGAATGGACGAATAAACTATCGTTCATAGTCAATATCATGGAAGTGTTGAAGACGGTATTTCTAGTGTACGACATCTTTACAGGCACCCCCACTGAGACAACGGGTGCCAATTTAAATTGGCATGGTGCCAAATGGGCAGTGTATGTGTCCCAACATGGTCTTGGAGACCTTGTATGGAACACTTTTTTAGACGTGTGGGAATACGAACATAGCGTATATAAGTAATTTATTTTTTTATAAAATGTGGAGACTTTTACTACTTGTCGTTTCGGTACGTTCTTTCGACCATAGCGATTGCAGCGCTCTACACGGATTTGGTGACACAATGTGTGCTTACATGCGTAAATTTAACAAGCAGTATCTCGCGGAGAATTTTGGAACCCATAAGGAAAACGTTCTTAAACGAACGCATCATGTCCAAAAGACAGATGCGAAAACTTCATACGGGTTAACCACCGTCTCGGACAGAGCCTTTCGAAAAAATAAATATCTTAGTACGCCCCGACCCTTCGTCGCACCAATGGTTAAAAAACGTTTAAACATGTACAAGTTACCAGAAACACTTGATTTGCGCGATAAGATGCAACCAGTGAAAGACCAAGGCCAGTGCGGTTCATGCTACACCTTTTCTGCGGTCTCTGTGCTCGAATATCACGCCGGTGTTTCTATTTCAGAACAAAAAATCATGGACTGTTCGAGTTCAACAAACGGGCCATCCTACGGTTGCGATGGTGGTTGGCCAGAAAACATCTTCGAGTATGCCAAGGACAGTCCGGTCGTGCTGGAAAAAGACCAGTCGTACCAACAAAAAAATTTGCCGTGCAATCAAACGTGTGAGGGTTCCGTCATAAGGGTGAAGCGTTACGGCTCGGTTGACCAAGAGAAGGACAAAGACTCGGAGACGCGCATTCCCTATATTTTGAATACGCACGGGCCTGTATCCGTCGCCATCGACGTTGGTACTACAGAACTACTCATGTCATACGAAAACGGTACTTTCCCCGGCGTCGCGTGTGGCGGCGAAATCGACCACGCCGTTACCATCGTCGGATATACGCCTGACTACTGGATAGTCCGCAATTCGTGGTCGCAAGATTGGGGGGATGACGGTTATTTTTATTTGGAAAGAGACGTCAACGCGTGTGGCGTTGGTACATATATATCGTACGTAAGTAAAACACAATAACTTTTTTTTTTATAATTCCAATATTGATTTAGCTATTTTTACCATGGCGTGAGAGGACATATTACGCCAAGCTTCAGATTCTCCCAATACTCTTTTAACTTCTATTTTGTCAATGGATTTCGCCAGTTGGGCCATCACTTCAATAAGATTGTGAAAGTCTTGCAATAACGGATTCATCTGACTTGCTTGCAAAAAATGATTGGCAGATGTCATAATATGTTTGCCATCGTTCATCATAGAACCCAAATTACTATGGTTTTCTTCTAAAGATATCACTGTATGTACAGTATAGATGCATGCAGAAGCGATTGCAATGGTGATTGCGACTAAACATACCATCGATACGGCCGTTGAAATTGTCCGCACTTTTTCCCAACATGTTATTGTAGGCTTGTCCGGCCAAGGCATTTGTTTGAGGCGACGCTATTATATAGTATATAAATTCGAACTGGTTAGTCAGATGTTACTACCATTGTTGGTCGCCACGCTGGGACACGCGGCCTGGGACAATGTGCTACACTGGATGATTGTCAATGACCCCGATAGTTCTGTTTTACATATGCACTGGCTAAGAATGGTTATTGTGTACCTATTTTTGTTTTTTATTCCAGCAGAACCACCTGAACAAAAAACGACTGGGTGGTGGTTTCAATTTTCCATGTTCGGATGGACATTGCCGGCACTGGCCTACACTGCATCTGTCATGTTCGCAGGATATCGCATTGTGGTTTCTTTTCAACCATTTATCCCACTTATTGTTGCTTGGCGAATAGGACAACCTCTAGAAGGCCGTCGCTTATTAGCACTGAATTTAGCGATGTTGGGCACATTGTCGGTATGGCTTTGGGCACCATGGTACCATAAAGAAACTGAATTATGGAAAATTTGGGCGGCCGTTTGTTGTTCTGCGCTACAAGTCGTTACGTTGTCGAAATGGTTCACGATGATTCCATCTAAAAATCCACTACAGTACATCAAGAGAGGTATTCTGTACTCTATTATGACTCTGTTCGTGGTCATGGTTGCATGGACGCCACAGCATCTGGCAGGGGCATTTACAACTCATTTGGATCAATGGTTTGTCGTGTTGTTGGCCGGCGGCATTGCGGCCGCTTGTAAAAATTGGATAATTGCATATTGTTCAGCGGAGATGGTTCCCGATGCCGTTGCTATTTTCGAATGTTTGCATCCAGTGGCAACACTATGCTCCGACATCTTGTTGGGCAAAGACGTCTTTGAGTATGAGGACATTGCCACTATCTTGTTGTTAGCTCTTGGATGGATTTTATATCCAAAAGAGAATATATACTTGCCCTAAACATTGGTATCGATATGTATAACAAACATGCAGTGTGGTGTCAATGTGTTCTCATTGGCATATTTGTACTCACAGCAGCATCTCTACTTTCCATACAAGAGATTACCTTTGACACCGATATCTATTGGTCAGTCATTCTATTGGTGACGTCCACAATTCAATTTATTGTGGCAGAACATGCCCCCGTCGCGGGAATATCTACTGATAATTGGATGAAAGCCGGTAAAATTCAAAAAACAACCGTATACGTTATCATGCTAACATGGTCAACCATAGCATGGCAAACGTCTTGGATTCAATGGGCACACATACCGGTGGGTATGCTTGTGGGTGTCTTTGTCAAAGGTCATCTCGTCCTGGCCATCGGGGTGGTGGCAAGAATGACAACAACCTTCGACGTCACACTCATTCTTATGGGTCTATTATTGGTTGCGCACATCAAAAAACCCAAAGTCATTGACAAATCAATTGCTTCGGAAGAACATAAACAGACAATCGCCATCAAAGCGATCTCACTATTTTTAGAAGCAATCATTATATGGCTCCTAAGGTGCGAACATCGCTTTCCACATGTTGTTCGTTGGCGCCCGTTAGCAGCCGCTGCCGTTTCAATTGTGATTGCGTCTTTATGGTGTGAATACAACGTTATGGATACTGTCGGTGCCGACAGAGTGATTATCGTCCGCACCGGACACGGTATCGCGGCATCTTTAAGAGCTGCGCGCTCATGCCCCGTGTGCACAAAATGCCTCACTTCTTTGGATATGGAATCGTCTTTGTCGGGCGCCAATGCGCTCTAACGACGGACATATCGTCTTTCGATTTTTCCGGCAAATAATTGGGCGCGGAGGCTTGAAGGCCACATTGCTGTAGTGTCATACTGTTGGAAACACCGTCACTCTGAACAATGGCATACACGTCATCGTCAGCCGTCAATTCGTGGATGTATATGTGAACCATGTCATAGGGAACACCAGTCAAATGACGCTCATCCTGATCACCGTAACACGCTACAAGCTGGCCCAGAGCTTTATTGTCAACACAAACACACGAACCCCAATTCTCATACGCATACGTCGGCATTCGAACAGATTGAGTGCCATGAGGATACTTTTTACGTGCCATTTTTTGCTGGACAAACGCCGCCGCCGCCATATCTGGTCGGTAGAGAGCGTCGTATAACATAATAGGTTCGTACAACCCGGACGGCCCAGTGGTTTTGTACTTGCTACTTGCGTTCCAGCGATTGTAACAAACATTGTGAGGCGTTCCCGTGGCGGTCGATACATA
>Ga0209711_10003703_pt1 | contig 12770 bp, 10 predicted proteins | sample ArcticOcean_MG_C_7_FD_187441 | JGI IMG/M metagenome (GOLD analysis project Ga0209711, IMG submission 187441) | Marine microbial communities from western Arctic Ocean - ArcticOcean_MG_CB11_88 (SPAdes) (version 2) | ecosystem: Environmental > Aquatic > Marine > Oceanic | place: Arctic Ocean... | reverse complement strand
CCCGCATAAATTCCTTCCCTGCATCATCCATCAAGTAGGATTTGAGAACAAACCGACTCACACAATGATAAATACCAGCCCGCTGCTCATGGTCTGGTATTAATTGATGCTGTCTCTTCATTCTCATTGGATGAAAGTATAAGGAGGAGGTTATAAGGTCAAGGTTTTTTCTATAAAGGGACAGACCTTTTTTATTCTTTTTATTTTTCACCTTTTTTATTTTTTTCTATAAAGGGACAGACCTTTTTTATAATAATAAAGGGACAGACCTTTTTTATAATAGAAGCTGTATACCGGTTTGACTGTAGAAATTGATTTAATTCATTTTCTTCCACTGTGAGTAAGTTACTCAAAAATTCTAAGTAGTTTGGATCATTGACTAAGCACACTCTAGCCAGAGAGTTAATTTCAGGTGATTTCACATCAGCGCTAGGACTTGTTTGGAATTTTACTAAGTCTTTCCAGTCACTCCAAGTCCGTTTAGTAAGTAACTCTATGGGTGATTCTTCTGTGTCTTTGATGTAGTTTACAAATGAAGGGGCCTCAATGTAGTTTGAAAACGAATCGATAATACGTGTTTCAATATTCAAGTAAGTTTGTCGAATGTTATTAAGAATAATCTCTCGGGCTGTTTTCTCAAAGTGAATATAGCAACCTGCTGGTAAATGTGGAAATCCATGCTCAATCTCTTTCTTTAAGTCATGACGCTTACCTGGCAAAAGAGACTTGAAGCGGAGGTCGAATCTAAATTTTTTATTAACAGCGCCGACAAAATCCAAGACGATGAGTTGTTCTTTTTTATCATGGGAACGCAGGCCTCTTCCGAGTTGTTGTTGGAAGACAACATGGCTTTCAGTAGGTCTTAAAAATAGTATTCCGTTTACGACTGGAATATCGATGCCTTCGTTAAATAAATCTACTGTAAAAATGAAGTTGATTTTACCCTCTTCTAATAATTTCCTAGTCTCTTCCCTGTAATCATTAGTGGATTTAGCGTCTAGAGCTCTTGCTTCTATTCCCGCTTCTCTGAAAGTTTTAGCCATTTCATGCGCATGATTTTGGCTAACACAGAATCCGATGGCTCTAAGATTTTCGCGATCAAAATCATCTGGATTTAATGGAGCGGGGAAATACTCGATGACCTTTTTTATAATTAGGTTGATACGAGCTGTATTACCAGAAATGACGTTTCTTAACTCAGCTTTATCATACTTACCTTGTCTCCAAGATACACGTGAGAAGTCTACTGTGTTGTCACTGATAGCGTAGTAGTGGAATGGGCAAAGTAGCTTTTGTTGTAGAGCCTCTGGTAATCGTATTTCTGAAGCGATGGGAGAGTCAAAATCTTCAGCAATCGAAGACCCATCAGTTCTTTCAGGTGTAGCGGTAAGACCCAAAATTACTTTAGGTTGAAGATCCTTGAGTATAGGCCTGTAACTACTCGCTTTTCCGTGATGCGCTTCATCTAAGATAACGATATCCCAGTAACTAGATCCGAAGCGCTCAGTAAGATCGCGAATGTTAAAACTAGCGATTGAACAAAAAAGGTGATCATGATTTGCAGGGGTTTTACCATCATAGAGCTCTTCCCCGAAGTTGCCATCTCCTAGGACATGTCTGAATGAATCTCTAGCTTGTCTTAGAATCTCTTTTCTGTGAGCTATGAAAAGTAGTTTAGGCTTGTTGCTCACGGAGCATAGCCGCTTATAATCAAAAGCAGCGATCATTGTTTTTCCTGTGCCTGTGGCCGCAACAACTAGGTTTCTGTTATGCTGACGTTCATTTCTGGCCTCGTCTAATTCATCTAGAACTATTTGTTGATGCTCGTATGGCTTTAATTCAAAAAGCGTTAATCTCGTAGGGTCAGAACGGTAATACTTTTCTGCACTTGTCGATTCCACGAGGTATTCAAAATCTGTTTCTTCATAGTTTTTGAATGAATCAGATTCCCAATATGTTTCAAATTGAGCTTCGCAACGGCGAAATAAACTGGGTAGTTCTAGTAGTGGAAGTTTTACTGTCCATTCAAGACCACTGGTCATGGCGGCATGTGAGAGGTTGGCAGAGCCGATGTATGAACAGCTGTGTCCACTGTTTCTATGAATGAAGTAGGCTTTAGCGTGCAGACGAGAGTGCTTGGTGTCGTAGCTTACTTTGATTTCAGTATTAGGAAGTTGTTTCAGCTTATGAATAGCTGTTGGGTCTGAGGCTCCCAAATAGGTAGTGGTGATTACACGTAGTTTTCCACCACGCTCAGTAAACTTCTTTAGAGATGGATAGATTAGATTGACGCCTGCTGATTTGATGAAGGATACTAACATGTCAACTCTGTCAGCGCTGGAAAATTCTAGTTCGAGCTCTTTTCCCAGCTGTGGGCTACCTCCAGAACCAGTAAAGAGGCTAGGGCTGATGAGCGAAGTTGTAGGCCGTTCTAATGATGCAGAATTATGTTCTTTAATTTCAGTGAGAAGGTTATTGGTTGAGTTAACGAATTTTTCCTCATTGAGATAGTCGAGGTCTTCATGATGTGAAGAGATCAATTCAATAATTTTATTAGCTAGTTCATGCTGTTTTTCAGGATACTTACCTTTATTTGAAACAGTTGAGAGAGCTTTCTTCAAGTGGGCAGTGAGTGTTCTTGTGATATAATCACTAACAAGTTTATCATCAGCTGGCTTTAGATCAGCTTGGAGACCTTCTGAACTAAATTTTTCTAACTTCTCATTAAGAGCATGTGTGAGAATATCTTCATAAATACCAAGTTCAAAAATTTTCGACATAACCAGATACTGATTTATTTATAAGTTACTGCAACACGAAACTAGGACTTTTGGTCTTGAAAAGTAAAACCCTAGTTTTCGCTCAACAACACAAGCCTGCTCGAGCTGGTGGCAGACTTGTTGTGTTGTTCGCGCCTCGATGCTTTCTTCACCTTTCAAGAGCCCGTGAAGTGGTTTTTACTTGGAGGTTGAAACCCTCCGTCACGTTTTATACTACTGCTGTGGCCAAGGGGGAGCGTATGCGTAACCCTGAATAATATGGGATGAATTTGACTAGGTCATCTCAGCATCTGTCAGGCTTTCAGCACTCTTTTTATGGAAATGGAAAACCCATGGCTGCGCTGTGCTGACCATGGGCTGGAATATGTTTTACCCTTTCAGGGCTGTAGAAAGGGGGAAGTTTAAAGGAGAAAGGATAAAGTCTTGGGTAATGAGCTATGACTGATCACCAATTACCGATCACCGATTACCAATCACCCTATACTTCTGCAGCCTACTATTCGGTTTATCTGGGATGGTGCGCTCGATGAGATGGGCGGTGAGGGCTGGGTTGAGGTAGTTTTTGCGGAAGGTGGGGCGGTGGCTGAGGTTTAGCTTTTGCATGCAGTCAGCTGCGCTGAGTGGACCGTTTTTGAGGATTTTGGTGAGGAATTTGACTTGGTCGGTGACTTGGTCGCTGACTTGGTCGGTGATGTGGGTTTGGTTGAGTGCCTGAAGTAAGAGTTTGAGGATGAATTCAATGAACGCTGAGGAGTCTGCTGTTTGATCACAGATTGCGAGAACGTCGTAATATTCCTGTTGGTTCTTTCGGATCAAGTCTTCGATAGGGAGATATGCGAGGGGAGCTTTCCAAGTACTGAGGATGAGTGTCTGCCAGAGTCTTCCTATCCTGCCATTTCCATCGGCAAAGGGATGGATGAACTCAAACTCGTAGTGGAACACACAGCTGGCGATAAGTGGATGAACATCGGTGGTCTTGAGCCACGTTAATAAGTCATTGACCAAGCCTTTTACCATGGTGGCAGGTGGAGCTACGTGGACTACTTTATCCCCCTTGGCTATTCCTACGCCGCCTGATCTGAATGTGCCTGGATGATCAACGAGCTTATCCATCATCAAGCGATGCGCTATGAGTAGGTGTTTCAACTGATGGGGTTTCCACTCGGTGAGTTGATCGTAGGCACTGAAGGCATTTCTAACTTCTTGAATTTCCTTAGCTGGTCCTAGCACATGCTTGCCATCGAGTAGGGCTGTGACTTGCTCTAGGCTAAGCGTGTTGTTTTCAATCGCAAGTGAAGCGTGAATGCTCTTGATGCGGTTTTCACGTCGTAACTTAGGAGTGGATGAAGCGTCATCACCAAGTCCAAGCCTACCAACCTTTTCCGCAATCTGAGCGACTAAGTCTAGGATGCTAGGTGTGATGGTGAATGGTGGTGGCTCCATGAAATGAGCATTTCAGTTTTGAATGGATGAGTCGAGTTTAACTGCTGTAGATAACTATTTATTAACCGCAGATTTACGCGGATTTCCACAGATTTCTTGATTCTTTGCGATTAGATCAGGCAGGTGAAAGCAAAAAGGAGAGAATGTGATAAGCATTGTTTAGAATATGCGCTGTGAACTTGGCTAGGTCATTTTAGCATCTGTCAGGCTTTCAGCCCTCTCTTTATGGAAATGGAAAACCCATGGCTGCGCGTTGCTGACCATGGGCTGGAATATGTTTTACCCTTTCAGGGATTTGAACAGTGAGCTTTTTGTTGCTGGGGAACTGATCAATGAAACTGCAGGGGCAGTTATGGGTCAACTGTGATGACTTTGTTGTCTTGGTAGATAACGAATTTGTGGCCAAGGCGGCGCTTTTGGTCTCGTAACTTCTCGGCAGATCGATGAGCTGCTTGGATTGCCTTTCTGGCAGTTTCAGCTACTTCTTCGTCTGTGATAGGAGGATGTTTTTTATTGGTTTCCATACTGTTGTTGTAAATCCGTTATAGATAGTTTAGTTGAATCTGAAATTAATTCCAATGGAATTTTAGAGGCGTCCCAGAAATACCAACTATCAGCTAATGGTAGAAAGTCTGAAAAGATGAGGTTCATGATGCGTGGATATCTTCTGAAAATATCTGCCTCTGGAACGTGGTGACCTCCTTCGAGGACGCGTCGTTTAACTCGCTCGTTAGACTCAGTAGCCGATGGTAGCCATAGAAAGTGTAGCTCTATTTTGTAGCCTAGTTCAATGGCTTGTTTGAGGTATTTGATATATGTTTTGCCGCTGAGTGTTGACTCTAGTGCAAAGGTGACGCGTCTGTTGAGGTAACTGCGTAAATTCTTAAGGAGTATGCGACCAGCCTGCATCTGCCCTGCCGAGCTGTCAAAAGGGGAAAGGCCTTTTGCTATTTCGTCAGAGTTGAGAAATGTTAAGCAGTTGGCCTCATTGGGGAGGTATTCTTTACAGAAAGTTGTTTTTCCAGAACCATTGGGGCCTCCTATTAGGTATAGCGTGGGTCTATCTATATCTTTCATTACTGCTATAATAGATAACTAAGGGCATTTGAGAAAGATAAAAAGTGGATCTATGATTTCCCTTTTCGACATGATTTTACGGATGTACTTGTTTTGATCTGCAGTGCTGTGAACTTGGTGAGATTCACTGAGCATCTGTCAGGCTTTCAGCGCTCTCTTTATAGAAATGGGAAACCCATGGCTGCGCGTTGCTGGCTATGGGCTGGAATATGTTTTACCCTTTCAGGGCATGGGGCAGGTTTCTCTTTTTAATGCTGTGGGGTCAGAGAGATAAGCGAGGGGCGCTTTTCAAGTGCTGGGGAACTGATCAATGAAACTGCAGGGGCAGTTATGGATCAACTGTGATGACTTTGTTGTCTTGGTAGATAACGAATTTGTGGCCAAGATTTTTTAGGATGACGGATCTGACAGTTAGCATTTCGATCATGCTATCGCAGGGGTGGCACTGTAGTTGCCGAGGACAGGTAGTTTGATCAACACCTTCTCGTAGACGATTGTTACAGGGGGGATACTGTTCTCATAGAGTGACAGACATTGTTTGTATCTTTTTTGTTTCGTGTCGCAATCGTAACGATAGCAATATTGTCGCAGATATCAAGATGTGAACATGATGGTAATAATGGATCCAGACAACATCCCCAGTAATAGTAGTGAGTCGCCATCTTTTAATGAAATGGTAGAAACACGTATGAGCCGACGTAACTTTATGCTTCAAGCTGGAGCATTTGCAGCATTGAGTATGGCATCTTACTCACGAGTGCCACCTTCCGCGACAGGCGTAGAGGAGAGTTTGCTTTCTTTTGAGGAAGTTCCTTGGAGTCGGGAGGATGGGTTACAGGTACCAACTGGTTATAGTTCTTATGTATTAGCCCGATGGGGAGATCCTCTTGTATCAGGGGTCGCAAATTTTCATCCTGCTACGATCACTCCGGAGATGCAAAGAAGAAGTTTTGGCACTGGTTGTGACTATACGGCTTTCTTCCCAGATGCGAAGAATAACAATAAAGGTGTATTGTGTGTGAATCATGAATTTCCAGACCGAAAGCATATGTTTTCTGGTTTGGAGATGACAAAGGATCGCCTACATGTGGAGTTGTTGTCACTTGGTGTGTCGGTCTTAGCGATCAAGAAAGATGCTAAAGGGAAGTGGGAAATAGACATTGATGACACACGTAATCGCCGTATTTTAGCAGAAACTGCCTGTCGGATTACTGGCCCAGTGGCTGGGCATCCACGAATGTTTACCAATGCATCAAAAGATGGTAGAACAGCATACGGAACGCTGGGGAATTGTGCTGGAGGTGTGACCCCTTGGGGGACTTATTTGACTGCGGAAGAGAATGTTCAGGATTATTTTACTGGAGATCCGAGCTTAACAAAAGAAGCATCCACTCATAAGCGTTTCGGGTTATCGGGTAAAAAAAGCTATGGCTATGAGAGAGTTGATAGCCGCTTTGATTTGCAGGTTGACCCCCAGCAACCGTTGCATTTTGGATGGATTGTGGAAATTGATCCTCAGAATCCAGATAGTGTTCCTCGTAAGTTAACGGCATTGGGGCGTATGAAGCATGAGTGTGCTACAACTATTCTGGGAGCTAAAGGGCACCTAGTTGTGTACACTGGAGATGATCAAGTTTATGAATATTTATATAAGTATGTCTCAACTGATACATACCGAGAAGGTGATCGTGCGCATAATGAATCATTGCTAGATGACGGAGTCCTGCATGTAGCAAAGTTCTTTGATGATGGTTCGCTACACTGGTTGCCTTTAATATACGGGTCGGGTCCTCTCACTAACAAAAATGGTTTTTCATGTTTAGCGGATGTGCTTTTAGATACTCGTCATGCTGCTGATCTTTTAGGAGCTACACCAATGGACCGACCAGAGGATATAGAAATTAGCCCGAAGACTGGAAATGTATTTGTTTTCTTAACTGGTAATAAGGTGCGAAAAAATACGAATGAAATTGCAGGTCAGCGTGTTAATTGCGCTAATCCGGTAGAAGAAGGGATTGGTCATATTATTGAAATTAGCTCTAATCATGATGAAGCTAAGGCAGAATGGGGCTTGTTACTCCATTGTGGGCACCGAGATCCTAGTGAACAAAAGCAAAGCCAATACCATGAAGATACAACGAAGGATGGCCGTTTCGCTTACCCTGATAATGGGGCATTTGATCCCTTTGGGAGGCTATGGATTGTGACTGATAGCTATGGATACTTTGATGATTTTCCTGATGGTGTATGGGTAACTCAAGTCGAGGGGGAGAAGCGAGCAAAGCCGATGCATTTTGCGAACTGTCCAAAAGGTTCAGAGGGGACGGGCCCTACATTCACTCCAGACGGTGCAACTCTTTTTCTTTCTATTCAACATCCAGGTGGTGGTACCGCTGCTACTCCAGAGACCCGTTGGCCAGATTTCAAAGAGAATATGCCCCCACGCTCAAGTATTGCAGTGATCCAGAAAGATGATGGAGGTGTGATCGGTAGTTAATGCCGAGGGATGTGTTTCTAGCTTTTGTGAAATGTGGGTAGCCGCGAGTGAAGTGCCAAGCGCTATCAATGGGGGCTACTTCAGTCTCAGTGCTTTTAGGTTGAGGTGGAATTGCTCGTAGATGGTTTTGCGGTAGGGAGTGGGATGGGTGTCGGATAGTTTTTGAGCAGCTGTGGCTGCTTCTGACTTCCCGAGATTTTTCAGTATGATGGCTCTGATGGTGAGCATCTCGACCATGCTCTCGCAGGGGTGTTCTGGGTCATGGCGGAAGCTTCTTGGCTTGTGATTGGCGAGGGCTTGATCGATGTCTTCCAAGGCGGTGTCCCATTGCTTGAGTTTCATGTTGGCGAGGGCGCGGCCGTGGAACCGGGGGGCGGTCCAGCCGAAGCGTTCATCTTTTTTCTTGGGGAATGGACCGGCAAAGAGGTCGGCGGCTCTTTTATAGTCACCCTTTTCTAAGGACTGGTAGGCGAGAGCGATGTCGAGGAGCTCTATCTGCACGGTGAGACCGAAGTAGGCGGAAAATTCATGACTGAATGCGAACTGATGTTTCAGTCCAGTAGTTTGCCAGGCGATGGTGCCGTCGCGACGGAGGAGATAGGTATTGGCGATCTTGTCGGCGGAGACGATGCCTAGTTGTCTGACCGCGGGGTTTTTAATGCCGTCGGGGACCATGGCGATCTGGAATTTCCAGTCGTGTTTTTTGACCAAGGCCTTGATGCGGTCGGCGTCTTCGGAGAGAAATGCGACGATCAGGTTGACGTCGTCGTGGATGTGTTGGCTGGCGCGTTGCGAGGCGTAGCCGACGCTGCCTGGGACGGCTGTCTTTTTTCCCTCGGCGGGTTTGCCGATCAATTGGACCGAGGGTTCCGTGTCAGCGGGTGGCTCGATGAAGAGGATGAGGGTAATTTTGCCTTGGGTGTCCTTGGGCAGGTTGAGCGTGCTGCCGTCGAGTGTCTTGAGTGTGAAGTTAGGGAAGGGTCGAGTGGAGGTACTCCAGTCGTGGTTCACAATGTTGCTGCGCGCGTCCTTGCGTTCGCGGCGCTGGTCGGTGGCGTGTAGCAGGTTGAATTGGTAAAAACGGTCCCGCAGGAAGGTAACGACGGGCCAGAGCATGGCGTCGTTTTCATTGTGCATGGCGAGGGTTTTCCCCCGGTATAGTTTGTGCAGGGCTCTCGAGTGGGTTTCCAGTGCGAGGATGCAGGCGCAGGCGTTGGCGGTTGCTGGGGCGTCGTCGCCGCCGGTGGCGTTGATGAAGTCGGCGAGGATCGATTCGGCGTTTGAGTTCTCTGATCGCAAGGCGGATTTTGCCAGGCAGAACTGCGCTGCGATGTTAGTCCCTTTGGGTGGCTCGGAAGCCAATGCCGTTTTCGCTTCGTCGACAGCGGCATCGAGGTGTTTTGGTTCGATGGCAGTTTTCCACATGCCTAACAATGCGATGATACGGGTGTTGCGCACCTGCCAGAGATTGGGAGCCTTGGGAAACTGGCTGATGGCCTCGCGGCTGAGTTTTTCCGCTTTGGTGTAGTCGGAGAGTGCTTGTGCGAGTGAGAGTCGGTAACGCATCGGGGCCGGGGTGAAGCAGGCCTGGATGGCGTCGATTTTTTCCTGCGGTATGGAGCCAGCTGCGGGGGCTGTTTTTTTGCTGGAACCCAGCACTAGGAAGTCACCAATGAACAATGACTGGAGCTGTGCCATGATGCGTGCGTCTGGCACGAGCTGATCTGAGACGAGCACTTCCTTTTGGGCTCCATGCCCGCGGCCATACTTTGCAAGACTGGACATGAGCAGGGTGTGACCGTGGGGGTTGACCAGGTAGCCACTTGGTTTTGTGATGGCGAAGATCCGTGCCAGCCGGCTGTTTTTTCCGCCGGTCAGGTGCGCCGCTGTCCAGTTCAGTCCGAGGCTGCGCAGTTGTTTTTCTCCGGCATCGGGCAGCTCGTCGATGTTGAAGCTAAATACGCTCAAGCGATCGGCGTAGGCAGTTATTTCCTCGCTGATCTTCTTTAATTCCTCCTGAAACCCGGGCATCTGGTTTGACCAGAAAACGACGATACTGGTGTGGCCCTGCTGATCGATGGGGAAACTGAGCGTGGCAGCATCGGCGCGTTTGAAGTTTCCAATGAAGGGAACATCAGCGCGACCGAAGCCGAGGTTTTTGAGTCGGAACTCGACGACGTCTGCATCGCTGGCAAAGCGCTCGGTCATGAGGGTGACGATTTTCTCCTCGAGCTGACTAGATTCAATGTTGCGGGCGATCATGGATGCGATCATCAAGCATTTGGCTTCGGCAGGGGTGTCCCGGTAGCGGGCGATCAGGTCGGTGAGCACCTCGACACGTTCTTGTTTACTCGCAGCCTTGGCATCCAGTTTCATATTGGATAGCATTAGGTCGGCCTCTAGGCGCAGGTCGGCATAGGTATTTGGTGCCTCTACCAGCTTAGTGCAAATTTCAAATAGAGACTTTCGGTTCCGGTCTGAGTTATCCATGCTAAGCAACAGTTTTTGGCTTTGAAGCATGATGGAGAGAATTTCAAATCTATTTGGGGCTGTGGGTGATGCTTCGATCAGAGAATTACCCTCGCGCACGATGCTCTTACAGGAACGACGTTTCTTAGCTGCCGAGTTCTGGGTGTTGATCTCGGTAAGGTCTTGTTGTAGGGTGGTGATTTCGTTTTTTGGAATGTCGCCCGGGGCGGCCTGCGTCTGGGCGGTGAAGATGCAGATACATGCCAGCAGAACAGCCAAGTAAGCGGCTCGGAAATCGGGTTTTCTTTGTTGTCGTATCATCGTCTTATTCACTGCTACTCATGTTCGTTGCTTCATCCTATAAGATCTCTTTATTAACGTCGATTGGCAACTAACTCTTTCAACTTGTTGTGAAACACTCCGTAGCGGGATGGTGAGTGGGTTTTGATGTGGCGGCGACTTGTTTTTGAGAAAGAGCATCAAGCTTTTTCAAAGCCTCCGACCTTAGGGAGCTAATATTTAACACATTCCTCATCTAATAAAAAATCCTATCCAACATTTTAATTGAGACGTAGCACTAGGTCAACTTATTGCTAGGAATTTGCTTCTTGCGGGGTGTCCCTGAGGACGTATAGGGGAGATAGGAGAGGGTGGAAAAGAGGAATATCCAACAGCCAACAAGGAATATCCAATTTCCAACGGGGGCGAGGTTGATACTTTAGGCAACCTCCGGCAACCCACATCGCCGCCGTGTGGTCTCTTTGAATTTTAAGTTTTGCGCACTTCCTGCGGTCGTGAAGTAATGCACCCTTCGGGATGAGAAGCATTACAGCACCTGACTTCGTTGCTCATCAGTCACGGATATGCATCCGCTCCTTCATCACGCCTTGTCATGCACTATAATGCTTCTCAGCGTCGACAATGCTGGTTACCAGAGCTGGCCTTCAATTTTTGACCGCGAAAAAGGACAGTTGCTTGTTTGCTTTTCCGTGTCTTTATCTTGGTTCGCCTCTGGAGCCCCAGGGTATCAACTAGCTCCGAATATAAGGCCATATAGAAACTTTAAAACAGTATATAGAATCATCGCACCGATGATAAGGCAGCTTGGTCACATTGGAATTCCGAGTATCTTCATAGTAACCAGTTGGATGCGATTAGAGCATTAATTGTTCCTAAGAATCCTTCTCTCCTAAGTTCGTGAGCCGATTCAATTGCTTAATCGGCTCAATATTTAGCTTCTTTATGAGCCGGTTATGTGGTTTAATCGGCTCATGCGCTACAATTGGCAACAGGATGACTGGCCAGACTTCACTTATGATTTATCTGAAGTTAGCGGGGCATTGTCTGAAATAAGTCTACTTTCGGGGAGAGTGACAGGTTTGGTCGATGGATTTTCTGATGGAATGGAGGTCGAAGCGATGCTGGACTTGATGATCGCAGAAGCTATTGAGACTTCCGATATCGAAGGGGAATCACTACAGCATGAAGACGTAAAATCTTCGATCAAAAATAATCTAGGTCTGAATGTCATTCATGATCAGGTGGCTGACCAGCGAGCAGAAGGCGTAGCCGAACTCATCGTGCTGGCTCGAAATCAATTTGATCAGCCATTGAGTGAAGCGATGTTGTTAGAGTGGCATTCCTTACTTTTAAAAGGAGTTAAAAACTTACCTGTAGGTGAGTGGCGTAGTGGAGAGACGGCGATGCGGGTGCTCTCAGGTAGAATAGGCAATCCGACTGTGCACTTTGAAGCTCCACCTTCCGCTGAAGTCTCTAATGAAATGCAGAGTTTCATTAGTTGGTTCAATGAATCTAGAAGCGTCCTAGCTGGTCCAGTTAGAGCTGCCATTGCTCACCTCTATTTTGAATCTATTCACCCATTTGAGGATGGAAATGGAAGAATCGGCAGAGCTATCGCAGAGAAAGCTCTCTCTCAGGGTTTAGGTTTTCCAGCTCTCATGAGTCTTTCAAAATCTATTAATGCCAACAAAAGGGACTACTACAAAGCCCTGGAAACCGCACAGCGGAGAAACAAGATCACTCCTTGGTTAAACTACTTTATCGATATCATTCTGGATGCTCAACAGAGCTCCGAGAAAGAAATTCACTTCGTGCTAAAGAAGGCAAAGTTTTATCGTAAATATGAGGATCTGCTAAACCAAAGGCAACATAGAGGGGTCGAGCGCATGTTTGGAGCAGGAGCATCAGGCTTCACTGGCGGAATGAATGCTCAGAAATACATAGGCATAACAAAAACCTCAAAAGCAACCGCCACAAGAGATTTACAGGATCTCCTAGCGAAAAGTGCATTGATCGTGATCGGGGCAGGGCGGAATACCCGTTATGAATTGAATCTGTAGAACTATTTCTAATGGTACTTGGATTCAATAAATAAACGCAACTTTTGATTAGCAGGAAGTAAACTGTTAAATTGAAAAGGGAAAGGTCCGAAAACCCTTCCCTTTTGATTCAATAATTACTTCACTGCTGCCCGATCAAAAGAA
>Ga0209711_10003702_pt1 | contig 12775 bp, 7 predicted proteins | sample ArcticOcean_MG_C_7_FD_187441 | JGI IMG/M metagenome (GOLD analysis project Ga0209711, IMG submission 187441) | Marine microbial communities from western Arctic Ocean - ArcticOcean_MG_CB11_88 (SPAdes) (version 2) | ecosystem: Environmental > Aquatic > Marine > Oceanic | place: Arctic Ocean... | reverse complement strand
ACCCAATATTTTTGGAGGCTGCATTTGAATGTACTTAAGTTCTCCTGTAATTTTATTGTATTCTACATTTTTTACACCACGCCCCGGTGGAGGCAATTCTTTTAAATCTTTTTCAATAATTTTTTCAATGAAAACCTCTTTTTTGAAATACTCTTTATCTCTAAATGTAAGAGTTATACCACTTAATGCATACATAAACATAATACCAGTTAAAAAGAACCCTAAATAGCGGTGGTAAACTCTTACTTTATTACTTATTTCTCGGTTATTAAGTGCCATTTTTTGGTATTAGAAAGTGAAGTCGAATATAATTTAGGCAAAAAAACAAAAAAAAGTTTTAAAACTAAAATTTAAGCAGTAAAGTTGATGGAATCGTTAATTAGTCTTTAGGTATTCGACTTTAATTATTTTAGCAGTTTGATGGTTTCCATTGTGGTTCCACCCAGGAGGGTAAAAAATATATTTTAATTTATTTAAAAGTCCAGGAGCTCCATAAACATCTTTGCTTAAATTAATTATTTCACCAAAATAAACATCAACAAAACTTCCTGAATTTATAGAACGTGTTACACCATATTCAATTTCCACACTAAGGTCTTCTTCTTGGTAGGTTCCAAAAATACGATCCCAAATATTTAATAAATTAGAGTAGTTGGTATCTATGTATAGGGGGTTTTTTGCATGATGTACCCGGTGATGTGAAGGGGTAAGAATGAATTTATTTAAAAATCCAAAACGCGCATCTTTTATTAAGTTTTCACCAACATGAATAAAGGCTCCATAAGTCCCATCAATAAGCATAATAGCAAAGAGCATTATGGGATTTACGCCTAATATCATACAAATAGAAGTGCGAATAAAATCAGCATAAGGAGCTTCTAAAAAAAAATGTGCGTGAGTAACACTTATGTTCATTTCTTCGGGAGAATGGTGTGTAGCATGTAAACACCAAAATAAACGAACCTTATGTGCTAAAAAATGATAAATAAAATGAGCAAATTCCCAAATTATATAGCCATAAATAAACCAATACCAGGAGCTAGAGGTTTGAACTAGAGCAAAAGGCTGGAAAAGACCTATGCAAAGAGTTACCATTCCAATAGCGATAAAACGTCCCACAACTCTATTAAACAGGTAAATTAAGAAGATTACTTTATAGACTTTAGTTTGAGGCTTTTTATAAATAAAACCTAAACCTAATTCTAGAAATAAAAGTAAGGGGATAATCGGAAGAATTAAGGCAACAATTCCATCATAAGTTAAAAACTTTTCAATTTCATTATTTTGAAGAATCGTTAAAAACTGATTAACCCCAAAAAACCCAATAATTTCGTTCCAAAAACTTTCTAAAAACTCCATTTTTATTAAATATTTTTAAAAAGATAAAGATTTAATTAAACCTTACCCAAACAAAAGAGTCTACATATTAATTTAGTATAATTAATAGAATAGCTTTTCTTTAATTTCAAGAAAAAATATCTATATTTTTGCAAAAAATAAGATGATAGGTAATTATTGACTCTTTTAAAGATCAATATCATTAATTAATAAAAAATGTCAGAAAAAAGCACATTAAAAAATAGTAGGAAATGGATTTTGATAGTCCTTGGGATTGTCATTCTTTTTGGATCTTACAAAATATCTCAAACCATTGCAAATAGTAAGCCTTCAAAAAGCAGAGAATCTAAAGTTGTTACTAAAGAAGTATATACACTAAAAGTCACCAATGGTTCTTATCAAGTTCAAATACCTTCTAACGGAGTCTTAAATGCATATAAACGTATTAGCTTAACCTCAAGAGTCCAAGGGGTAATGCAAACTATTGAACCGTTATTTAAAGTAGGCCAAAAATATAAGAAAGGTCAAACGTTAGTTCAAATTGATGCTTCAGATTTTAAGGCAAATGTTATTGCTCAGCGTGCTTCTTTATATAATCTAATCACTTCTGTACTTCCAGATTTACAATTAGATTTTCCAGTTGCACATTCAAATTGGAGGATATTTCTTCAAAAATTTGAATTGCAAAAGCCTGTTCCAGCACTTCCCTTAATGGAAGAAAATGTAAAGCTCTTTGTTTCAGGGCGTGGCATTATCTCTTCTTATTATTCACTTCAGAACTTAGAACAAAGTTTAAAATTCTACTCAATTAAGGCTCCCTTTGATGGTGTTTTGGTAGCTGCAAATACAACAGAGGGATCTTTAGTTAGACCCGGACAAGAATTAGGTGAATTTATAGCTCCTGGTAATTACGAGTTAATGGTAGCTCTTCCCAAATCATATGTAGATAATGTAGAAGTAGGAGCAAAAGTTTCTTTGAAGTCTGTTGATGCTGATCAAACCTATCAGGGAGTCATTAAACGTATAAATGCGCAAGTAAATACCCAAACACAGTCTGTTGCGGTATATATCCAAGTTAAAAATCCAAAATTAAAAGAAGGAATGTTTTTAGAGGCTCAAATAGAAGCTAAAGAATTTGATAATGTTTTTGCAATTAATAGAGGATTACTTGATGGAGACCAACAACTTTATGTAGTTGTGGCTAATAAACTTGAACTCAAAAGAGTAGTACCCCTTCATTTTACAGAAACATTAGCCATTGTCAGTGGATTAGAAAATTTGGATGAAATAGTCGCTCAGCCATTGATTGGAGCTTTTGTTGGGATGGAAGTACTTCCATCGGTTATCACTTCATCAAAATAAGCTAACATGAGGAAAATAATTGATTATTTCATAAAGTACCATGTGGCAGTTAATATTGTCATTTTAGCCTTTTTATTATTTGGAATTTTAGGGGTTACGTCATTAAAGTCATCTTATTTCCCACTTGCAGAATCACATACGGTTCAAATAGCGGTGACTTATCCTGGTGCATCTCCATTTGAAATTGAAGAAGGGGTTATTCTAAAAATAGAAGACAACCTAAAAGGATTAATAGGCGTTGAACGCGTTACCTCAATATCAAGAGAAAATTCAGGTTCTATAACAGTGGAGGTTGAAAAAGAACGGGATATTAATTTCATGTTATTGGAAGTTAAAAATGCGGTAGATAGGGTGCCTAGTTACCCAATTGGAATGGAACCCCTGGTGGTTTCAAAGCAAGAACAAATTAGATCAACAATAAACTTTTCTTTAACAGGAGATAATACTTCTCTTATTAAACTGAAAGAAATCGGACGTCAAATTGAAAATGATTTACGAGCAATAAATGGGATATCACAAATAAGCGTTTCAGGATACCCACAAGAAGAAATTGAAATTGCAGTTAATGAGAATCAACTTTTAGCTTATGGCTTAAGCTTTTCATCCATTGCACAATCTATTGCTAAATCTAATATTATTGTAACGGGTGGACAGGTTAAAACCAATGCTGAGGAATTTTTGATTCGTGCAAACAATAAATTTTATTATGCAGATGAACTTGCTAATATTGAAGTACTTTCAAAACCAGACGGAACTAGGGTTTTATTAAAAGATGTTGCTCAGGTAAGTGATCGATTTTCTGAAACACCTAATAGAATATACGTAGGTAATGATATCTCAGTAAATATTAGTGTAAACTCCACCAATTCAGAAGATGTAATTACTGCCGCTGCCTCTGTTAGAGATTATATTGAAGAGTATAATGAAATCAATGATAATTTTACACTAACGGTACTGAATGATCAATCGATTACTCTTACAGAACGTAATAAATTACTGATTGAAAACATTTTTCAAGGAATGCTTTTAGTTTTATTATTTCTTTCCCTTTTCTTAAATTCAAGGCTTGCTTTTTGGGTAGCGTTCGGACTTCCAGTTTCATTTTTAGGGATGTTTATTTTTGCTCCTATGTTTGGGGTGACTATAAATGTATTGTCAACCTTTGGAATGATTATCGTAATAGGAATCCTAGTAGATGATGGGATTGTAATTGCAGAAAATATTTACCAGCATTATGAAAGAGGGAAAAGTCCTTATCGAGCAGCTGTAGATGGAGTTTTAGAGGTTCTCCCCCCTGTAGTCTCTGCAATTATAACAACCATATTAGCTTTTTCGTTATTTTTATTTTTAGATGGAAGAATTGGAGAATTTTTTAGTGAGGTTTCTGTAGTAGTTATTCTGACTTTATTGATTTCATTAATAGAAGCACTAATAATATTACCTGCCCACTTAGCAAATTCTAAGGCCTTAATTAAGAAGAAAAGTGAACCTAAAACACTTATAGCAAAAGGTTTTTTTAAGTTAAGAAAGATTAATAAACTAGGAGATTCATTGATGCAATCTTTAAGAGATAACATCTACCAACCTACTTTAAAATTTTCATTGAATAATAGATTTTTGGTGCTTACGATCTTTGTTGCATTTTTCAGTATGACGATTGGCTCTTTTGGAGGGGGTATTATTAGGACTTCTTTTTTTCCATCCATCGCAAGTGATCGTATATCAATAAGTTTGGTAATGCCAAATGGAACCAATGAGAGGATAACAGATTCTATTATTAGCTTAATTCAAACTAAAGCAAAAATTGTAGATAAGGAATTTTCTGAAAAGTATTTAAAGGGAACTAAAAACGCACTTTTTGTAAATACTATTAAAACACTGGGCAATGGTTCTTCAAGAGCTAATCTAACCATTAACCTTTTGCCAGGTGAGCAACGTCCGGATGTGATTCGAGCAGATATGATTTCCTCACGGTTATCAGAATTAGTAGGCCCTTTAATAGGCATAGAAAGCATTATATATGGTTCTGGTTCTAATTTTGGAGGAAAACCTATTTCAGTTTCTTTATTATCGAATAATATTGACGAGTTAAAACAAGCTAAAAATGAACTTAAAAAGGTATTAGAATCTAATGCACTATTAAAAGATATTGAAGATAATGACCCCGCAGGAATTAAAGAGATTACACTTAAATTAAAAGATAATGCATATTCTTTAGGTTTAGATTTACAATATGTAATGAGTAGAGTGAGAGCTGGATTTTTTGGCGTACAAGCTCAGCGTTTTCAGAGAGGGCAGGATGAAATTAGGGTTTGGGTTCGATACAAAAAAGAAGATAGATCCTCCATTACTCAGTTAGAGGACATGAAAATTGATCTTCCAAATGGTCAGTTTATTGCCCTTAAAGAAATTGCAACCTACACTATAAGAAGAGGGGATGTTTTGATTAATCACCTTGATGGAAGAAGAGAAATACAAGTATCAGCAAACCTTAAAAACTCAAAAGAGTCTTCTGCAACAGATATAATGGCTGATATTCGATTCAATATTATGGCTAAAATACAAGAAAAATATCCTTCTGTGAGTGCTTCCTATGAAGGACAAAATAGAGAAGCTGGCAAACTTTTGAATTCATTAGCTGGCGCAGGAATACCTATCTTGATTTTAATCTATATGACCATTGCATTTACCTTCAGAAGTTTTTCTCAGCCTATTTTACTGTTCTTATTAATTCCAATTAGCCTTATTGGAGTGGCTTGGGGTCATTGGATTCACGATTTTCCTGTCAATATACTGTCCCTATTAGGTATTATTGCACTTATTGGAATTATGGTTAATGATGGCCTGGTTCTTATTGGAAAGTTTAATAACAATTTAAGAAAGGGCTTTTCTTTTCAAGAAGGTCTTCTTAATGCTGGAAACTCTCGATTTAGAGCAATCTTTTTGACTTCTGCGACAACTGTAGCAGGTCTAACACCTTTGATTTTAGAAAAAAGCAGACAGGCACAATTTTTAAAACCTATGGCTATCAGTGTTTCTTACGGGATTGCTTTTGCAACCATATTAACACTTATAGTCTTACCTATTTTTCTTTCATTAAATAATCAGTTAAAGGTTATAGTTAAATGGTTAATTTCTGGCGAATACCCTTCTAGAGAATCGGTTGAGAGTTCTATAAAAGAAATTATAGAAGAAAAGAAAATTACAGAAGGAGAAGAAGAACCTCTAAAATCAGTATAGTCATGAGATCAAAATCAGCAAGAGTATTCATTATTATAAGTGTCCTCATTTCGCCTCTCTATGGACAAAAAACTTTATCTAAAGATGACGCTTTGGCTATCGCTTTAGAGAAGAATTTTGGAATTCAGGTTTCTAAAAATAATATGGCAATTATTAAAAATAATTCAAGTCTTTTAAATTCAGGATACCTTCCTTCGGTTTCGGTTTCAGGAGGGTCAAATTTTACAGAATCTGATGCTGAAATTGCTTTTCCAGGACAGGTTTTAGAAGACGGTTCACCAAGAACTAATTTAAATTTAAATGATCAAGAAAGTAAGCGCTATAATGCTGGTGTAAATTTGAATTATACACTCTTTGATGGTTTAGGGAGAAGGTTTACTTACAAAATATTAAAAGAGCAGTTTGCATTAAGTGAATTACAATTGCGCGAAACAATTGAAACTACTATACTACAGCTTTATAGTGTTTATTTTAATGTAGCTCAATTAAAAGAATCTACTGAAATTTTTAAACAAGCTCTGGCTGTTTCAAAAGAGCGTCAACTAAGAGCAGAAAGTGCCTTCAGTTATGGCCAGTCAAATAAACTTGCTGTTTTAAATGCTCAAGTAGATGTAACCAATGACAGTATTAGTCTGCTTCAAATCAATCAACAATTAGACAATGCCAGGCGAGATTTAAACTTACTTTTGAATGAACCAATGGATCAACAATATCAAGTTGAAACGATTGTAAACTTCATACCAGAAATTCAAATTGATGAAGCTATTCAAACAGCTGCACAATTCAATGTAAACTTATTACAAGAAAGGCAAAATACACAAATCAATGCCTATGATATCAAGGTGAGCCAATCTGGATATTTACCTGTTATAGGGCTTGTAGGATCTTATGGCTGGAATTTAAACCAAAGCCCTGCTTCCGCATTCTTCCCGGGTACAAACAACAATTCTTATTCAATGAGTTTTGGCGCTAATCTGAGTTGGAATTTATTTGATGGGCGTGCTTTAACGCGGGTTAAAAATTCAAAAATTACATTAGATAATCAAAAAATACGTTCAGAAGAAACAAAACTTAGATTTGAACGTGATCTGTCAAATGCGTTGCAAACCTATAAAAATTCTTTAAAAATTTATACTATTCAAGAAAAGCAAGTGGAAACAGGAACCTATAATTTTGAACGTTCAGAAGCACAATATAAATTAGGATCTATTACATCAATAGAATTTCGTCAAGCACAAGTTAATTTACGGAATGCTCAAAATCAATGGACATTATCAAAATATGAGGCGAAATTAGCAGAGTTGAGTGTCTTAAAGTTATGCGGCCAACTTTTAAATATTTCTTTATAAATCAGTTGAATAATCTTCAATTAAATAATATACCTGAACAGGTATTTTTTATTTTAGGTCAATTAAGACCGAAAATCTAATAATTTTTTAGTAAAACCTTTCGAAACTGCTCTAACCCATCTATTTATTTTATAATTTTGTCAAAATTTAAACAGGGTATTATGGCATTTGATATTGACATGATTAAGCTAGTCTACAGTCGTCTTTCAGAGCGTGTAGCAGAAGCAAGAAAACTTACAGGACGTTCTTTAACGGCAACTGAAAAAATCTTATATTCTCATCTTTGGGAATCTGCAGAAAAAAGAGCTTTTTCACGTGGAGTAGATTATGTGGATTTTGCTCCTGATAGAATTGCTTGTCAAGATGCAACTGCACAAATGGCTCTATTGCAGTTTATGCAATCTGGAAAGTCTAAAGTTGCGGTTCCTACGACGGTTCACTGCGATCACTTAATTCAAGCAAAAGAGGGCGCTGTCTTAGATTTAAAATCTGCAAACTCAACTTCTGCAGAGGTTTTTAATTTTTTAGAATCGGTTTCTGATAAATATGGTATTGGTTTTTGGAAGCCAGGTGCTGGAATTATTCACCAAGTGGTATTAGAAAATTATGCCTTTCCCGGAGGAATGATGATTGGAACTGATTCTCATACCGTAAATGCTGGTGGACTTGGAATGGTTGCCATTGGAGTTGGTGGTGCAGACGCAGTAGATGTGATGGCTGATATGGCTTGGGAATTGAAATTCCCTAAATTAATTGGTGTCAAATTAACTGGAAAACTAAACGGTTGGACAGCACCTAAAGATGTAATCTTAAAAGTGGCGGGAATTCTTACTGTAAAAGGAGGAACGGGAGCCATAATTGAATATTTTGGAGAAGGTGCCGAGTCTATGTCTTGCACTGGAAAAGGGACAATTTGTAATATGGGCGCTGAGGTTGGTGCAACCACTTCCACTTTCGGATATGATGATTCTATGGAGCGTTACCTTAGAGCAACTGGAAGAGATGATGTTGCAGATGCTGCCAATGAAGTTAAAGAACATTTAACCGCAGATCCAGAAGTATATAAAAACCCAGAAAATTATTTTGATGAAATAATTGAAATTGATTTAGATACTCTAACACCCCATATTAATGGTCCTTTTACTCCAGATTTAGCAACACCTGTTTTAGAAATGAGAACAGTAGCAAAAGAAAACGGATGGCCTTTAAAGGTTGAGTGGGGATTAATTGGTTCATGCACTAATTCGTCTTATGAAGATTTAGCTCGAGCTGCTTCCATTGCGAAACAAGCCGTTGAGAAAAAATTAGTTACCAAAGCAGAATTTGGAATTAATCCCGGTTCTGAGCAGGTACGATATACTGCAGAACGAGACGGACTTTTATCAATTTTTGAAGATTTAGACGCTAAGATATTCACCAATGCTTGTGGTCCGTGTATCGGACAGTGGGCTCGTGAAGGTGCAGACAAACAAGAGCGCAACTCTATCATTCACTCTTTTAATCGTAACTTTTCTAAACGTGCTGATGGAAACCCAAATACACATGCCTTTGTAGCTTCTCCTGAAATGGTCGCTGCAGTAGCTATTTCTGGACGCTTGGATTTCAATCCTATGACAGATTCTTTAATTAATAAAGACGGGGAAGAGGTTCGATTAGATCCACCAACAGGAGTTGAATTACCTCCTTTAGGATTTGATGTTAAAGAAAATGGATATCTGGCACCTCAAGAAAATGGTTCTTCTGTAAGTGTAGTTATAAAAGAAAATTCAGAACGTTTACAACTACTGTCTCCATTCCAACCTTGGGATAATGAAAATTTAATGGGTGTTAAATTATTGATCAAAGCAAAAGGAAAATGTACAACTGACCACATTTCTATGGCAGGTCCTTGGCTTCGTTATAGAGGTCATTTAGACAATATTTCAAATAACTGTTTAATTGGAGCGGTTAATGCATTTAATGAAAAGACAAACTTTGTTAAAAATCAACTCTCAGGAGAATACGGTGGTGTGCCTGATGTGCAACGTCAATATAAAGCTGCTGAAATTGAAACTTTAGTGGTCGGGGATCATAATTATGGCGAAGGGTCTTCTCGTGAACATGCTGCAATGGAACCGCGTCACCTTGGTGTAAAAGTAGTATTGGTAAAATCTTTTGCTCGTATTCACGAAACAAACCTTAAGAAACAAGGAATGCTAGGGATTACCTTTGCATCAGAAGCCGATTATGATTTAATCCAAGAAGACGACACGTTTAACTTTACTAATCTTAAAGATTTTTCCCCCGGCAAACAACTTGATGTTGAAGTAATCCATGCTAATGGTTCAAAAAATATCATTCTAGCAAACCACACATATAATAAACAACAAATTCAGTGGTTTAGAGAAGGCTCTGCACTGAACTTGATTAAAAAAGAAAATGCTGCCCAATATTAGACTGTCTATTTTTAAAGATTAATCCAGTAGGTCAGTTTAAGATTTATAGAGCGAAACACAGGACTAAACTGCTCAATATCATAACTATCATTATAGACCAAATAAAGGTCTGATAGTGGAGCAAACCTCCATTGTAATCTAGAGTTTATTCCAAAATCATCAACTTGATTACTGTATTGTATTAAAGTAGACCAAAACAAATTTCGATTTAAAGTAACTTGTATTTTTGGACTAATTAACAATAAGTTAGCTGTTGGATAGGGGTTTGGCAGTGTGATTTTATTATAGTCCCACAACAGACTTAAAATTACTTTGGGTTGAAATCTAAACTGGGTCGTACCTTGGTACGATAAACGTGTTCCATTAAAGAATGTTCCATAAGAAAAAGTTGAAGTAAAGTTAAAAGTATTAGCTAGTGGTGATTGATAACTTATACTCCAATTACCAAAATCATATCCTGTTTGTCCGGGTAATGGCTCCCCATTACCACTTCTACTAGGATCAAAAGGACTTGATAAATACACAAACTGTTTTTTAAATTCTATTCCTAATTGTGATTGTTTTTTAAATTCCAATTCGTATTCAAATGAAAAAAAATGATCTGTTTTTTTATAGTCTAAGTTTTTCTGAAACCACATAAAGTTTAACAAGCTAAAGCTATGAGAGTTAATTTTTTTACTATTTGGATAAAAATTTCGACTAGCGCTAGTACCTGACTTAAATATACCAGTACGGGGTATAAAGCCTAAATCTGAGTTGAAATTATCATCAACATATACCCAGTCTGAACGGAATCGCCAAACTCGAGTATTGTAAATTAAGTTTGCTTGGCTTGAAAGGTTTCCTTTAGTGTCATTTGGTTGAAATGATTTATGGGTATAAAATTTACCAATCCACTTATTATTAGCAGAGTTTAAATTATAATCTATTCCAATGACTCTATTATATCGATCCTCTTCTTTTATGAAACTGTAATCTTTGAATGTTTGTCGATTAACTATAAATAGACCAATTTGTGATTGTCCAAATACTTTTCTTTGAACGGCTAACATCGAATTATTGTTTGATGCGATTCCTTTAGAAATATCCTCTTGATTTTGAATATTAAGCACCCCAATACGCCAGTTTTGATTTAATTTTCCGCTAAGTCTAATGCCTCCAAGAATATTATTTCTACTGCTAGTGCCACTTGAACCTTTCGCAATTCCAATACGTCTAGAAAAGAAAGGTATTGCGTCTCTTCTGCTTCCAAAGTTTCCAAACAGGTCTCGATTATCTATAAAAAACTGTCTTTTTTCTGGTAGGGATATTTCAAACCGAGTAAGGTTAGTAACAATGTTATCAACTTCTACATTTGAAAAATCTGGATTTAAAGTTATATCAAGATTAAGCCCATTTCCAACCGGAATTTTCATGTCTCCGCCAAATAACAATTTTCTTTGCGATGTGGTTTCACTAAAATCTTTTGAAACTAATCCGTTTGTATAAGGAATTATATAAAGCGGAGTATTACTAGAGGGTAAGGGCTCTTCAAAAAAGAGCTCTCCATAGTATCCAATATTTATTGGAAATTGATTTTGAGGTACTTTTGTCCAGATGCTTCTTTCATTAGTTTGAAGGTCAAATCGGTATGTTTGAAAGCCCCATTTTTGACTTCCCTCAGGATATTTGATAGAACTAAAAGGAATGGCCATTTCAATGGTAAACTTATCTTTTTCACGCACACTTTCTGACTGCCATTTTGTATCCCATGTAAGACTAAAACCATTGATATCTGATCCTCTTTCAGAAATCAATCCTTCACGTTGCACACCAAAGGCACTTACCCCAAATAAAAAGGCATTTTGCCCATCTCTAAAGGTGTCAAACAAAACGGTAACATTATCATTTGTAAGGGCACTAAAATCTCTTTTCAAGGAACTAACAATGAAATTTTCATCAACGGCAAGTGCTTCAATTCCAATTAATAAATGTGTATCATTAAAAAGAATTTTAACGGATGTTTTATTGATTGATTTTAGAGAATCTGTTGGGAATAATTGCCAAAAATTTTCTGCACTATTAGCTTTTAACCAAATGTCTTCGCTAAGCTTTCCGTCTAGTATTATTTTTTCCTCAACTTTTTTTACCAGTAGAGACTGCTTTGTATTTTGAGCATTAACAACCATTAATGATAAAACAAGGAAAAAGGCAAGAAAAAACTTTAAGCGATTTAATTTATAAAAACGCGCATACTTTAAGGAGTATTCTTCCAATTGTAATTATTTTAAGTCCTATATCTTTGACATTTTTTTCATCATTTAGTTTAATATTAAGTAAAATAAAGTTTCATGAATTAAAACTTTAGGTGTCTAATGGTTTCGCTATTATTGATGAGTTGCTTCAAGGCACTAATCCCAATTTCAATATGTCTTTTGTCAAATAATTTAGAATTTACCTCATCTTTTTCTTTAGACTTCACTCCTTCAGGAACCATGGGTTGATCACTAACTAAAAGCAAGGCTCCTGTAGGAATTTGATTAAAAAATCCTACTGTAAATAAGGTTGCAGTTTCCATGTCAATGGCATAAGCCCTAATGGCTTGTAGGTAATCTTTAAATTCGGCATCGTGTTCCCAAACCCTTCTGTTTGTAGTATAAACAGTGCCAGTCCAGTAATTCAATTCATTTTCTCTAAGTGTCCTCGAAATCACCTTTTGAAGCGCGAAAGAGGGCATTGCAGGAACTTCTGGAGCAAAATAATCATCTGAAGTACCATCACCTCTAATGGCGCCAATTGGTAAAATTAAATCACCAATTTCATTTCTCTTTTTTAGGCCTCCACATTTTCCAAGAAATAAGACTGCTTCAGGATTAATTGCAATCAATAAATCCATTATCAGTGCTGCATTAGGACTTCCAATACCAAAATTTATAATGGTAATGTTTTCAGCTGTTGAAGACCCCATCATACTACTTTCTCCTTCAATGGTAGAATTCATAATTTCAGAAAATTGTATAACGTATTTCTGAAAATTTGTAAGCAATATATAATCTCCAAATGAGTCTAGAG
>Ga0209711_10003693_pt1 | contig 12796 bp, 22 predicted proteins | sample ArcticOcean_MG_C_7_FD_187441 | JGI IMG/M metagenome (GOLD analysis project Ga0209711, IMG submission 187441) | Marine microbial communities from western Arctic Ocean - ArcticOcean_MG_CB11_88 (SPAdes) (version 2) | ecosystem: Environmental > Aquatic > Marine > Oceanic | place: Arctic Ocean... | reverse complement strand
TTAAAGCCTGTTCTATCTCCTTACAGAAGACTCCTTTACCACCCATTTCTTCAATAGATGTTGTTGGGTTTAGATCTGCTTTAGAATCAATAAGAAAGGTGGATGTTTCAAAGGGAATTTGCTTTTGAGCTTTTTGAGTATAGGCAATTGCCAATTTTGATTTTCTTGTTCCGATGAGAGGAATCATATAGCTGCTATCATTATTTTAAACCAAGTGTGAGTAAATACTTTTTCATACCAAAGGATGAACATTGCCACTAATATAATTGCGGTTGAACACCAAATGATTTCACGAAGTAATTGTATAAACTTATTCATAATATAATTGTAGTTGTAAAAGAAGTGCGACTGGCTGGCCTCGGACTTAAGTCGTAATCGTTAATCTCAGAGCTCCAGGTAGGGTTAGCCGAAGCATCCTACTATCTCTCACTAAGAGAATGGATCCTGAACCGCTAAGTTCTTGTGTCGTTATTAAGTGCAAACTTTATAACCTATCCCTTTCCGACTGCGGGGTTTCTCTCCCTCTATGGTGTCGAGCGTTTCTTCACACCCGAGCTCGCCTCAGTCTATATTGATTCGTTCTATACCCGGATGATTACATCTATTCCTAGATCGGTCTTCCTTAAGCTACCGGACGGGTTTGTCCACCTTGTGTCTCAATGGCATCTGTTTGATAAGAACAGCCTTTATTACCACTGAAGTCTCTCAACTACTTAGGTAATTGCATTTTACCATTTCTCTTGTAGTTGGGGTGTTTCCCTCAATATGGTATTATTATAACTCAATTTGACTAGAATGTCAATAGTTTTTATGAAAAAAGTTAAATTAATTTTCTAAGAGGTATTCGTTAAAAGTTGATGAATCACCTTCCATACCTTGAACGACAACAGGAATACCTTGCGTTTCCATTTTTTCAACAAAAGCTTTTGCTTCTCTTGCTCTCATTCGGCCTTGGTCAATGCGTTCCATTGTAGAAGGATTAATAATACTTATTTGGAATAATTCAAAGTGGGAAGTCATATTTCAGTTATCTGCCGGTTATGAACTACGGTGGATTCTAACCTACCATGCTTATCGTATGTGTAAATTGTTTCAGCTTGAAAATCGTGTCCAACCTTTGTCGTAATTTTAACAGTAGTTGAGTTATACTGCAAAGTACTTTGGTTAAACAAGTTATTATTTGCGATTCCTTTAATAGCGCTTATTTCCATTTATAGTTCCTCTTCTTCTATTGGCCAACGAATCATTTCTGCTTCATCACCCTCGCCTTCAACTTTAACGTATCCCATTGCGATAAGAGTATCAATGACTTGCTGAGTGTTTGCTTTTGATTGTTTAAACGATAAGTCATCACCTCGCATAAACCATCCCATGCCAGTAAATATAATTGCAGTGATTAAGAACATCCATGTTTCCATGTTATTCTCCATGTCTTGCTAAGACTGCGTCAATAATCTTTTCCTGAGATGACTTTGATTGATCTAATAATTCAGCACTTACATCTTCCTTCGTTAGGAGGAATCCATGTTGAATTGCCATTTCATACAATTGGTCGGCAGTTAAAGTTGATAGACATGCCTCTAACAGTTCGTTCTTATCAATAAAACGATTCTTTGCGTCTCTAAGCAATTGTTCAGATAACTTTTCCATATACACTCCAGGTTATATTACTAATTATAATTAAGCTAATCTCTGACCTTGCCACCAGTCAGGAATCGGTCTTTTACTCCAAACCAATTTAAATCTTTCTTCTTTGGTATGGTAAAAAGCGCGATACGATTTAACGGCATCCTCAAATATACACTCAGGATTAGAACCCATAGCTAACTTAAATTTAGTTGGTCCTAAATCTGGTATATTATTTGGAATTTGTTTTAATGCTTTTCTTAATTTAGTATCTGTCATATGGATCTTACCATAACGATAAGTATATTCATCACATAACGCAACAAAGTGTTTATAGTGCCAATCATAGTTGGCTTTTGATTCTCTCGTCCATACAGTAGATGGATGATTGTGATGACAGGCTTTGTAGAGTGTATCTTCACGACTGTCTTCAACGTAATAATATTTTAACATAGAACCGGACTTAGAAGGTCTGCGTTCCATTTTGCCATCCAACATACGATGAACGGTTGATAACATCTGTGCTGACTCAATAATCATTTTTACGACATGCTTGTCGCACTGATCTTGAGCTGCTTTGACTGGATCGTTGTCTAAAATAAAAATATTCATATATTAGTTTTCTAAATTTGATAAGTATTCAAGAACACGCTGTGATTGCGCTTCAATAGCCTTTGCTTGCTCGAGAATTTCTAAGGTCTCTTCTTCCAAGTCAATTTCCTGCTGTATGACTCTGATCGCATGATCTAAAAAGAAGTCTTCACTAGTCGGGCTTATACGTACTCGGTCCATTGGGAACTCAATTACATTACTCATATTTCTTTCCTTAATTTAGATTTTATATTATACAACATTATTTACCAAATGTCAATGGTTTCTTTGGTGCGCTTAACTTAATACCTTTATCAAGTAATTTCTGCGTAGCGTGAACTTCATCCATATAAAGCTTGCGAACATCTGCTTCTGTCATCTTGTAAAACTGCATCACTGTCAGTATAGCTCGATCTGACGGACAACGATCACTCAAGAACTTCTCCCACGGTTATGTTCATACGGTGTGGAATCAACTGGTTTAGAAAGCTCGGCATCCCATTCACCAAATACTTCAGGAGATTCAATAGCAGCTTTATCCATGTAGTATTCACCTGGGTAATGCTTGATGCAACGATATGCTTCTTTACGAATTTCTTTTGGAACTCTCGGAGTCTTTTTAGGATCCATTAAATCGACTAAGAACTGTCGAGTGTTGTTTACAGCCCATCGGCGTTCATTTGGCATTGTCATAAACAGTACTCCCAAATTCATTAATGAATATTTTAAGTGTACGATTATTATCTTGTAAACTATATCGTACCTTTTCGTTACCACTAAAGTGATGAGTATAAGCTCGGCCGTTTTTATCTATAACTTCAAGCCTATTGATATCGTTCATTGATATTCGTTCAAAAAACTCGTTGTTAGTCATTTATTTCTAACTCCACCAAAAGGATCTGCAACTTCCATTGTAAAACGATCGAATATGACTTTACATACTTGGCATTCCCAATATGATATGCCATCGTATTTTCCTCGGATTTCTATACCAATTACGTTCTTACCAAAGTGTTTTGGCGATTCAACAGTACATCCATACATAGCTGCAGTCTGCGTAGCTTTCCTTGTAGAATAACCTTTACGCTCAAAATGCTCTTTGATAGTTTCTTCTTCTTCCCAATCAGTATTACAACTTGGACAGCTCTTTCCTGCTGACATTGTAAGACTCCTCTACAGATTAATTTTAATATGTCGACGTTTAACTAAAACATCGACACATTCTCCTCAAGTGTTTAAGCAGCGGACAGTAATGAAGCAGTAACATTCCAGTTACCATCTTCAGTCTTTACCTTGATGTTCTTGGTATTAACTTTGATTACTTGACCAACGATTTTCTGTCCCATTCTTGAGTTGAAGAACGAAACGGTTTGACCAACTTGAAACGATCGAGCAGCTTTGAACTGTTCATTTCGTTGCTTTGCCTTAATCATCTGAATGATAACATTTACGTCAGTACCTTCAGCTTTGTTGATTAAAGTTTCCAATTTAGTCATTTCAGTAATAGATAGTTTCATAATATTTTTCCTGTTATTTAATTATTTAATATAGATATTATACAATAGTTCTTTATGAATGTCAACTGTTTTTTTAGTTTATTTTCATAAAACAATGAATTCCTCTTGGAAAGAACATACCAACCTCGTCAAAACCATATAAACAACAGCCATCGTGTAAAGGATCAGTTCCTCTCTCATATTCTACAAGATCAAAGCCTGGAGGAATGGTTCCGTTGAAAGTATTTAGGTTTACTTCAATAATTTCTGTTTTCATGTTTATTTCCTTTTTCCGATTTGATATAGATATTATAAACGGTTTCATAACAAATGTCAATAACTTTTTTCTCTCTGGTTAGAACTTTTCGTTATATAAAACACGGTTGTTATAACCAAAATATAATATGCAGAATGATGTCTGGTTGAGGTATAATATGGCAATAGGTTTGTACCATTGGCTCAGTTAAGTCCTTTAGACTGACGATATAAGACCCTGGGATTAGTGTATAGAACACTCTTATCTGTATAAATAACGGTATGGAAGATATTTTTAAGCTTATATCCGATGTAGGATTACCTATTGCCGGCGCAGTGACAATGGGCTTCTTTATTTTTATTATCATTAAGCAAATATTCGAAGGAATAGTTGAGAATATAGCCACGCTAACAATGTTTGCAGAATCATTGGAAAATAGAGCAAGAACTATGTCGAACGAGATGATCAAGATTGATCTCCTTGTTTCGAGTGCATTAGGATTAACCCCAGATATCGGTAGAGTAGCTCGAGCCGAGAATTTTGTAGAGGATGGGAAGATAGACGTAAGAAGGGACTAACGTGGTAAAAGAGACCAACATAAACGGCAAAACCTGGAAGAAGGTTTCAGCAGGTAGTGATTGGAGCGATCCTGATACTTGGAAAGGCCTAGCGATTGTTTTAGTAATAGTCGGAAGTTTCTTAACCGCGCATTTAATGGGTTGGACGAATAACACCTATTATAGTAATAAGTATAGAATTGAAAAAGAAGAAAGATAATGGATATAGCGGCTTTAGTTAATGAGTATGGGTTTCCTACTGTCATGGTGGTTGGCCTTGGTTATTTTGTATTCTTTGTTTGGAAGTTTGTGAATGAGAAGTTACAGCCAGAAATTGATAAGCAACATATTGCTCTAATCAAACTCATTGACCGTATGAGAATGCTTGACCAGGATTTAATTCGTTTACAACAAAAAGTAGATGTTGTTCTGAAATATAAAGAAATGGAAAAATTGAAAGAGGAAGGAAAGAGGAGAAAAAAGGCGAATGAAGATTAATGGTACACATTTAGGATTATTAGTAATAGGATTCTATTTTACAGCTCATGCTTGCGCAGAGCCTATTGTTCACGGTTTTAAAAATCCGTCTTTCAGCGGAGTTGGAACTGGAGCTCATTACTTAACTGTTGAGAATCAGGAACACGGTAGAAAGAAAGCAATTAAAGATGCCATGGAAGCTGCCGAGAGAGCAGCACAAAGAGCTTCAGAAAATACAACACTAGCAAAGTTTATTCGTAATTTAGAATCTCGCATTTACGCTCAGATGTCGAAGCAGTTAGTAGACAACATGTTTAGTAACGACAACCCAGTTAGATTTGGGTCTTTTGTTTTAGAAGGTTCAACTGTAACATACGAAGTAATTACAGACGAGAATGGTACTGAATTTATTAAGATGACGATTGTTGATGAGAACGGTTCAACAACAGTTATTGAGATCCCTATAGGATCAGGAAATTTTGGGAGTAGCGATGATTCGTCAGACGGCGGTTAGTTTATTTCTAATATTCCTTACAGGTTGTGCGCAGATGCCACAATGGTCAGAAGGACCAGCAAAGTGTGAATACGGCCAAGGACAGTATAAGGAAGGATGGAGTAAAGATCTATATACAGGTGCAAGACAATATCAGGAAAGCAAACAGATTTGCGTAGAAGGTCCTGAAGTTGTTAAGTTGCCTTCATACCTAGATCTCTTGAATCTTCCAGCTGCAAAAACAAAGCCTGTTGTTGCCGTATATAGATTTGCAGATAAAACAGGACAAAGAAAAGATTCACAGACAGGACAAAGTTTCTCCACCGCAGTAACACAAGGTGGAACAGAATTATTAATTGATGCTCTAAAGACAGCCGCAAACGGTCAATGGTTTAGAGTAGTCGAACGAGAAGGTATTGATGCTCTTGTTCGTGAAAGACAGATTATAAGATCAGCAAGAGATGAAGCTTCAAAGAAATTGAAGACAGAATCTCCAGGTGTTGGGCCTTTGCTATTCGCGGGAATGCTTATAGAAGGCGGAATTATTGGTTATGATAGTAATATTAGGACAGGCGGCCGAGGAGCGCGTACTTTAGGTATAGGGTTCAGTAGGAGTTATAGACAAGATGTCGTAACTGTTTCAATACGCGCAGTGTCAGTATTGACAGGTGAAATATTATTGAATGTTCAAACTCGAAAAACGATCCTGAGTTATGGCTCAGGTGGAGATATCTTTCGCTTTATAGAAGCAGGGACTCAGTTGTTAGAGTATGAAGACGGAGTTGGTAATAATGAATCAGTGACATACGCGGTACGAACAGCAATTGAAGCTGCCGTACTAGAAATGGTATACCAAGGACACGATAGAGGGTTCTGGGAAATCGAGGCTGGCCATCGTCACCCCCATCAGAGAGATCATGTTGGGACAAACGAGAAGCACAACCTTGATGACAAATAAAAAGGAAAAACATGAAACATAAAATTATAGGCCTATCTTTATTATGTATGTTTTCTTTCAACGCAATTGCTCAGGCAACTGATGATAACGAAATTAACATTGACCAAACTGGTGATACATTAACATTGTACATCGACCAGTACGGTTATGGTAACAAGATCGGGTTAGATGACTTTTCAAGTTCATCAAGTCCTATGTCTGTTACTGGTTCTTCGTTAAACATTAATATTGACCAAGTAGGTAATGAAAATTTACTTTTTGGTACAATAGCTGCTGATAGCTCGACTTACAATCTTCTTTTCACAGGAGATAGTAATTCATGGGATTGGAACATTGGATATATTGGATCAAGTGATGCATCTGCAATAGATGTAGATATCACTGGTGACAGTAATGTAATGGACTTTGACCAAGGTTATAACGCAAGTGCTGAAAGATTGGATTTGGATTTAACAGTATTAGGTAACACAAATATTTTTGATGTCGACATCGATGTAGATGACGCTGTTTGGAATGTGGACGTTACTGGTGCATCTAACAATATCAACACTATGCAGAAAGATGGTGGAGAACAGGAAATCAACTTAACATTAAGTGGAGATTCTGCGGACATTGATATTAACCAGTTAAGCGGTACATGTGCTACAGGTATTACTACTTGTAACGGTATCATAACTTTAGATGTGACTTCAGATAATGCTACGATTCAAATCAATCAGAAAGATAGCTCAGGCGACAGTTAATACTTTCTTAATAGGAGTTGCACTAACATTCACACTTAATGTTAACGCTACGTCTATTGGAGAGATAACCGAGTTTAAAGGCGAATCTAAATTAGTTAGAGAAGCTGGGAACGAAGTCGATGTTGAAATCGGTTTCGTTCCTGATGTTAATCTAAACGATACTGCAGAGACAGGCAATGGTCGTATGCTTATCCAGTTCTTGGATGAGGCAGAACTATCACTCACAGAAAACACGAAGGTATACATAGACAAAGTATACTACGACCCAGATCCAAGTAAATCAAAAATGGCAATGCGTATGGCATTAGGCACCGCACGGTTTGCGTCTGGACGATTAGGAATGGTTAATAAGAATAACATTGACATTCAAACTCCCACTGCGTCAATTGCAGTTCGCGGAACAGATTTTACAACAACGATTGATGAACTCGGAAGATCTCTCGTTATATTACTACCTGACCAATTCGGAAATCCTTCTGGTGAAATAACAGTATCTAATAACGGTGGTACAATTGTACTTAACGAAGCATTCGCTGCTACAATGGTTTCTTCACTTGATACTCCACCCACAAGGAAACTTGAATTAAGAGGTATTACAACAGCAATGATTGATAACATGTTTATTGTTTCTCCACCTCCTGAGGTTAAAGAAGCGTTAGACGAAACATTACTTGATGAAGCCAATCAGGATCAAGGATTACTTGATTTTGACTTTTTGGCATTTAACGAATTAGAATATGATTACCTTGAAGATGATGCATTAGAATTTACTGAACTTGATATAGATTATTTAGACGTTGATTTTTTAACAGACGCCTTATCAGTAGTCGAAGAACTTTTAAGAACAACTGCTTCTCTATCAAATAAATTAGATGGTAGTTCTTTAGGAATTGAATTAAAAGGCGCTGCCCTTGGGTTCAATCAGGATTCACAATTTAACATTTATGAGTCAGATGGAAAGATCTATTTTTATCGTAGTGTAAACGAAACAATTCAGATCATATTGAGTGTTGATTCTAATGCTGCCATAACAACGTCGGTAGACGGATATATCGGAACTATCATATTAAACGGTGGTGAAGATACCATTATTAATTTAAGACAGGGTGGATAAATAAAAATATGAAATACAAAGATAAAAATGAAGAAAGAGCTTGGGCAATGTTTCGCAAATCTGTTGGTCCTCAAATTTGGACAGGCAAGGATTTAGCGTTATGGTTTTGTTTTGGTTTTTTCGTAGGCATACTCGCTGTCCTACCACATATTGCATATGCTGATAACGAAATATACGTTGTGCAGACAGGTGACAACCTTCTATTAGAATATGAGCAGATGGGAGATAACAATATTATTAATACTGTGTTCAGTGGTGCATCTCTAGATACTGCAATTTCTCAAGAAGGAAAAAGAAATCAAGTATTAAAGTTATCACAAGGAGTAAGCGGAGATAATAATCAAGTTGTAGTAGAACAATGGAATAATACTGTTAGTACTGATGTTAATAAAATATGGATTGATATTGACGGTGGTAACAACGGAGTAGATGTTGGACAAGGCTGTAAATTCTTATATGCTTCATCAACCGAATGCTCTAGAGATACTCATGAAGACGCAGGACACGAAATGGAAATAAACATCACAGGAGACTTTAATAGTATTCGTGGTGGACAGAAAGCAGGAACTGCTGATCCAGATCATACTCTTAAAATAGATATCAACAGCGATAACAATGATGTGTGGTTCACGCAAGCGGGAAGCGGAGAAAAGAATTTAGATTTAACTATTAATAACGATGATAATGCTGTAAGTGTACATCAACATTATGGAGCTCATACTGCAACGATTGAACTTGATGGTACATCCCCTACTAGTTTATATATGAATCAAACTGGCGGACCACCTCAAACATATACTTTAATGCAGAATTGTGTTACTGTAGGTGGTTGTACTATTTCAGTTGTTCAACAATAAAAACTATTTTAGTATTACGATTTGATAAATCTATTATAACAACTATTGGTACATCTGTCAATAGAAAAATGAAATTATTATGGAACAAGACATTTACGGAAATCCATTAGGAACACTATATCCAGGTAGCGAAGGTTGTCCTGAAGGTATGATGTGTATTCCTGAAAACGAATTTCATATGCAGCTTTCAGAAGCAGGTATGGTATATGATGAATCATCGAGAGAGATTCAACCTTTAGGCGACGCAGAAGCAATTATAGATTTCACAAAGGATTTGCTATTCCTTGATCCTATGACGATTTTAAACATGGCAGTTCCCTTAACAATATTCGCGGTATATGGTTTAACAATTTATGCAGCGGTCAAATTCATTCAAAAGAAATTAAGTTAATTATGAAAACATTATTACAAAGAGTTATACAAGATAAAGAAACAAACCTATACCCAGTTTGGTTAATGCGACAAGCAGGTCGATACATGCCTGTTTACATGGAGATGAAAGCAAAATCGAAAGGTTTCTTAGATATGGCAATGACTCCATGGAAGGCAACCGAAATCACAATGCAACCTATATTAGAATTTGATATGGATGCAGCAATTATCTTTAGTGATATACTTGTAATTAATTACGCACTCGGTCAAGAACTCGATTATAATCCTTCTCCTGATCTAGGCCCATATAAAGAATCATTCTTCGATACTCCACTTGATACTTTTTCAGAAAGGTGTGAACCTGTATATGAAGCAATAAGAAAGGTAAGAGAAGAACTTGACGACAGTAAATCTCTAATTGGATTTGCGGCAGCTCCATGGACATTATGTAGATACATGTGTGATGGTGAACAGAAATTAGATGTCGTACAAAAACTAGTACCATTTATTATTAATCACTTATTACAACAAATAGAAGCAGGTTGCGATACGATACAAATCTTTGATTCTCACGCAGGCGATATATCCAATGAGAACTTTCAAGAATTTGTAATTACTCCAACAAAAACAATAGTTGATGTAGTAAGAGCTCATTATCCTGAAGTATGTATTATTGCATTCCCACGATTAGTAGGTCCACTAATTAACGATTATATTGAACAAGTAAATCCTGATGCAACTAATATTAGTGATGATTTACCAGTTGACGAAATCAACGGAGAAGTGCTTCAAGGTGGTATTGCTATTAAGAGATTAATTAAAGGAGAAGATATTACTCCTGTTCTCGAAAAGATGAAAGATAGACCTTACATTGTAAATCTTGCTCATGGAATTGATAAGACAACTCCAGTTGAAAATGTAAGGAATCTAATTAATACAGTTAAAGAATTCCGACAGAATGTTTAAACATTTAACTCAGTGGTGGACAGTCCTTATTACTATTGGAGTATTTGGATTCCTTTCAGTATCTAACCCTGATATAATACAAAGTATAGAATACGCTTACTATGACTCGTTACAGCAGAATAAAACAAAAGAGATTATTGAAGATGTGGTCCTCGTCAACATCGACGAAGCCGCAATCTCTGCCGAAGGTCAATATCCTTGGCCTCGCGGTTCTGTGGCTAAGTATATTGAGTCTGGCCCTGATGATAGCTTATATGTATTAAACGTAATCTATTCTGAAGAAGATCGTTTTAAAGAAGATCATTTATTACAAGAAGCAATGGCAACCAAAGCTGTTGTATTGGCTTCTGCTCCAACTCAACAAACAAGCGGAGGTGTAGGCAACTTTGTCGGTGTTGCTACATTTGGTGACCAAGATGCAAACTGGCTCTACAATATTCCGGGATTACTTTATCCCATTGATAGTCTTTCTAATTACGCCTTTGGCATTGGCGGTGTTCTTGCAGTACCTGACGAACCTACTGGAGTTGTGCGAAGAAGCCCACTCGTCGTTAACGCAAATGGAAATCAATATCCCTCTCTCGCTCTCGAAACATTGCGAGTCTTCTCTGGAGAATCATCCTATCAAATGAAGGTAGGTCCACAAGGAGTAGAATGGATTCGTATGGGTCGTCAAGATCCTATTACAACAAATAGTTTTGGTGAAGTACCTATTGCCTTTTGGAATCAATTTAAACAAGTAAGTATCACTGATCCATTACCAGCAGGAAAAGTACTTGTCTTTGGAATAACCGCCGAAGGCTATTCTAATCCAGTCGCAACCCCAACGGGTGCAATGTATCCCCACGAAGTTCAAGCTCAACTGATTCAGACCTTGCTCTCAGGATATGAAATACGCATTCCCGACTGGTCTGCAGTATTCGAGCTTTTGTTTCTGGTCCTAGCGAGTCTAGGAATCCTTGCAGCGGTCTATACTTTGCCCATAGGTCTTGGGGTAGTAACAAGTCTTGCTCTCGTTGGTTCTGCATACGGAGTGAGCCATTACCTTTGGACTGCTTCTTTAACATTTGTTGACGCAACTTTGATTTCATTTTGTTCCTTGGTGGTTTTTGCACAATCTTCCTTTAACAAATACTATTTAACATTTTTAGAAAAACGCGAAATCATGAAACAATTCGCTGGTTACTGTTCTCCTGAAGTTGTTACTATTTTACAACAAAACCCAGCACTTGTCAAGGACGGAATGAAAAAAGATGTAAGTATTGTCTTTTCAGATCTAAGAGGGTTTACACCATTAGGCGAATCCTTCGGAGATGATGTTAGAGGACTGACAGATCTTATGAATGGTTATATGGATGCCATCACGCAACCTGTCTTAGATGCGAATGGAATGATTATCAAGTACATTGGAGATGCTAGTATGCATATACATAATGCTCCAATGGAAGATAAGAACCACGCAAAGTCAGCAGTGTTAACTGGACTAAACATGCTCAAGGCCGTTGATAAATTTAATGATAAGATTGTTTCTGAAGGTCGACCTGCTATTGGTATGGGTGCAGGCATTAATAGTGGTCTTGGTTATATAGGTGAGATGGGAAGCACGTCAAGACACAGTTACGATATACTTGGAGATGCAGTATCAACAGCCGCAAGAATAGAAAGTAAATGTAAAGAGTATGGTTGTTTATTGCTTGTCGGTGGAGATACATATAAGCATACCAATAATGATTTCTTTTATTTAAAAGTAGATGACTTAGCAGTTAAAGGTAAAACAATTGGAATTGAAATATATACCGTGTTGGACATTGAGTTAGACAAATATCCAGGCCCAAAACAATGCCACGAAGATATGCACATACATTATCGTAAACAAAACTTTGATAAAGCTATTGAGTCATGTAACGATTTGATGGAGTGTTTCGAAGGCCAAATGAAAAACTATTATATAATGTGGATTGAGCGTTGTGAATATATGAAAACACAAAAACTTCCAAAAGATTGGAACGGAGTATTCATTGCCACTTCTAAATAGAATATTAATTATAGCTTGTTTATTAGCAATTCCTGTTAATGCATCAGAGACACAACATTTTTTCTTTAAAAATGGATTCACAGCTCCATACAATCAAGAATATGTTGATAGGGTTTTATACGAGCCTGTAGATGCCATTTCAAAAACACTTTTAGAACTAACATTTGAAGATACGCAACTAGTTACACCAACACGGTTTAATTTTTATCTAATGCAATCTCTCGATGTATATAGTACTTACCGTGGTTTAAAATA
>Ga0209711_10003691_pt1 | contig 12804 bp, 8 predicted proteins | sample ArcticOcean_MG_C_7_FD_187441 | JGI IMG/M metagenome (GOLD analysis project Ga0209711, IMG submission 187441) | Marine microbial communities from western Arctic Ocean - ArcticOcean_MG_CB11_88 (SPAdes) (version 2) | ecosystem: Environmental > Aquatic > Marine > Oceanic | place: Arctic Ocean... | reverse complement strand
CTCCGAGAATATCAAATTTGATTTGATTCAAATCAAAATTGTACAACTTGATATTTTTTTCAGTCCTCCGAGAATATCAAATTTGATTTGATTCAAATCAAAATTGTACAACTTGATATTTTTCTCAGTCCTCCGAGAATATCAAATTTGATTCAAATCAAATCAAATTTGAATCAAATTTTTTGTTTATCACTACACATATCACCAAAGACAACACAATGGTCAAAGTTTCCGCCCGCCAAGTTCGTTCCATGCGCCGTGACCTGCATAAAACAAAGCAAGAGGCCGAGTGTATTCGAAAAAAGGCGACTGTAATTGCGGCAAAGCTGGTCATCGAAGAGCATACCAGCAGTATACTGTGCGCGTCCCTTAAAAATTTCAGCGGGCCACTTTACAAGTTGCAGTACAAGTACAGGAAACTTTATCATGCTTACGCACAAAAGAAGAACGAGAACGACCATCTAAAACGCGGCATTTTACAACTGAATGCACTGCGCAAGCATCGGAAGCAGTGCGCTGGAAAAACACGCTGCATAGACATTTAGGTCGTTGTGTAAACATTATTTTAAAAAAAAAATATTTTATTTTTACATTTTCATATCTTTATTTGTGTATATGTGGCGATTTGCCCGTCCTGGGTTCTTGTTTTTGCTCGTATAATTCTTGACCGTCTTCTTTCTGGCGCATTGTAACTTTTGCGCCATTTTAAGAAGCTTTTGCGCTTCGCTTTGTTTGGAGGTTGGGGTGTTGTCAGTCATGAGTGTAAAAAGTGTAAAGAGAGTATTGTTCATATATTTTTGATTTGATGTCGCGAAGCGCCAAATATCTCTGGCAAAAGTTTGAACCAAAAATTACTTTGGTGAAAATTGGTGCTTTGCGACACATCAAACTTTATTTTCTCAGGACAAAATGAATCGTGGTGATTTTGTAAGTCGGGTTTTTGTCACATAACTCTTGGTTAATATGACGCCAATCGACACATCCCTTTCCCCACGAGTTGCAGTATAAGACTTTCTGGCCCGAAAACTCATCACAGACCGTGCCCGCAAAAACATGACCTCTTTCATCAGAGTCGCTCACTCGAACAAGAAAACCACGTACATTAGGATTTCGCGCCATTTTGTCTACCATTCCAAACGGATTGTACAAATCAACCCTCATTTGTGATTGTGCCAACCCTTGAAACCCTAATTCAATGAGTGCAATGTTTTTTTCCTTGTTGTTCTCAAATATTTGTAATTTTTTTTTGAAGATTGTTTCTGTTGCATGCCAAACTTCATATCTATCTGGTCTGTCTTGTATTTGGCATGTTACATTTGAAATGACATATTGGTCAAAATAAACATTGAACGCATCGTGCCACGTATCAAGCGTTTTAAATATAAATGTTAATAGAAAAGCTGCTGAACCACCGTTGATAATATCCGCCCGCGACATCTGGTCGGTTTGATGCACCGTTTTTCGCCATGTCGCTGGTAACACCGGGCATTCTCTAGTAAAATCGACTCCAGAATAATCTTTGGACAAAAAGGAGACTAAAGATTTGATGGTGGGGTCTACTTCGGGGATATCCGATTGCTGCAATTCTTTTCGCAGCAATCGATTGTCTTCCTCGTCGTCGACACATTCCGCGAGCTTGTGGAGGATGGTAAACTCGTTTTGAAAGAGCGCGATGACCGCCACCATGTAACATATGCCGACGTTGCCTTGGTTCAGATGAAATTTAATACAATTTTGTGGTTCTATCATTGGACTCGAACGGTCTGACGAAGACGAGCGCGTTGTTTCTCCTGAAATTTGTGGCCCCACAACTCGAAGCATTGCTGATAATCCGTTTGCATGCAAACGACATACTTCGTTGGCGCGATTCCGATGACAACCAGCGTCTTTCATCATTTCAATGATCGCTGTATCACAATGACAATACGCAATGTCCAGAGGTGTTTTCGAATGCTTGTTTTCTGCATTTTTTTCAATGTCCGGCACGGCCAACAATTGTTGAATAATATTTTTGGAACATTTCTCGGCGGCAAAATGAAGCACTGTGTTCCCATAGTTCGTTTTTTGGTGGACGTTTAAGCCCGGCACGGTCAACAACATCGGAACAATAGTTGGATGTTGGCGACAAGCCAGCATGAGTATTGTCTCGCACGCTTCCGTCCAATGTCTGTCTTTGGTTTGTCGATTTAGTGCTTCCACACCGGGCATTAATCCTTCAACTAGCGTTGGTTCAACAACCCTTTCTAAGTAGTACCACAGGGGTGGCATATTGGAGACGCCTGCGCATACGGTAGGGTTAGCGCCAGCAGCCAACAGCCGTCCAACGTATTCGTTTATTTCTTCTGTCGCCACGTAACAAGCGTTGACGAGCGCCGTTTTACGGTACCCGTGGTACTCGTTGTGTCTAACACTATTAACATCGGCTCCCATTTCCATGAGGACGTCAAACATATCGTGGTGACGACATCGAATGGCTTCCATGAGAGGTGTTCCACCGCGACCCTGATATTGTTCGTTCACGAGACCATTTACGTTATCACGCTCCACGTAATAATCAAATAGAAATGTATTGTTGGCCACAATGGCGGCCACCAGACGATTCTTCCAATACGAAATATTTGGCGCTCTCGGATACCACTGCTTTAACTCCCACGCTGCGCTTACACGTTCATTTGAAACACCAATATCCTTGGCGATTTGACCCTGATTACTAGGAGAAAACCTTTTCTCGTTGGCGGGCCAATTCAAATATATGGTTGTGAGTAACTCAGACTCTTCGGGAGTGAGTCTGGGTCTGTTTTTGAATTCACGATAACGCTCTCTTCCGTTCCGGGCGTACAGACGTCGTTTCCACACGTCGCGAACAAGTTCTGAAGAATAACCAGGGATGCTGTCGACAACGACCGAGGTGAGCGACTTCTCTCGCCGTGGGAAGTTGTCGTAAATATCCTGTAAAACTTGTTCATCTTTTTCCGAAAACAGTGTGCGTTTTGCGTTCAACTCTTTTAAAAGTGTCGCGTCCAGAATATTCCCTCTCTCAGGCCATATCTTTCGGATGTGGCTTCTGAGCGTGTCTTTGTTTTTTGGTGAAAAGATGTACGGCATGCATTTTTTGACGAGAGTGTCCAACACAACTTCCGTCAAATTGACTTTGCCACGCGGCCAAAACCGATACACCATTGTTAGCAATTCTTGGTCGGTCATTGGCGCCGTGACGTATCGGACAAATTGGTGGAACTCCGATTTGCTCTCGGTCATTTGATTGAAGGGTTGGCAATTATATACGGTAAAAAATCCACAAAGCAATAGTTTTACAATATTTAGTGACGGCGCAACAAACAAATGTCAGAGTTCAAAGTAGGCGCGAAAAAGGCCGTGACTGCAATAGGTCATTTATTATACGAGATAAACGAACAAGAGCTCAACAACGTGGCTGCGAAACTCGTTCAACAAACGAATAAACCGATAGCGACGTACTGCACGGCCAGTGGATACTGGTCATTTGACGTCGTGTGTGAATTTCTGCGCGAACGTGGCATGAAATGTACGCTATCAGCCATGGATAATGACTGGCTATTAGACGCCCCCAGATTTTTACGTTCAAATCCTGCCATGGTTGGGTTTATTGACGGTGATTTGTTGGATACGTTCAAATGGAACAAAACACATTGGTCAACCCAAAAAGATTCGGTACTTGTTCTTCCTAAAAGACGCTTGTTTGCCGTCCACAAGATGTGGATTCCTATCGAAAAATTCTATGGTAAAACGTTTCACGTGACGACAGACGATGCGCCGTGGGTGCGCCACGAGTATCAACCATCTTCGTGTTGGCGCGGAGAAACTGTCAACTATGAAGGTTGTGAAAATGCCGTCAAACGCCAAATGAAAGCCCACAAAAATTCAGCCATTATGATGTCCAACAATAGAGAAATGCTCCTGTGTTCTCCGGGCAAAAAGGGATGGAAAACCGAAACGTTACTCAATTATGAATGCATGCCGATAGTAGATGCCGCACAACAAGTATCCGAAGAATTGTCCACGATTTTGGTACGACATATAGAGACTTTAGAGCCGGGTCATGCATGGTCAGTGATGGCTCATGCTTTATTTAGTGCCTACCAACATCTCGGTGGGAAATTGCGCGCCGATGATTTGTCGCGTTTGTCACTGGAAGAATTGAAAACACTCCGCGCCTACGAGAAGGGTCTGATCAAGTCAACAAAACAAATTCAGCATATAAAGGCGAATCGCACAGAATAAATGGGACACGTAAAGGCGTACGACATAGAATAAATGGATGGAGGCGTTTAAATACTCAAATGTCCAGACGGTTATGATGTAAACAATATTATAATACTTGTGTCCAAAATATCTGTGTGAATGTAATAAAGTATATAACTATCCATTGGATATATAATAAAATGACTCAGTGTTATGTATGTTTAGAAGCGTGCGAAACGAAATCTCCGTGCGAATGTCAAATGCCAGTCCACACGGAATGTTTGGCAACCGCTCATCGAAAAATACCACGGCCCGATTGTAGTATTTGTCGGTCTCCTATACAAGTGGAATATATACAATTGAAGCCCGAACCACCGACGGTCTATCTGACCGAGCTCCCAAACGATGGTGCTGCGACATGTTGTTTTATTATGTGCGTGTTTATGATATATTTAATATTTGGTTGGCTTGGCAAACTATTTTTACTTGCATGTGGTTATCAAATCGACCCGTTTCCCTTTTGGACATGTGAACATGTTTTATGTTTCATTGGAATGTTTGTCGTCGTGGTATGCGTCTCAAATTCCGTGACTTTTTGCAGACGCTGATTATATCACAGGGACAATTATGACTTCGATTTTGGACTCTCCTCCGAGTGCTTTTTGACGACGCCAACAAATAGTGCCCACGAGACCTACCAAAGCCGCCGCCCAAGCGATAAACACACCGGTAGTATCCATGGGCGGCGAATTGTTCATCATAAATAAAGTGAGTTCTCCGATACCAAAAAAATCGATGCCCTCGATAACAATACCAATCATCGTAGCATTCACAACCAAATCTAGCCAAGACGTAAAATCGCCAAACCAACACGAGAAAAATCCCGCAAAGAGTGCGTGATGCACATGTACATGAATGGAAATATCCTCCGTGTAGATAATAGACCACATTATCGCCCATGTAATAATAATGGATATCCATGGAACCCATTGGCGACAACATTGTTTTTTGGCCCATGCGCGGCGACCCTGTACATATACCAACGCGCCTATCACAATCGCCACAATACCGATAACAATTTTGCCCTCCCACGTAAGACGCTCCCAAAATCCCTTGGTCAATGAAAAATCATGCAAAAATGGTATTTGGCCGCACAATGCAAATATAATCGCGCCAGCATGGCAACAGACAGTGTACACTAGTTTTTGTTTCACAGTTAATTTTTTTGTCAACGTGCGGTGCAGCTGATGCAGACCGAGAACCACCAAGATGCTGTACAATGCGTCGTACACCAGCGCGAATGGCGTCACGTTATTGTGCGCGCCTGCACTTATGAGAGGCGACATTTGTAACATTTGAGATGCAAAATACACTGAAAATATATTGAATAATAAAAAGAAAATCATTTCGTTTGTTAAATCATTAAATTTATAGTGTTGTTTTTTGATATGTACTATATAAATAACTGTACTCTGTCCAAAAGAATGTTTTCCCGACTAAGTAAATTATTTGAATCGCAGCGCCAGCAGCTGTTAAGTGCGCGTACACTCGTCCCGTTGGGCATACGTCAAGATTTAGAGCACGTCCGCTCGCAAAACTGGCAAGCCGCCCCCACGCCCCAAGACTTGCTGTGTAGACATGTCGAAATCACAGGCCCGGGCAACGACGCGAAGATGGTTATCAATGCTCTCAACTCACAGGCGGACGGCTACATGTTTGACTTGGAAGATTCCATGTCACCAACAGTTGCCAACGTTCGTGACGCCCATCAAAACATTCGCCGCATCGTGGATGGTACGTTGGCCTTCGAAACGCCCGCCAAATCGTATCGATTAAATGACCAGCGCCAACCAACCTTTCATGTACGCACCCGTGGTCTACATTTGCCGCATCATGACGGTGGTTCGGCCATGCTCTATGATATTGCCAAGTTTTTAGAGGGTTCTGCCCACCAAATGATAGACGCTGGTAAACAGCCATACTTATATATTCCCAAGTTGGAATCGTACGAAGAAGCCGTGTTTGTCAATACCGTTCTCGAGGAGTGCGAAGACTACTTGGGTCTTCAGTCCGGAACAGTCAAAACCACCGTCCTCATAGAAACCTTTCCCGCCATCTTTCAGACGGACGAAATCATTTACGCCCTCAATAATCGTATTGTGGGACTCAATTGTGGTCGTTGGGACTATTTGTTTAGTATGATGAAGTCCTTACCGGAGCATGTCTTTGAAGACCGGGCTGAGCTCACTATGTGTAAACCGTTTATGGAGGCGTATGTGCGCCAGATCGTGTCGACGTGTCACCGGCGTAATATTCACGCAATGGGCGGCATGTCCGCCTTTATTCCTTCGAAAGGAGACATGACTGAAGTCCTTCAAAAAATTGCGGACGACAAGATACTGGAAATTTCCCGCGGTTGCGATGGGGCATGGGTGGCTCATCCGGGACTCATAGAGCCCGTCAAAGCACTTTTCGAAGAACACATTGGTGCCAATCAGAAAAGGGTTCAACAGTCACTACCACATGTTAACGATTTTTATCCTTTTAAAGAACCCTTGGAAGCGGCCGACCCGACACCCGCGGTGGCTGTAGCGTCCGAATACATTTCCCAATGGTTGGACGGTAACGGTGCGGTGGCTCTTAATGGTCTCATGGAAGATATGGCGACGGCCGAGATATCGTTATCCCAAGTTCGCAATTGGGTCAATAATGGTGTCGTGGACGACCTCGATTTGTCTGACGTCCAGCCACGAATTCGCCACATCATTGAACAATACATTGAACAAGACGCTGATTTCATTCCGGATGTGGCCGGAGAAGCCTTGAAACACGACAACGGTTTTACGCCCGTCAAATTTGAACCCGAAATTGATGCGCCCGTCACCGGCGTCGAATTGACGCGTCATCGTGGTCAATGGCTTAAAGAGTATTTGCGCCAAAATGAGTCGTACGGTTTTCTGGGCACGAGTAACGGTGTTTCTGCTGTGAATGTTGTGGCAGGTGGCGCTGGACGCGTGGGCCCGTATGCCGGCGGATGGCAAATCAATGCGATGAAGAATCGCCTGGGCATGTGTCTGCCCGATACGCTGCACGTCGCACCTGAAGAAGCGGCCAATTGTGCCGCTGAAATCAACGAACATTTGTACAAAGCACATCTGATACAGGACAATGAAGGCCTCGAGCACTCAAATTATTGCGACATTGCACTACTGGCTGATTTGGAACAGGGGTGGAATACGCCAGAAAAGACACGTATTGCGGTACGCAAAGCAGTTGAAAACGGTATCAACGTCATTCACATTGAAGACCAAGGCGATAAAAAGCGTTGTGGCCATCTTGGCGACAAGGAATTGAATACGTACGACGACTATGCGGTTATCATGCGCTCGGCGAATTTGGCGGCCCAAGAGATGGGCGTGGGCGATTCAGTAACATTTGTGGCGCGAACAGACGCGTATTCTGCCAAGCGCATCCATAATTCTGTCAATTTAAAAGACAAGACACATCCAGAACATACATTCGTAGATTGGGAGCGTGGTGCTTCACCCGACGGCAAGTATTTGTATTTGAAGACGGGCGTCAACCCAGAGACAGGCAATCGCTACGGTCTTGATTTGGCTATACAGCGGGGTGCTGCCGTTGTTTCGGATGGCCTTGCGTCGCATGTGTGGATGGAAACGCCGGATGCGGACTTGCAAGTGGCCAAGGACTTCTTGGACGGTGTGAACGCGAAACTGGCCCCCGAAGGAAAGCGTGCGTATGGTTTGTACAATCATTCACCCTCGTTTGATTGGGACGTTAAATTTGAAGCAGAAGCCCGGCCTATGGCGGCCAAAGTCTTAGAAGATATTGAGAAAAAGATTCTGATATACGGCAATTCCATGATGGACGATACATTCCTCCGTAATCCGTTATTTACCCCGGGTTACGAAGCCGCATTTAAGGATATGATTGTATCGGCCATCGTAGAACAGGGTCAGAGTGTGCAAGGAGACCCTATTTGGGCCCCAAAAGTTGTCGTCGAGATTATACCACACGTGATGGACTATCTGATGGGTGAACGCGAGTGGAAAGCACAGTTCACATTTATTGGGGATGGGCGCACATCCTTTAAAAAACGTCACGCCGCACTCAAGGAAGCGATGTTGTCCGAAGGCTACGACCCTGTCCGACGCGTATCCGATATCATTGTGGACGCACGTCTGCAACATTTTGGCCCGCAATTGGCGTCTTTCGGGTACAACATGCATCTGATTACGTTGCCGGAATTCCACGTGACGGCGTACCGCATGTTTGGCCTCGCCCGTCAATTTCGTTCCACTGGAATTGAAGCATTTGTTTCGTCGACCCAGCGACCAGAGAGACAATTGCACGAAGCCGATGAGACGTACACATACTACAAGCACCAGACGGCGACGGGCACGGGTGTCGAGGCAGCGTTTAATAAAGCGGTAGGTTCTAGTAATGTAAATACATTGACTGATTCTACAGAAGCAGACGATATAAAAAAAAGAAGTATTTAATATGTTAAATTATGTTCAAAATGTATACAAGTTATGTGATTGTACACGATGCGAATGGTCAGCCCAAAGAACAATTGGAAGCCAAAAAAAGCACGCTACAGTTTGAAGAAACGGCCTCTCCCACGGCGGACGACGAATCGTCGTGGTGGTGGGTATTGGTGATTCCCTTTGTGTTTATATTCCTAGTGGCCGGCGTGGGCCCTTGGTACCATGATTGTGGCGACACCGGCAAATGTTCCACGCAACGTGATTATGGTCTATACTGCGACGATTACTGTATCTACGGACATTATGGACTTGGACATTCGTCGGGCCTTGTGTTTTTCGTTCTGTTGTTTGCGTTGTTTGCGTTGTTCTGGTTCAACAGTTCCTACAACCGCGGGTGGTGAAACAACGAAAACACAAATCGTGCAAACAGTAGGTGCATGTGACTACATGGTCAACACACACGTTTAAACGACAATCCTCGCAATAGAAAAGTCCTTTGCGTCCACGTTTTTGTGAGCAGGTGCCACAGTTATGGACGGGTGCTGTCCTGGAGACAAAATCGTTCCAGTGGTGATTTGAAAATGCGTCTGTCAGTTCTGTATTTTTGGTTGTCCGTCGCCATTGGCAGATATCTTTGGTAGGCAGATACTGAAAAATTTGACCCATGAGGGGTTGTTCGCCAGAGACCCAGGTGTTCATAGTCTGTCCACTCTATGGAAATAGTGAAGTATAAGTATATTAATCTGAACATGTTCGTATTTTTTAGCGCGAACAATAATAAAATTAATTACTATAAATACAAGACAGACGGTAGATAAAAATGTATCGCCAGCACATTCCAAAATACATTCGATTTCAATCTGCCGAAGGGTCGGTCACCGAACTCATTGCGGCCACCGAATTGGCCGCAAAATTGTCCGGTTTAGGGTTATGCGACTTGCATTCGGCCGCTGTACAAACGCATTTCGTCGGCGAAAATTACGTCGCACAAAAAAACATTTCTAAATGGACGAAACGCGAAAACGACGAGCTGGTCGCCCTCGAAAAGAATTTGGATATTTGTGTTTTAAAGGCGCGTATCGATGTCGTGGACAATGCTGCGTCGGTTCCCAGAAATGAAAATACGTCCGTGGCCACGAAACAAGACAACTCAAGACCATGGCAAATGGTGAAAGGCCGCGAAAAGGGACAATTATGTGGGGGCTATGGCGATATCGACAGTACAACGTATGGCGTTTTAGTGGAGCACGAATTCCAAAGATTATCTGGTCAATCCAGATTTGTTACATTCCCTATGGTCGACATGAATGACGAATTCGGGTCTCATTGGAAACGTGCTGATGATTTATGTAAGTCAAACGGCTTTAATTATGGCGACGCTGCGCATTTTAACCTAAATCATGTTCGTTTTTCTTATCGCGAATACAGTGGAATTCTTAACACTCAACGGGGAAAAAAAGACTTTTCGGGCGCCTTTGAAGCGGTAACGGATGGAAACCATATGGCCGAATACGGAAATTTGGGTGCTAAATTCAAAAAACAGTACCTGCGCGAGAATGGTGTCCTCGAGAGACATGATATTTTGTACGACGAGCCCGGTGAAGATTTGCCGCCTGCACTAGAACTCGATTATAAAACCATGTTTGAGGAAGTGGTCGTCACAAGTCGTTTCGGGGACATTAACGTCGTGGAAGACTTGAAATTCGACCGTCGTCTTTTGGCGGACAATTATTTGGATACGTCTAATTACTTTACTCAATTAGACGTTCCTCCCATTATCATGGGAACCGTCCTTCGAGATGGCACTGCGGATTACCACAGTGTGTATTATGAAGACAACAATGCTATGGGTGAAGTAGGCAAATGGGCCACGATTCTCATCGTACGACCAACGAGACGCGCCAGCCAAGACGAACGATTTGAATCCGAAGCCCAAGAATATGTCGAAAGATACGCGTCCAAACACACTTTTGTGGTCGTTCTGCCCAATAGACCAGGGTATTCTGCCGGCGATTCTAAGTTTTACTGTTGGCGTGTGGCTCAACACTTGCACGACCACTGGTCGAGACATTTATCCGGCGAGTCGTTGGAAGAGTACAACCGAACGAAGAGACGCTGTATCATACAAGACGACCAAGTTCTTCCATGGCTGCACGCCGTCGTCAAATTTAATGATAGAGCTAGATTAACCAATGGCAAGGGCAAGGGCGAGTCCAACGCCGCCCAGAGAAAAGAAGCTGTGGATGCGATTCGAGTGCAGCGTTTGGCCAATACAGATGCCGAAACCGCCATTATAAAATCGGATGCGCCGCCCGCCGAAAAAATCGAGGCGCTCTGTGCTAAAGTAAAAGATAGAATTCACATCAACAATACCGACAAAAAAAACACTCCAGACGCACTCCACAATGACCAATACAAATTTAGAGCCATTGTTCGGGACGTCAACGGTGAATCTATGATGGCACCGGGCAACAGTCGTTTTCCACTGACGCATGCGGCGGCATTCATGTACATGAATCGAGTTTCAGACATTATGCAAGCAGGCATCGTTTGTGCCAACCAAGGCGACCCCATCAAGTGGAATATTCCTCTCAAATACAAACAAGAGTCCATGTGCTGTTGGTTGATTAATTTGCATTTGTTTGAACCTGGACTCTTCGACACGAAAGGCAAACCCTTTCTCCAATCGGCCATTAATCCCGCCTTTCAAGCGGCGGAAGATTTAATGATGTTTCGAGTGGCGCGCGACCGCGGTGTAAAAGTCGTCACGTGTTCCACTGTACGGTGGAGAAAAGCGCCTTCTTCCAAGCATTCGACAGCCGGCAGGTCGGACGTCTCCAAACAAATTCCGCCGCCCTTTAGGCCTATCATAAAATACCACGATATGCTTCGTACAGTCAGGCGATTTGAACCGACATTTCCCGCAGTCGTTCACAGGCCCGAATGGCCCGCATTTCCGCCCGGTCTTTCGATTGAAAGCAATTGTTGGCCATTTTCGAAAATAGGCTGGACAGCGGCTCTCAAAGGCAAAAAATGGTATGCCCGACAATTTTGGATAGAATATTTGGGCAGTGTGTATTCGTGCACGCCTGATATGATGAAATTGTCATGGGGAACTGATGGAAAGGCCGACGACAATAAAGAATCCGAAATCCTTTTCTTGTCGGGTGGATACGGTGCCAGACATCGCTTTAATGTAGTTGTTCTCAAAATGTTGGACGCTGTATTACGGGGAACTGTTCAAGAAGGCGGCGAAGTTTCGGACATCACTGAACAATTGGCCAGCATGTCTATAGGCGGCGAAACGAAAACGAGCGCTCCTGCCAAGAAAAAAAAGACACGAAAAAAGAAACCGTGCAAAAAGAAGCCCCCGGCAGATTCGGACGACGAAGACGATGAACCACCGCAACCCAGAAAGCCTTCTACACGCAGAAGACAACCAAACCCTAGATATAAGGATGGCTTAACAGAAAAACAAACGACGGGATTATAAAATAAAATTAATTTTATTTGTTATCTTTATCTTGTGTAGACCAGTAGTAAACGCCAGTGACAACCGTGACCGCTGCTGCCAAATACATTGATGATATCATGTGAAATCCTACAATGTTTGTATTATCGTGAAATCGCATTTATACAACTATATAAATGTCATTGATAAATTAAAATGTCATTTCACATACATGCCGAACCAGATTCGTCCTCCGACGACGAACCCGAAGTAAATTACCCAGAACCTATTTTACAAGCCCGGGGTTCTAAATTCGTAGTGACTAGAACACATTTTGATGTGGAAATAAGAGAATCGCGCCAAATACTGGACATTATAGGCACTTGCATGTTTGTAAGAGACGATGGAAATTTCAGGTATGCATTTTCGTGGCGGTCGGGTATGAATGATAGATACTACAAAACATTTGGTTGGGATTATCCGACAGAAAGTGAAATTTTCAAAATTGGTAAGAAAGTAGCACTTCAAAACGGGTTTACGTCGTCAGAATTTAAAAAATGTCAAGGCTGTCCGTGAATTTTGATTTGAATCAAATCAAAATTCAGTAACTGCAGAAGACAG
>Ga0209711_10003690_pt1 | contig 12809 bp, 15 predicted proteins | sample ArcticOcean_MG_C_7_FD_187441 | JGI IMG/M metagenome (GOLD analysis project Ga0209711, IMG submission 187441) | Marine microbial communities from western Arctic Ocean - ArcticOcean_MG_CB11_88 (SPAdes) (version 2) | ecosystem: Environmental > Aquatic > Marine > Oceanic | place: Arctic Ocean... | reverse complement strand
TGGCAAAAGGCAACTCTGTCCTTGTGCACGTCTAGTCCGATGTAGTAGAGTTCTTTAAGGATGAGACATTGGCTTGCACTCCCTAGTGGTCGCCCGCTGGGTATGATTATCGATAATCATGTTGGATAGGTCTCTCCGACCTCGTGTCAGAGAGATAGCCCACGAAAACCCTAAGTTCATCATCCTTTTTTACAATGGCACGGCTCACAACAAGCTTCAGCCATAGAATCTCGCCTAAAAATTTGACAACACCTAGCGTATTTCGTAGATTACAACAGTATGAAAACCTTATATGAAGTCATTCAAGAAGCCGATCAGCTTTCTACTGAAGACCAAGATGGATTGACCACTCACCTATTATCTAGGCAGAAGAGTGCTCCTCTTGGTCCAGATGCGAGTGAAGAAGCTCGTAGAGACTCTGAGATCGATGCAGGGACAGCCCAATTGCTCACTCATGAACAACTCTGTAAGGCTGTAGGGCGATGAATAGAGGGATTCTATATCACTCAGCGATTCAGACTGAGATCCGTGATATACTAGACCACTATGAAGGAATTTCTATACAACTTGCGGATGATTTCTGGAATGAGCTAACCAAAGGGTTCGACTATGCTCGTAGATATCCGACTAGACAACATTTTGACCCTAGTGGTCGTCGTAGAGTTAATCTAACGAGATTTCCGTATCACTTTCTATTTAAGGCAAGTGATAGACTGATCAAAGTTACCGTGGTCAAGCATAACTCAAGGAATCCAGGTTACGGGACACGGCGCAACTAAACAAAAAAGCGAAAGCTGCGCCATGACAACCCCTACCAGCCGCCTTGTTTAGATGATTTCACTTAGATACAACCTTAATCCTGCGTTCAACGCTCGCCCCCGCTGCTAGGGGTGCATGCGCTCAGACGTTCTCCTAAAAATAACACCTATGAAACTAATTCACACATTCTTACTCTTGCTTATAATAAATACTGTAGCGATGAGCGAAGAAGCTCCTCAGAAGCTTCCTGATTTTACAAAAGTTTTTCCTAATGAAAAAATGGTGAGCCAATCTAATATCCAAAACATTCAAAGTTACGCCTACGCCACCAATATGAATCTAGCTGACTTAAAGAAGGTATTCAGCGAATATCTTGGTAAGCAATGGATTGAAGTAGATATAGATAAAGAAACCAAGAAAGCTGTAACTAATACCGCATTATATAGAAACCCTGCTTTCCCTAAAGTTCAGATTGGCATAAGCTTGATGTGCATGGAAGTTGAAGGAAAAAAGTCTCTAGTAGGCATCACGGTAATCCCAGCAAAATCAAACAAACCAATAAAAGTTAGCGAGCCCCAAAGATAGCTTTGATTGGGCGGTAGCGAACATCGAAGTGATGGCTTGTTGTCCCGTATAGCTACGCACTTGATGACACGAGTCCAGGGTCGAGGGCTCTGGATGGCCGTTAGTGATGCGATTATGATTCCGTGTTCTGCCTTAGCGGTTTTGCAAGCTTGCGTATTGCTCTTTCCCACAAGTGCTGTGATAGGTCGCCTCTGCGCGTGAAGTTGATATTTTATTGATGACAAAAGTCAACTGTGTCCTTGTGTATGTCTAGTCCGATGTAGTATCGTTCTTTCATGATGAGACATTGGCTTGCACTCCCTAGTGGTCGCCCGCTGGGTATGATTATTGATAACATGTTGGATAGGTCTCTCCGACCTCGTGTCAGAGAGATCGCCCACGAAAACCCTAAGCTCATCATCCTTTTTTACAATGGCGCGGCTCAAAATGAGCTTCAGCCATAGAATCTATGCAAAGAAATGAAGATGCGTGATAACACACTTGATCGTCCAAAGATGCTCGGCGATCCACACGCACGCAGCAAGAGACTCACCGAACTGCAAGCCGCTCATATGAAGCCGCTCTCTGACTTTGTAGCGCAACTTCGGCAGGAAGTTGGCGAGGTTGCGGGTATCCCCGATTTTGATCCTTGGGATGGCGGAGTCGAAGCCGAGATTTTATTCCTGCTCGAAGCACCCGGAGCGAAGGCAGTACAGTCGGGATTTATTTCCCGCAATAACCCCGACGAGACAGCCAAGAACTTTTTCGAGATTTGCTCGGATGCTGGGATATCACGAAGTCGCTCAGTAGTTTGGAACATTGTGCCTTGGTATATTGGCAGCGGATCGAAGATTCGCCCTGCGAGCAGCATTGATTTGACTTCGGGTTCATCTTCATTGAAGAAGTTTCTCGATTTGCTTCCACGCTTGAGAGTTATCGTTTTGGTCGGGCGCAAGGCGGAATATGCCGAGAAGATCATTCGTCCTTCGTTTCCGAACCTAAGAATTTTGAAGTCATTCCATCCAAGCCCTCTGTTCGTGAACAATGCACCTGGCAATCGCGACATAATTCTGAAGGTTTTCCGTGAAGCAGCAACCATACTGAATTCGTCTAATGAAGAAGCATAACAAGATAGAATGAGAAGATAGTTGAGGTCACTCCGGTGATCTGCGATACTACCTATCTTATGAAAACAAGTAATAATACCCAAGACAGACAGTTCAGAGCGATCATCGGAATCGACCTGGTGTCAGAGAGATAGCCCACGAAAACCCTAAGCTCATCATCCTTTTTTACAATGGCACGGCTCAAGATGAGCTTCAGCCATAGAATCTCGGTAAATTGCAATCTGCATGACAGACTAATGACTACAATGAACTCACTACTTCGCGAACGATCCCTGAAGCGCTTGCTATTACTCGCGCTGATGTTAACGCCTTCACTCCTTATTGCCCGGCAACCGAACGTAATCATTATTTTCACTGACGATCAGGGTTCTATTGACATGAATGCTTATGGTGCGGCTGATCTCAGCACCCCTCATATGGATAGCCTGGCTAAACGCGGCGTAAGATTCACACAGTTTTATGCAGCAGCCCCAGTCTGCTCACCATCCAGAGTGGGGCTACTCACTGGGCGCACTCCACAACATGGTGGCCTGCATGGAAATGTCGGCCTTGATTCAGTGGGTATGCCCTCTGCTCAGGTGACCATTGCAGAGGAGCTCAAAAAAGCAGGTTATGCCACGGCTCAGATTGGCAAATGGCACCTAGGACACTCGAAACAAACAATTCCAAACGGACAAGGATTCGATTATTCCTTTGGGCACTTGGTAGGCTGCATAGATAACTACTCTCATTTTTTCTATTGGAGCGGTCCCAATAAGCATGATCTCTGGCGCAATGACAAAGAAGTGTTTCACAATGGAGAGTTTTTTCCTGACCTGATGGTAAAGGAAGCGGGTCAGTTTATGGAAAAAAATAAAGACAAGCCATTCTTTATCTACTTTGCAATGAACTCTCCACATTACCCTTATCAAGGATCACCCGAGTGGCTTGAGTATTACAAAGACCTTAAGTATCCGCGAAACCTATACGCAGCATTTCTTTCCACGATGGACGAACGGATCGGACAACTCATACAAAAGCTGGATGATCTGGGGCTGACTGAGGATACGATTGTCATATTCCAGTCCGACCACGGAGCCTCTAAGGAAGTCCGCGCTCATGGTGGCGGCAGCAGCGCGGGGCCATATCGCGGCTACAAATTCAGTCTATATGAAGGAGGATTACGTGTTCCAGCTATTATCTCCTGGCCGGGGCACTTACCAGAAAATCAAGTACGTAGTCAAATGGTGACTGGGTGTGACTGGTATCCCACCATACTTAAGCTGTGCAAACTCAACGCTGCCAGCCATAAGATTGATGGACAGAGTCTCGTGCCAATCATAGCATCCGCTGATGCACCCACAGCTCACAAAAGTTTCAATTGGAAATCAGGAAAAGCCTGGTCAGTTCGTGAAGGAAACTGGAAACTGATTGTCACTGGTAATAAAACTGAGCTTTATGATATTCCGAATGATCCCGGCGAGGCAAAGAACCTAGCCACTAGAAACCCTGAAACTGTGATCCATCTAAAAAAAGTAAGTCAAAAATATTGGAGCAGTATCAATGATAAGAAATAAGCTCTATCGTATATCTGATACCAAACCAGCCATTGGAGCTAACGGCTAACGCCGCAACTCAATTATAGCGTTACCCTAAAAATAATGCCATCTAGGATCTACATATTATTCGCCACATTACTCGTCTGTTCCTTACCTAGTTGCAAGAAGCAAGAGAGCAGAGCCAATGAAGATTCAACAACTAATGACCGAGGCATAACCATCACATCAGATAACGAACCTAAAAATGATTCGGAAGCCCTAGACATAATAGCGATCAAGATAAATCCCAATCCCAAGGTAATGTTTAGAAAGTATGAAGCTGGTCTAGATGATAGCATGATGGTTGTTTTAGAGATGTCACCAAAGCAGTTTCAGACATTTAAAGACACAATACCTTGGAGTGATCAGTTATCCGCTACCCGCACTGAGCATTTCCCCACGAATTCCAACAAAATTTGGAGTAGCCAGAAGTTATCCAAGATAGGACAATCTGGAAACTATACATTACCTAATTCAGAATATGTAAGAGTCTATGTCGCTGATGACCTGGCCAAAGGATCTAAACGAGTATTTCTATTCTGGCATCAAACCTAATAAAAACAATAAAAGCGGAGAACCCAAAAGATAGCTTTGATTGAGCGGTAGCGAACATCGAAGTGACCGGTTGTTGTCCTGTATAGCTACGCACTTGATGACACTGGTCCAGGGTCGAGGGCTCTGGGTGGCCGTTAGTGATGCGATTTTGAAATCTTGGAGTTTTACTCCGAGCTGTTTTGCAAGCTTGCGTAGTGCTCTTTCCACTGCTGTATTGCTCCCACCACAAGTACTGTGATAGGTAGCCTCTACGCGTGAAGTTGATTTTTTTGATGGCAAAAGGCAACTGTGTCCTTGTGCACATCTAGTCCGATGTAGTAGAGTAAAATCATGGCCTGACATTTAGTTAATCTCCGCTGGAGTTGACTTGGTTAAAACGATAAAAAAATATGAAACACCGCGACATCTTAACTATTCTTTATGGGCTCCATATTATATGGACTGGGCTTTGGCGTAACATCCAAGCGGCCGCTTATAAGCCAAATGCTCTTTGGTTTTGCTTGGCACTTGGCCTCGTGGCTATTGTTGCGGGCTTTCTCTACCGTACGGGCCGGGAGCGATCCGCTTCAATCACAGCGTTCATCGCTGCAGCTATCGTTATCAGTTTCTACTTCAAAGAGTTTATTACGCAACCTGAACAGGAAGCAAATTTCCGGCTTGGCTTGATCATCCTCAGTTCCATTGCTCAGCTTGTGGTCATCTTCATGCCTAGCCGGAGCGAGATTACTTAGTAACAAGCCTCAAAAAAGCCACTGCAGCAAAACTCAAGTGCCAGTTGAAAGCGCATGCTTGTCTTCGCTATTTCTTATCATCCAATTAGCGAAGGTGATGAATACCTAAGAGGCCGTCTACTTTTTCATCGCACCTTTGAAGTGACCATTGTTATCGTAACCACGGTCCTCGTTTTTTGCTTAGTCGAGTGTTTTTGCGCTACAGTGAGTCAGGCCGATCAAGCTAGGGACATATTTCCAGTGACAGGCCACAACGATAATCACAACCCGTAGCAAGTAGCCTCTCTTCGAGTTGTCGCGGGTAGCTCTTGATCATTTTTCTACGGAAAATGATCGCTACATGCTCCCTGCTACATGCTCCCTGCTACAGCCGCAGGCTATGCTACCCATCGAATCGCCATTCAATCCTCCTTAGCTTGATCGCCCTCAATAGAATGACAAATAAAGCTAATGTGTTAGTTAGCAAAACTCCATAAAGTCAGGAAACTAGAATCTGGCATGATACAATCGCTATTCCTCTACCATGCAAGGCACTAAGATCCCGTCTCTCATGCCGTGGATTTTCTTTTTGTCGGCAGGGACGATGGTCGCCATGGTGCCGCCCATTTTGGTTTTACCTTTGGCATCGATGAAGTAGTAGGGGCAGAGCCTGACTCTGCCTTTCATGATTTTGACTTCGCCGGATTCTTCATCGAAATAGGGATGTTCTACGACTCTGCCTGACTGATACTGTTGCATCATCCAGGGCTGGGTTGAGAAATCATTGCTTGCTGTTTCTATCGCGGCGCTCCAGTCATCACCGGAGAGATCGTGGCCAATAGTGACGCTTTTTGAGCCCCAAGCTAGCTCGTTGAAACCGCTTATTTTAGCAACTAGTCTGCGGTCTTTTTGGCTGAACTCCCCCACTTCTGTCCAGCTATTTACTCCTAATCTCGGGAGTGCTGCGTGTGGTGGGAGTGGTGTGGGATCCATGGGCCAGCCGAATGGAACGACATCGCGGACGCGTTTTAGATGGCTGCCGCGCATTTCTTTTTCCCAGAGCTCTTTTAGGGCTGGCGACCAGAGTAATGCGAGCCAGAGTTTTTCTTCTAGGTGAGGTTTACACGGTGAGGTGAGATTAGTTCTGCTGGCTAGTTTCTTTGCTTGGGGGATGTTTTGCCAGTCAAACCACTCGAAAAATCGGTATCTGTCTGCATCGTCTTTTACGTCGTCAGCCTCGGCTTGGATAGCCTCATAACCTTCGCCTAGCTGTTCTGCTAGCCAGCTCATTTCAGGCAAGTAGTCGGCGGATTCCTCACTGACTAGGATTTTACCGCCATCTGGCATCAGGCTTTTAAAGCCATCGGCGATACCGTTGGCTCCACCGAATACTTCAAAACCGTGGGCGGTGTAAACTTGGCTGAGCCAGGTGGCGATACCCATTCCACCGGGGACACTATCGAGCTCTGTTAGGGCGTAGCCGTTCGTGTTCTCTCTGTCGGTGAGGATGAGATCGGGTCGGATCACGCGGGGTAATGAGTCACGCAGTTCCACGCTACGCTGGATTTTTACCATCCAGTCTGGCTTACCAGTGTCTAACAGATCAGCAATCCATTCTGGTAATCTCCCTAACGCGGAGCGCTGGTAGATCGACTCGCTGGCTTTTTGAAACATGGCCAGCGAGTGGCCGAGACTGTCAACCTCTCTGGCTTCTTTCTTAGAAATCCGAAATGGCTCAGGTGAGAATAACCACTGCGCACCGTGGCGTAGCTTGGATTCTGGTAGTGCCGATTTAAGTTCTGCTAGGGTCATCAGAGGTAAGTTTTTCAGACTAAATCTAAGAAGTTCTTTAGCATCACTTTCCCGTGTTCTGTGAGGATACTTTCTGGGTGAAACTGGACACCGTGGATTTGCAGTTCTTTATGCCTGAGACCCATGATGACTCCATCTTCTGTCTCAGCAGTGATTTCTAGGCAGTCAGGTAGAGAATCTCGCTGAACGATGAGTGAGTGATAGCGTGTGGCAGTGAATGGGCTAGGCAGTCCTTTGAAGATACCTTTTCCGTTATGTAGGATGGCTGAGGTCTTGCCATGCATCAGCTCAGTAGCTCTGATGACATCGCCGCCAAATACTTGCCCGATGCTTTGATGTCCTAGACAGACGCCTAGTATAGGAATCTTGCCGCCAAATTCTCTAATCACATCACAGCTAACCCCTGCCTCATTGGGAGAGCATGGGCCAGGTGAAATACAGATCAGATCTGGTGCTAGTTCTGTTATTTCTTTGATGGTGATTTTATCATTCCGCACCACTTTCATTTCTGTCCCTAGCTCGCCAAAATACTGCACGAGATTGTAGGTGAATGAGTCGTAATTATCGATAACTAGTAACATAGTCGTTTAATCGGTTAAAGTTTTAGCTAAGCCAACTGCGCGGATCACAGCCTTCGCTTTGTTGCATGATTCCTCATACTCGTAGGTAGGATCACTATCAGCCACCACCCCACCTCCAGCCTGGACGTAGGCTCTACCATCTTTAAGAAGACAAGTTCTAAGCGTGATGCAGGAATCATGCCCCCCATCCCAGCCGAAATATCCGACCGCTCCACTATAAGAACAACGCTTATTCTTTTCTAGTTCATTGATGATCTGCATCGCCCGGATCTTCGGTGCCCCACTGACTGTTCCTGCGGGAAAGGTGGATCGCAGAGCATCGTATGCGCTATACTTTTCATCCAGCTGACCACTGACATTGGAAACGATGTGCATCACGTGGCTATAACGCTCCACGATCATGAAATCATCCACCGAGACACTCGCGTGCTTGGCGATGCGGCCGACGTCATTTCTAGCGAGATCAACTAGCATGAGGTGCTCGGCGCATTCTTTCTCATCCGCGAGAAGATCAGCCGCTAGAGCATCGTCCTCCTCCTGAGTCTTCCCTCTCCAGCGTGTACCAGCAATAGGGCGGATGTCTAGCTTGCCATCAATGGCGCGCACATGGACTTCTGGTGAGCTTCCGACTAGCGAAAAGTCATCAAATTGCAAAATAAACATGTAGGGAGAAGGATTCACATGACGCAGCGCACGGTAGAGTTCCACAGGTTCACCCGTGAAATCCATTTCAAATCTCTGGCTAGGCACCACCTGGAAAACATCCCCAGAAGCGATGTATTCTTTCGCTTTGAGCACCATACCCTCGTATTCTTCTTGGGTGGTATTACTGGTTGGCACCGGGACTTCATATTCGGTGAAACCATTAAGCGGAGCGATGTGTAGTGGGACATCTAGCTGGGAAAGCATCGCTGCTATGCGCTGATTTGCCTCTTCATAGGCTTCATCCTGGCTCGTCTCTTCGTCATCTAAGAAGGCGTTCGCAACTACCAGAAGACGGCGCAATTTATGATCAAAGATCAACAAAGTATCCGCGATCATAAACACCGCATCTGGAAGCCCTAGGTCATCTTCTGGAGAGGTCTTGATCGTTGGCTCAAACTGCTTCACCGCATCATAGGATATATAACCTACTGCCCCGCCGTAGAATGGTGGCGCGTCACCGTGAGTCACTGGCTTATACTGTGCCATCAGTGCTTCGAGCTCGCTCAGGACATCGCTTTCGCTATCAGCGGTCCATTTGCAAGTCTCGCCATTCTCAGTCAGGGAAATATCTTTTCCATGGGCAATGAATACCGCACGCGGATCCGTCCCCATGATGGAATACCTACCACTGGCATCAGTGCTCTCTGCGCTTTCAAAAAGGAATGCCCCATCCTGCTGGGCTATCTTCATAAATGCCGAAAGTGGCGTCTCAAAATCTGCCGCCAACTGCGCATACACAGGCACGACATTCCCCAGCTTCGCTAAGTTGCGAAACTCCTCTAAACTTGGTTTTACCGGCACCTTGCTCACTGCGCTAGAATGCGACCGTATTGGAAACAATCAAGTTCAAATTCTAATGATCTTTTCTGGCAACCATTTAGTAAGCGATCACAGCGGATAGGATTGATCACCGAGCCGCTCAGATCTGAATGCATCCGAAGGAAGTGTCTGCCCAATTTATCCTCGTTCTCTTTATTCATAAATAATAGAACCCATGAAAATACTCAATGCTGTGCTTGCCACATAGCCTATCCCTGTGTATGGAAAACGCGCCCTTTAACAGATCGGGCATAAAGCTATGCTAAAGTGGACATTACAAAAAATCGTAGGTAACAAAAATGAGCGTGTAATCAAGAAGAGCATTCTTCCCGTGGTTGCCCAAATCAATCAAATAGAAGATGCGCTCCAGAAGGAATCCACGGAGGACGTTCTTGCTCGCACCGCCAAATGGCAGAAGCATCTGCACAGATATCTGCCGCTCGACACACCTACTAAGCGCCACATCGAGTCTATGGAGGCTGACACACTGTCTGCACTCGCAGAAGTTGTGGAGCAGAGATTCTCCGATCTGCGTGATGAATACCCATCACTTCCAACCGTATCCGCAACTCCAGAATCTATCGAAAAAGCTAAGGAGGCATTTAACAACATAGAAGAAAATTTCTCTGATAAGCGTGCTAAATATCTCGATAAAATTCTCCCGGAGGCCTACGCAGTGGTTAAAAATGCTGCCCGCCGCATGCTAGGATCCTCACTCACAGTAGGTGATCAGGAAACGGAGTGGAACATGGTGCACTTTGATGTCCAACTTGTAGGAGGCATCGCGCTACACCGTGGAATGATCGCAGAAATGATGACTGGTGAAGGCAAGACCCTGGTGGGCACACTCCCCGTCTATCTCAATGCCCTCACAGGCCTTGGTATCCACGTGGTTACAGTGAACGATTACTTATCGATGCGTGACTCACAGTGGATGGGCGCGCTCTATAATTACCTTGGTCTCAGTGTCGGTTGTATTCAGAACATGCAGCCGCCACATATCCGTAGTGCTCAGTATACCAATGATATCACTTACGGGACGAACTCAGAATTTGGCTTCGACTACCTACGCGACAACGGCATGTCATCCTCTAAGGATGAGCAGGTGCAGCGTGGACACTACTTTTCTATTATTGATGAGGTTGACTCAGTGCTTATTGATGAAGCAAGAACGCCACTGATTATCTCAGGACCATCAACCGTTTCTAACACTGAGCAATACGATCAGTACAAAGGGATGATCGAACAGCTAGTGAAGAAGCAAAATGCACTCTGCACCGAGCTTGCAGACGAGGCTAATAAGGCCCTCGAGGCTGGCGATGACGAGCATGCAGGACGCTGTCTTTTCAAGATCAAACTGGGACAACCGCGTAACCGCCAACTGATGAAGCACATGCAGGAGCCTGAATCCCGCCGCCTCATCGATAAGACCGAGCTATCATTTTACCAAGACGCGCAGAAGAAAGAACTCTACGCAGCGAAGGAAGAACTCTACTACACGATCGATGAGAAAGCGCACGATGCTGACCTCATGGACTTAGGTCGCCGGCTTCTCGCGCCAGATGATGATGATGCATTCACACTACCAGATATAGCGGTTGAGTATGCCGAAATTGATGCAAATCATGATCTAAGTGATAACCAAAAAGCATCCGAAAAAGAATCTCTTAATGCCCGTCTGGATAAGCAGGGCGAAAAAGTCCACTCCATTTCCCAACTTCTCAAGGCCTACTGTATCTACGAAAAGGATGTCGAATACGTGGTCGAGGAAAATAAGGTGAAAATCGTCGATGAGCAGACTGGCCGTAAAATGGAAGGTCGTCGATGGTCCGATGGCCTTCACCAGGCGATCGAGGCCAAAGAAGGTGTCACCGTGGAACGCGAGACTCAGACTTACGCTACAATCACTATTCAAAATTACTTCCGCCTCTACGAGAAGCTCGGAGGAATGACAGGAACGGCAGAAACTGAAGCAGCAGAATTTAGTGACATCTATGGACTAGATGTCCTCCCTATCCCTGCCAACCAGCCTAACCAACGCGAGGATTTAAATGATCAGGTATTCAAAACCCGCAGAGAGAAATACAATGCGGTAGTCAACAAAATCGCTGAATGTCAGGAGAAAGGACAGCCAGTTCTGGTAGGAACCGCATCCGTCGATGCCTCCGAGACACTTTCCAGAATGCTTAAACGTTCTAAGATCACGCACTCCGTGCTAAACGCTAAATTCCACGAACAAGAAGCAGACATCATCGGCCGCGCAGGTAAGAAAGCGGCGGTCACCGTTTCCACCAACATGGCTGGACGAGGCACCGACATCAAACTCGGAGAAGGCGTAGAGGAGATAGGCGGACTCATGGTCATCGGCTGTGAGCGCTACCAGTCACGCCGAGTGGATCGCCAGCTCCGCGGACGTTGTGCACGTCAGGGAGACAAAGGAATGAGCCAGTTCTACATCTCATTTGAGGATGACCTCATGAGAAACTTCGCGGCAGCTGATCGCATGACTCGCATGATGGAGAGATTTGGAATGGAAGATGGCGAGGCTCTTGAGCACAAGTGGCTGAACCGCTCCATTGAGACCGCGCAGAAGAGAGTCGAGCAGCGTGACTATACCTGGCGAAAGCGTGTTTTAGACTTTGACGACGTGATGAACATGCAGCGTGAAGTGGTCTATGGCTACAGAAACGAAGTCCTATCTACTGAGGATCCACGTGAATTGATTGATGAGATCATTGACGAAATCATCCCTGAGCGCGTTAGTGATTTTCTAGAGAACAGAGATCAAGGGTCACCCGACTACGCAGAACTACTCAACTGGGTAAACACCACATTCCCACTCGCACTCACCATTGAAACTTCAGGTTTCCATGACAGAGAAGCAGAGGGAAACTCAGAGTGGATTATCAGTGAAGTTAAGAAGGCTTATCAGCTCAAGACAGAGCACGAAGCGCCAGAACTTCTCGATCATCTGGAGAGACACATTATCCTCTCCGGCATCGATAAACTTTGGCAAGAACACCTTTACAATATGGACTCGCTCCGCGAAGGAATCAGCCTCCGCGCTCAAGGCCAAAAGGATCCACTTGTAGAATACAAAGTGGAAGCTTACTCGATCTTCCAGACTCTAATGGAGAACATCAAGGCTGAGTCACTCAACAACCTGTTCCGCTCCACCACGAGCCTAGATAACTTCGAGCAGTTCCTGCAAGACATGCCAGCTAACTACAGCGACCATGAATCTGAGGAACCACCAATCTCTGCTCTGAACATCGGCAAGGCAATCTCTACCGCAGGTGGCATCCCCCTGAAGAACAACAAAATGGTCAAAATAGATTTCCCTAAACGTAAGCCTATCGAAATCGCTAACGTTGGAAGAAATGCCCCCTGCCCTTGTGGATCAGGCAAAAAACTCAAGCAATGCTGCGGTAAGTAATCTCGGCTATATCAGGCCATACAATCTAACAAAAAACGTAACTATTCAGGTCTAAAAAATAGTTAAAAATAAAGCTTGTACTTTTTTGAACACATGTTTCACTAGCCTTAGTGAAGCCAACTAGACCAACTCGAGAGCAGCTAATTATTTTAGCTAAACAAGAT
>Ga0209711_10003688_pt1 | contig 12812 bp, 17 predicted proteins | sample ArcticOcean_MG_C_7_FD_187441 | JGI IMG/M metagenome (GOLD analysis project Ga0209711, IMG submission 187441) | Marine microbial communities from western Arctic Ocean - ArcticOcean_MG_CB11_88 (SPAdes) (version 2) | ecosystem: Environmental > Aquatic > Marine > Oceanic | place: Arctic Ocean... | reverse complement strand
TTAGTTACACCTAGACCAACATGAGTAGTGAATATGGCTACTTGGTTACTATTGTCAGGTCCTAATATAACCCTTGAAATGGTTGATGTGTCAATCAATACTTGTTGAGCATCAGAAACTTTAAATTTTAAATACTTTTTCATTTTAAAAAAATTAATGAGTTAATAAAGTACAAAGATACAAATTATATTACAACTTTTCTAGTAGTGAAACTAGCTCGTTATATTTCTCTACACCTTCCTTGTTGTTGTGGAAATATTCAGTAAGAGCATCCATGTGATCCTCACCGAAAGGAACTCTAAACAAAAGTTTTTTGTTGTCCTCAAGGTTATACCACACCTCTGTGTTTTTCTTTCTGAATGCTATAAGTTTTGCCTCTACAATATTAGCAATAATATTGTCTGTCTCAACCTCTGTATCCTCGAACATATCTAAAAAATGACTAGGGTATCTCTTCGCAAAGATTCTTACGTCACGCTTCATCTCGTCCACATACATGTCCTCTACCTTAGAAGGGCTTATAGCTCTCATTACAGACTCCAACTGAGATGTAGTAAGCTGTCTTGATAACATTTGAGCCTCAAACTCTAGGTCCATGCTCTCTACGTCTTTCTTTGCCTCTGCCTCGTGATTCATCTCGTAAAAAGTAGAGCCACCATTCTTCTCATTATCTGGGTGATACTCTAAAAACTTCTGAAGAGTCATCTGCCTATTAGGAACCACTAAGGATCCATCTAAAAATACAATATGACCAAGCCTTGCCTGTCCATCCTGTTCATCCTGAAAAATACTTGATTGATTTGTAGCGTATCTTAACGCTCTATTTTCTTGCTTGTCTGTATCCAACCATGTCAACTCCTTACTTCTTGAGTGTTTAGTTGCGATCATACAAGTTAATGGTGTCTTATCACCTGAAAGGCGATATACCTTATTATCTGTTTTCATTTTATTTGAATTTAATTATAATTAAAATAAAGGGAGGAGACTTACTCCCCTCCCTATATACATATTTGCTATTAAGCGTTGAACATGAAGAAGTTGTTCGCTCCTAGAGTACAAAGTGCTCTTTCAGACAAGAAGTTAACCTCCATTGAATCTAAATCACTCGTTGCTGCTCCACCAGCTGAACCTGTCATCCAAGTTTTGTAACGACGAGACTCTGCTTGAGACTCTCTGTATCGTACATGTAAGAAAGGACGCTTAGCGTTCTTACCCATAACTTGATCATAAACAGTCATAGTTCCAGCAGGAACCATAATTCCGTTTACTGCTCCACCAACTAAACCTCCACGAAGCGTTGCATCGTTTAAGTATTTCCAGTCAGTCTTGTAGAACTCATAACCTCTTGTAAAGCCATCAAAACCTAAGTTCAATGCCATATTCTCATCGTTATCAAATAAACCATAAGAAGTACCACCTGGGTTAGAGTTTTGAGATGCTAACATATCATCAATATCGAAACCGAACTGACGGTTTACAAATAATACGTTTTCAGCAATTGCTCCTTGCTTATCAAGTCTCTCTACGATAGAATCAATATCACCTAATGTAGATGGATTACCTCCAGACCATACATTACCTCTACTGTTTACCTCGTGGAATAAACCTTTTGTACCTTTCATGTTAGCAACTGCTGCTGCTCCAGTAGCGATTGCTGGTTCACCTTCAACCATTGCCATCTCTAAGTAATCTTCAAAACGAAGACGAGTTTCATGCTCTGATTTAATGTACCATAAGAATCCATCTGCTCCATTTTCTGTAGTTACTTCAACCCATCCAATTTGCGCCATATCAGAACCAGTAACGATGTACTTATCTTTAATGATGATTGGAGAATTATCGAAAAATTCAGACTCAGCCTCTAAAGCTCCTACCATTCCAGCAGTACCTTTTTGAAACTCAGAACCATATACAAATGATACAACATCTGTTGCCCCTTGGAAAGGAGACGCCCCTGCAACTTCATAATAAGCTACTCTGAAAGCGTTTACTGCATTTACTCCAGTTGCACCATTAGCACCTACAGCTGTAATAATTGCTTTTTTAGTTAAGCCTTTAACTGCTGATGAAAGTATAACAGTTTGACCTACTCTAAAAGTACATGTAACTATTCCAGCCGCATCGTTTGCTACTGTAAACTCATCCTTTACATTTGCACCAAATTGTGCGTTAACTTGAGTAACACCAGTGTATTTAGTATGAAGACGACCCTGCTCTGACCATTTGATTAAGTCTGAGTTAGATGGAGACTCTGCTCCTACCATTCGCAAGAAAGATGCGATTGATCTATTCCCGTAACGCTCGAATTCTTTTTCAAACGTGTCAGGAAGATATTGATTTAGAAAATCGAATCCAGTTGATCCAATATAATTTCCAGGTATTGCTACCTTAGTTGGCGTCGGCGTTAATGAAAACGTCGGTGACGCGGCTACTGTTCCAGCCATAATTTTTAGTTTTTAATTGTTAGTTATTATTTTCTACTTTTAATAACCAAGCGACTTCCGCTGTCAGAGTTTACAACTCGAACTCTACTTTGTGACCCAACGCTTTGACCAGTTGTTTTAACCTGCATATCTACATTTTTAGCCTCCTTCACATCTTTTGTTATTGCGTCGGCTGCTCCTTTTTCATATGCAAACTTAAATAAGGCGTCTGGATCCATTGCTGCATTCAGTGCCTTGTGGTAAGCGTTAGCGTCTTTAAGCATGCCATTCTCATCAAGATGTTTTTTTACAAAATTCCCTGCGTTTGACTGCACTTCTTTTGTTGCATTAATATCTGATACTTTAAAAGTAATATTTTCATCTCCCACGTTGTATCCGAAACCTTCGAAATTGTCAGAGAAAAGTTCATTAGTTTTTGTTGAGAAGTGCTGTGATTTTTTATTGTTCACCTCTTGATCTTCGCTTTGCTGCTTGGTACTTTGCTTGTATTCGTTAAAACCATCTCTCTCCTCATTAGAAATAAAACCATCGCTTGACTCAAGAGGGGCCTTGTATTTTTCTTGTTGATCGGAAAAGAAATTTTTAGCTTGTGCAAGCATTTTCTTTTTTGCTAGTTTCTTACCTCGTATATCCATCTCGTCATCAAGGTCATCATCATAAGAAAATTCTCGTTCCATTTCAAATGCAACATCTTCCTCATCAAACTCTGGATTCTCAGATAGTATATACTCAGCAATCATAGCATCAGGAGATTCGTTGTCAAGATTTCGATTTAGTTTAACAAAATCTTCAATCCCTCTTCCAGTCTCCTGTTTATATTTACGTAGGGCCTCAATGTCTTCAGACAACTCTTTCTCTACAATTTCTTTTTGTAGCAAGTCATCATAGGACAATTCTTCCCTTCCGAATTTTTTTCTAATATGTGAAAGAACGCTTTCGTCATCTAATTCTACAGGGGTATTTACAACCTCTTCTTCTGACGTAACATCTGGGTTTGATACTTCTTGCTTTAAAACAATTTTTTCAACTCCATCATTTTGCTCTATACCTTGCTCTTTTTCATGCTTGGCTACTAGATCTTGTTCAATTTCTTGCGTTGATTTCTCTTCCGAGTCAACGATTTTTACAGATTTAAATTCCATTTTAATTATATTTAATTATTACAAAGGTAATAAAAAACTATCACCCAAAAGATTCAAGTCCAAACCCATCAAGCGTATCCTCGTTAGATTCAAAATTTACAGGAGGAGTATTATCCTTTCTTTGCTGTATCATAGTGGACTGCTGAGTAGATTGTTTATCTATTCTTTCGTCTTTTCTATCCTCCTTTTTCATGTCTCTGTTATTAAGACTTTCACTCTCTACACCTTTAATTTGCATGTTATAGCTAAACTCTAGCTCCATGAGAGTCTTTTTAGCCTCAACCTCAAAGTTCATCTTTCTTATGTCTGCCTCAGACTGCGCCTGTACAATGGCCATCTTACCTTGCATAACTGCCTGCTCTGTCTGCATCTTTGTCTGTGCAGCTGCCTGTTGAGACTTCATGTTAACGTCTGATTGAGCCTGTATCTCAGCCATTTTTCTTTCCTGGTCCTTTTCCATCTTCTGTCTACGCTTTAGTTTAAGAAGTTGGTTACCCAGTTTTATGTTGTGGCAATTTCGTATATCTATAGCATCCTCAAGATCTATACCGCCCTTTGCTAATGCCTGCTGAATATTTTGCTCTATAAGTTGTTTTTCCTCTTCATCTGGAGATACATCTATAAATATACCAAACGATGACAGGTAAAGATTTTTTATATCCTCCAGTATAGATACGTTATACTTTCCTATTTGATTGGCAAACTCTTCCCTATCTGATGAGTACTCAAGTATATCCGAAACCCTCAAGGATATTGCCTCCGCTATTCTCTGAGTCATTGATAGCCCCGCATGTAGTATATGTCTTGTAGCAGTATTAGAATTTAATGCCGCTAACTTTTGAACACCAACAAGTGCGTTAGGATCTGGAGTAGAACCATCTCTCTGCTCGTTTATCCCTGTTACATCTCTTAACATTCTTAACCAGTGGTCATACTGTCTAGTTAAAGCCATTAACTTTGATTGACCTGAATTGCTATTTAACTCTTGTATAGGAGTCTTTGCGTTATTAAACTCTCCCTCTGAGTTATAACTACGACCAACAACACTACCAGTAGCAAAATACATATCGATAGCTGCCTGTGCGTCATAAGTACCCCCATTACCTAAATCAACCTCATTAACACCATCAAGGTCCAGGAAAATTCCGTCTGGAACCATTTTTTGTTGTATCTGCTGTATCTTCAGATCCGTCATTGCTATTAGGTCAGCATACTTTATCATTCTCTTTACAGTGCTATCTATAGACCCCTTATATCTTCTTGGTGAAACCGCTATATAATTAGGAACTGTTTTTTGAAACTCTGCCTCTGGGCGAACCATGTTTCTCATTAGCTCCCACTTCAACATTGTATTAGAGCCTAAAATCATAGCGCCATCATACCATACGTCAATTCTTTTTTCTAGTCTTTCAAAAAACTCAGAATCATCCTCTGGATTAAAATTTTCATCTCTTCTTATAGCTCTCTCTCCACCGTTTTCAAGTATTTTTTTCTTGTATATAAATTTCTTATCTGTCTTATAATTGAAGAATAAAACATTTACAACAGAGTTATTGTAAAGAGTGTCGTCAGTAGGTCTATTTGTACTATACTCTCCAGACCAATTAGTGCTTAGGTTTGTTATGTCTTCTATATCAGAAACTGTTAGGTTTGGATTTATTTTTTTTAATTCTGTTATAGGTATTTGTTTTACCTCACCCCAATAAAAACAATCTGAAAAATCCTCTTTTTCACTGTATGAGTATATTGTTTCAGCAGGATCTACATTTTCTATTTTTATACCTTCACCGTATGAGTAAGTATGCTTCATTATACCTATGCCTATAGTAGTGACATCATAATTAAACACATCTTTTTTATCGTGAAATTTATTCATGTCAAACATAGTAGATATAGCTAACTCTTCAGCTATCTCTATAGATGGTTTATATTCCATCTGCATATGTAATTGAAGCTCTTGATCGTCTTTAGGTAATTGCTCTGGAGGCATATCAAATCCATCTACTCCAAAATCTTTTTTTGCTTGAAGTAAGACATCTTTTGCTAACATATCCTTTTCTATATTCTCTTCGTATGCATTCCTTTTGTCAGCAGACATTGCGTCTTGAGCATACACTCTTGGGTGGAATAATCGGTTTGACATACCGTTAACAATGATATCTACAAACTTAGGAACTACAGCTGGCGGTTGCCAGTTTAAGTTTAACTGTGATAAATCACCGTTAACCTCCATTCCTTTTTTATATTTACCTACAGACTGCTCTCCACGAGCATATAGTCTTAGGCTATGAAAGTCAGATTGCTGATCGTAGTATCTACAATTACTTCCCTCTCTATTGAACCATTCATATTGAATAGCCTGCCCAACCTTTAATCCATAAGACTCCGTTGCTTTTTCTGCATCTGGAGCCATGTAGTCGGGAAATGTTGAAAATTTAACTAAAGGTGATTTCTTGTCCATTTGTATTATCTCTTGATTTCGCTATTATTGCCAGAGTTGTCGTATCTTACAAAGTTAAGCTTTATTTCGGACTTTTCTTTTTTAGGTATTAGCTTGTGTTTTCTTGTGGCCATTATAGCTAGTCCAGAAGATATTGAGGCATCGTGTTTAGTTCTATTATTTATATCAAATGTAGCCCAATCAGCTAAGGTTCTATTAAACGGCATTGTTCCACACTCATCTGGTTCGGCTCTATATGTACACTCTCTATCGTATCCAACATACTCATTTATCCAGGACTGTATAGAATCAGCGTGTACCTGTTTAACGTCTTGAGATGTATTAGGTATCCCTCCTAATTCTTTTTCTGTTCGTGAAAGTTTATCATATGATTTGTCTGGCCTATTTAAAGAGTATTTTCTATAGCCTCTATTTTTAAAGTGATATAGTAGTCGTGGCTTATTATTCTCAATTAAAATTGGCATACCATAGAAGACACACGCCATAAGTACATCCTCAAAAAATTCTTCAGCACTATTAGGTCTGTGTATATATTCTAAGAAGAATTCGTTAGACGGCGCGCTGTCATCCATATTTGTCTTAGTTAAACCGTGAAGAGCTCCGTTTGAACCCCTACCACCAACTGTTGCAGATATGTCATAGGAGTCACATCCGAATAGACCTATATTGTCATTACCTGGATATTTCATACCCTTGTCTACTCTTTTTTTGTTCTGCATATTCTTCGGTGGTATCCATGACACTATGAAATTACCTCTAGTTTCAGGGGTCCATATAACCTCAGAATCCTTTACACCATCCTTCCAGTGAAAGTTACCCTTTGTTATTACACGATCTTTTATTAGACCATCATTATAATCTATCTGGTCGTATATTTTTGTTAAGTTAAATATAGATCCTTTAGACTCATCACGAAACGCATGACCCTCTGTTCTTGGGTACTGTCTATAGTGCTCGTTTAATTCATCTGGGCTGTTTTTTAATGCGTCTACCTCATTCTGCCAGAAATTTATAGCCCCCATATCTATCTCTTCTCCATCTACACCTGTCACTGGTTTTTCTGGAGTGGTAAACACAGGGTGACCGTACTTATCTATAAATCCCTCCATATTATGCTCCATAGGTATAAACAATGAGTACATACCACTCTTTGTCTGACCATTCTTAGATCTTACTCTAGGGTTAGACCCTTCGTATAAATCTTTAAAGTTTTGACCTCCTTTAGCTAAAGAGTTACATGTAGACCCAGCGAATACCTTGCCTATTATTCTCTTACCTAAACGTAGACAGGTCTTTGTTACACCCCAGTTTTTCTTTATATTATTTGGAGCAACCCACTTACCTATCTCGTCATCTATTAATAACTTTAACTTTTCACCATCATAGCTGTTCTCATCAGTATTCTTCCAGTCAATAGAGGTGTCAAGACCTTCAATCTCATCTACCTCATTAGTATTCATATTACTCTTTGTAATTTTTCTTGCTGGAACACTGTACACTAATTCTGTCTTTGGCTTATCCATACCAGACTGTATAGGTTTAAAGAAAAAAGGGTAGTTATTAGATATTGGGACAACCTTATTTACAAACATCTTCTTTGCATCGTCCCCAGTCTTTGAAAGTATGCCCACCCTAGAATCCTTTAGTAAGGTAGCCATATCAACACCAACTGAAGAACCCATAAAAGAAAACCCTGAACGACGTATTTTTAGATATATCATACCGTAACATCTACTGTCTGCTCTGCATGCCTCCCAATAAATAAAAAGTATTCTATTTGCGTCTCTAAAGTCTGGGTGCCCTACATCAATCTTTGTATGCTGAAGGTACATGTAGTGATGACCAGTTATATACGTGGGGACACTATTGTTATAAAACCAATGTCCTTTAGACCTATGATCAAATTCACCCTCTATATAGTCTACATATTTAGATTTAAAATCATTATCCCTAGACCTCCACTCGCTTGTGGATTGAATTTTTTTTAATTCTTTTGGTGATTCTGTTACTACCCATCTATTGTCACCTTTTTTTAGCTCACCAGGTTTTTTAGGCAAGGCTATTTTTACCCCATTAATTTCGTATATCTCTCCAATTGTTCCATCCTTCGATATAACAACCATGTCATTTTTTTGATCATAGCCATACTTCCAAGCTTTTTTATTGTTCTTGGTTGTATATTCTGACTTGCCTACATGATTATCAATAACACTGTATAAGCTGTTCCAGGTAAAATTATTTTGTTCGCTCCTCTGCACTTAAAAAATCTGTTTTTGGTTTTAATTTAACAACCTCACCATCTTCCTCTATAAGTTTATTTTCTTCTAATTGAATTCTGTCTAATATATCAAACGCATCAAATATAGCCATTTTCTTTGCTGCGGCTGCGTTCTTTAGCTTATCTGCCGCTAAAGGATCTTTACCTTTAACTACAATTTTTTCTTTTGCTACACGCATTAAATCTTGAGCCGCTTCTTTTCCAGACGCTATTAAATCCTCTTTTATTTTTCTTACTTCGTTAGACATATGTTATTAGAATTAACCCTGTAATATTTTTTACCCTCAATATTAAACTCATACTCACTGTCAGTCTTAAATGCAATAAGATCCCCCTTCTTTAAGCCTAAATTATTCATATATGTATTAGGGTACTCCATGACCCCGTACATCTCTTTTTCGCTTCCATTATGTAGGTCTATATCATTATCTACTGGAGAAATAAAACAATACGGGTCAAGTGTAGTCCATTTTTCTTCTCCTGGATTTCTATACATAAAAACTTGATAAGGATCTACCATGTACATGTTGTCTTTTATTAGGCCAGCAGCATACTGCTCAATACCTTTCATATCATTGTATTTTCTAAATACATTATGATGTACTATTATCGTTGCACCTTTAATTACGGGTGTATTAAGTTTTTCGGGAGGAGCTAATACTGTAGCGTACCTATTAGTTGTTGTATGGTTTTCAATACTACTGCTAGTTATTAATTCTCCACCCTCAAACTTTTTTACATTATTATATAGCTTACCATGCAATGGTTCTACTATGTAGGTGTATAAAGATTTCATTAGTACTCTATATTATACTCTATAGCCACTGGCATATAAGACCCTATAGTCTTCCATAGGTACACCTCATCTTCCTCGTTTGAAAGCCATATCTGTATTCTACCAGACTCCAACTCTATTATCTCACGAATGTTATGCTTGCCTCTAAGCATTGGCTGACCTACGGAAAAATTCATAGCCTTTAATAAATCGGGGCCTATAGATATTTTACGAATTAATAGCATCTTCCCTAATTAACTCACCTGTCTCAAGGTTTATCTTAAACTCTCCATCATATTTTTTAGTTAAATCTGATTGAATATCATCAAGTGCGTATAGAGATTGATCATAATTCATTAATGAAGATTTTTGCCTGCTTTGAATTGATGATAATTGAGAGGTTGTGTAGGCTAATTCAGCCTCGCCTCTTTTAAATGATGCGTGTGCAGATTTATAGCTGTTTAGCTCTTCCTCTGAAAGAATTTCTTTAGTTGTTTTCATTATATTATATTTAATTAATTACGTAAAGATATATAAAATATCTCTATGCACCACAACCTACACAGTCTATTTCGCTACTGGTAGGTTTTGTTCCATTCAATTTCATCTGTAGATTATGGATTTTATCTTTAATCTCCATATCTGTAAGCATGTCCCCAATAAGTTGACTTTTAAGCTCTTGTATTTCTTTATTAATCTTGTCCATTAAGACCATGTGGCAGTTGCAACTCGTTGCCAAGTATTTGTGGCTACACATATATATATAAAACCAGCTGCTACAGCATAATGACCTGCGACACCTGCTGCCGTTGCGCTTGCAGGTACAGAGGTTCTTGTTCCTAATAAATAAGTTCCAACACTATCAACAGTGTAGTTAGCTGTACCACCAGTAGGAGTTGTATCCTGGTCTGACCCCAATAACCTATCGGTTCCGACTGGAGTTTTAATTGTTTGATCGTTAATTTTACCCATAGTGCAAAGTTAATAATTATTTTCTGTTTATATTTATCTTAAAAGTTATACGATATAGTACATAAAAATAAATACAGCTTTATAGTTCTGTAGTCGTAATCTTCATCTGCACCAATAAACTCCCAACCTAATAAAAATCTATCATGTGGCCAGTGTAGCTCAAGCTTTATAGTCCAAATCATAATTCCTTATATTCTTCAGTTGCATCAAAACTAGGACACGCCTTACGTGCGTAGTCTCGATGAGAATGAATAGTTGCGTCAGGATACATTGCCTTTAAAGTTTTTAATACTGATAACAATGATTCCTTTTGTTTTTCATTACGAGTGTCTTTTGGTGTTTTACCATCTTCCTCAACACCACCACAGTAACATATACCTAAAGAAATTCTATTTTGACCCTTTGTGTGAGCACCCATCTTATCAATATCTCTACCTTTAAATATCCTTCCATGTATATCTATATAAAAGTGATACCCAATATCGCTCCACCCTCTTCCATTAACATGCCAACCTCGTATTGTATCTACAGATACATCTTGCCCTTCTCTAGTAGCTGAACAGTGTACTATTAGTTTTTTAATGTCTTTCATATTATATAATATTTTTTATCTTTTTTAATGCAACACGCACTACAAAGTTTAATAAATAACCTATTATTACCCATAGCCACCACTTAGAGCCTCTACTTTCTCTCCTAATCTTAACCCTATCTGTTTTTTCTTCTTGCTTTTTAGTAGAAACACCTACCTTTGCATTCTTTCTAATTATAAGTTTAGCAATGGTAACAGAGTCTTTATATATTCTTTTTTTTAACTGGTTTTCCTTTCTTTTGTCAACTCTAGTTATATATCTTATATCTCCAGTTTCAATAATAGTTTTCTCAATATTATTAGTTATAAAGGTAGTGTCTCGTAAGGTTATAGTATCACTAATGATATTACTCAATATTAATGTATCTGTCTTAGTGGTTACAACCGCACCTTTACTTTCTGCTTTGATAGTATGTTTTTTAGCTAACTCAATATGCTGCTGAGCTGTCCTACAGCTAAACAATAAAAATAGTGCAATAAACGCTGTTAATTTTACTATCAAAGTTTTATTTTTTTTTCTTAGTATCCTTTTCTATAAAGGTTTTTAAATCCATCTTTCCAGCTATCCATGGTATGAATCCGCCCATCTCCCAACCTAGACGAACAAAATTTTCTACATTTGAAATAAACAAGTTTATTATTATATAATTATAAAATGCGTAGTGTAGAAAAGAGTATATATTAATGTCAAATCCTAAAAAGTCTCTATGAGGTATATATACAGAGCATAGATTCATTGATCCAATCATAATGCCGTACACCCCTAGCTTAAACCATCCTTTAGGAAACTTGGAGGATTGAAAACTCTTACCCTCTCTTTTTGAAGCTTTTATCCCTGTATGCATCTCTAGAAAAAACAACAGAATTAGTATCATTGCAACTACAGCATGTATACCAAAAATATTCTCAAATATATAAGAAAAAGAAGCTAGTAAACTACTTAAAATTGCCATCCACTCAAACTTAGCAGGATGAAATATATTGTTTATCATATGACTTGAACTATTGTACCCGTTTGATGTAGCTATGTATTCTAGAAATTTATTCATCGTATATCTTCGTTTTCAGACCATTCATTACTAAGCAATAGAACCATAACTTCTGAATAAGAAAGAATCTCTATAGGTTTTACAGAGTTATCTGTTATAAACCTAGGTGTTGATCCGTCCTCCCACTTAATTAAAAATTGTGTTTTATCAAGATTTTTTCTAACTGTCTTTATAGAGTCTTCTCCTACTTCACTATAGTCTACGTTATCTAAATCTTCTATATTTAATACAGAGTATATCATGATGGTACGTTTGTAGTTATATTAGAAGATTCCATATTAGTCATTGTCATAGCTATACTTCCTTTAGCATCTGATATTGTAGGATAAGAACCTGTTCCTCCTGGATCTCCCATTCTAAACCAGTTTATTAAATTTGAAGCAGGAGCAGACGAAAGTAAATCTGTTGGTACACCGCTATTATATAATGCAGTAATTTCTGAAGAAGATAATGCTTTATTCCACATAGAAATTTCATCTAAATTTCCTGCAAAATTATATGAGCTACCGTTTTTACCAAATTCAAAAAGAGTAGATGTTCCTCCTCCAAAGTCTCCACTTATTGCTGATATAGTTTTTTGATTAGGATTAGCACCATTTTTATACCATATAGCCAATCCTGAACGGTCTACTGAGTAGGTCCACATCTCCCATACTGAAGTGCCTGGACTATTTGTTCCGTCTCCATCATTCCAAGGGCTACTTATAAATTGCATTACACCTCCATTTGTTACTACTATTTCCCAAGCTACATCACTTCCTCCTGATTTAGATATAAGTCTTTGTGATCCACTTGTGCTTGTTCTATATATCCAAAAGTTTACAGACCAATTGGCTGTTCCAAATACTGGAGATGTCGTAGATGTTAAATATTCATCTGTTCCATCAAACTGAACGGAGTGTAGGTTAGAATAAGATGGTCCAAGCTTAGCTATTCCAATTGCATTAGATATACCTATTGCTATACTCATAATCTACCAGTTTGCTACTATGTTGGATGCCCCTGTACCCGTTGAAAATACTTTCTTAACATGTACTGGAAAGAATCCTACAGCTACAGTAGTATAAGTAACTATGTCATCTCCAGATGTTAAAACCTT
>Ga0209711_10003687_pt1 | contig 12815 bp, 10 predicted proteins | sample ArcticOcean_MG_C_7_FD_187441 | JGI IMG/M metagenome (GOLD analysis project Ga0209711, IMG submission 187441) | Marine microbial communities from western Arctic Ocean - ArcticOcean_MG_CB11_88 (SPAdes) (version 2) | ecosystem: Environmental > Aquatic > Marine > Oceanic | place: Arctic Ocean... | reverse complement strand
CCTGCATTGATCCACAACAAATTAAGCGGGCCGTGCGCGCGCATTGCTTCCGCTGCGGCCAGGCAAGCATCACGATCCGATACATCGAAGACGATGGGAAAGGCGCTGCCGCCAATATCCCGGGCCACGCGCTCTGCTGCGTCTTGCCGAATGTCTTGGACCGCGACGGTAAGTCCCGCTGCAGCAAGATTCCTGGCTAACATCTCGCCAATGCCATCGCCGGCGCCGGTCACCATCGCAAGCTTGCCTTGGTATTCGCTCAGTTTCGTCATAGTGTGAAGTCCTCATCAAAGATTGCTAATACCGCGTCGCGCTGAACGGTCTTCAATGATAACCCAGGGCGATGGCGGTCGCTGATCGAATCCTAGCGTTGCCAACCCCGGGCGACTGGCTCCGCTAAATGAACAAAGGTTAAGGCCTTGGCGCGCCGCCTGAAACGGGCATTTAGCCGTTTAGGGTTGCTTGAAGCCTTCTGAGACAAGGCCTCACGCAAGCCGGTGGCAGTCCCAGATTCGATCAAGGCCTATGCCCCAGCATTGGTGCTTTGTTTGCGGTTGGACGGCCTGGATCTGCACCGGCGGCTCAGCCCATTGCTCGAGTAAAACCCGGGCCTTCCCCTATCAAAGACCGGTTGTGCCGGAAGACGCATTGCCCGACCGACGCGTCATCGCGCTGCACTCAGGCGTGTTACCGCATCGATGGAATTTGGGCGGAAACTGATGCTTTGGTGAAAACACCTGGAACCCCAATCAAGCTAAGCGTCTGGGACAATATTTTTTGCCGGTTAGGGTCCTAACATAAGGCGGTAGAACGTAGATTGAAGCGTCAGCGTTCTTGCTTTAGTTTAAGGTCTGTTAATAGACCGGCGCAGCCGGGGAGAACCTTATGAAAATCCTCATCGCAATCTTTGCCTCCATCACTCTGACTCAAGCAACGCTTGCCGACAATCAGGGCCCTCAGTTGCCGGCTAAATTGAGCAAGACCGATATCGCGGGCGCTATTTTCGAGCGCCCTGACATGACTCAAACCCGTCACGGCGATGGCCATGTCACGCTGGACGTGACGTCTTTAGTCTCCAGCGATCAGAAGTTTTCCTCGGGGATGTACAAGTCGGGTAAAACGCGTTTGGACGTGACCGAGCCCTACGGCGTGGATGAGTTCATGTACTTTTTAGAAGGCAGTGTCACGCTCACCTCAAGCGACGGCACCGTGCAGACAATCGAAGCCGGCGAGGGCGTCACCATTGCAAAAGAGTGGACGGGCATCTGGGAGACCGACGGCTACACCAAGATATGGGTAATCTACTCAGCCGTTGGCGAGTGAAGGGCGGCAACCCGGCATGAAACGCTTGTAACGCGCATTTCATCTGACATGACAACGGGTTTGGGCTGCCTCGAGCGTTTGTCGCCGTTATGCTGGTGGCGGGTTAAATGGGCATCTTGATTTCAGATCGCCGTAAACCGGTGTTGGGCTTAATCGAGTTCTCACAACCCTTTATGCTGGGAGCCTTCTCCGCCTGCGGCAAGATATTCTGATGGTGGGCATCGACTAGACGGCGAACCCGCCCTAGGGCTGGGCGCGGCAATCGGCGGCATCGAAGCTGGGCTTAAGGTTGGGGACGGCCCATTGCGCATGGTAGTAAGCTAGGGCGGGAAAGCATTAACCAAAGCAGGCACCGGACATGTTTGAACTCCCAGAAAAAGCATTGGCCATTAAGGCCCAGGTCGAACAATTCTTTATCCAGAAGGTGCTGCCGATGAATACCCGGTGGCATGAGCAAGCGCGCGCGGGCCATGCACTGCCGCCCATTGAAGTTGCCTTGCGCGAGCAGGCCAAGGCCTTAGGGCTTTGGAACATGGCGCTGCCCAGACTAGCGGATCATGAGCCGGGCTTGCGCTTAACCAATCTCGAGTTCACTGGGGTTGCTGAGGTTTTGGGCCGGCTGGAGTGGGCTTCCAAAGTGTTTAACTGCCACGCGCCGGATGTGCCGAACATGGAGCTGTTGCAGCTGTTTGCAACCCCTGCCCAAAAAGCGCAGTGGTTGAATCCGCTCTTGAACGGTGACATCGGCTCTGCTTTTGCCATGACCGAGCCGGACGTGGCCTCCAGCGACCCCGTTAACCTGCAAACTCGTATTGAAAAGGATGGCGAGTTTTATGTTGTGAACGGCAGGAAGTGGTTTGCCTCGAATGCGGGGCATGAGCACTGTGAACTCATCATTGCCCTGGGGGTATCAGACCCGAGCGCGCCCAAGTCGCAGCGGCAATCGCTGGTTTTGATCCCGCGCCACGCGCCTGGGGTCGACATCGTCCGTAACCTGCCCGTGTTCGACCATACCTCGATCACCAATACCCATACCGAGCTAACTTTCACCAATGTTCGGATTCCAGCGGATCACGTGTTGGGCGAACTGGGTGCAGGCTTTGCCATGGGCCAGGCTAGATTAGGCCCAGCCCGGCTGCACCACTGCATGCGTGCAATTGGGGAATGTGAAGTATTGATTAGTCTGATGGTGAAGCGCTCGCAAGAGCGCACGACCTTTGGCAAACGCATTGATGAGTATGGTGCAACCCAGGCGGCAATCAGCTTGTCTCGAATTGAACTGGATCAGTGCCGGTTATTGGTGCAGCAGGCGGCGTACTTGCTGGACACGGTGGGGAATAAAGCCGCGCGCAAGCAGATTTCGATGATCAAGGTGGCGGTTGCAAGGATGTATCAGGATGTGGCGGATCGCGCGGTTCAGCTCTACGGCGCCAAAGGCGTAACCGGTGATACGCCTGCCGCGCGGGCCTTCAGCCGGGCGCGGGCCTTTAGAATTTACGATGGGCCAGACGAGGTGCATTTGCAGACGATTGCGCGGCTCGAGGCGAACGAGCAGGATTTAACGGGCTTGGAACACTATCTGCCGCTGGGGTAGCTGAGGTAGGTGGGTTTGCAGCGGCAGGCACTCAAGCCTGCCCCGCTGTATATGAGGGTGGGGTGCTGCCCAGTCCGGTGCGGGCTGGCGCGTCGGCTGCCGGGAATACACCCAGCCAGTCTTTCAGTTTTAACGAGCCAACTTAATCGGCAAAGCCTGCCCCAAAAGGTCAGGCTTTACTCAAATCAATTAAGGGGGGGGACCAAAGCAGGCGACCGGTCACTTGCCGCGTACGGTTATCAGCTCTACCTCAAAAATAAGCGTCGTGTTGCCGGGAATCGGGCCCACACCGGCTGCGCCGTAGCCCAGTTCAGGCGGCACAATTAGCTTCCACTTGTCGCCTTCCTGCATCATTTGCAGTGCTTCGGTCCAACCTGCAATCACGCCGTTTACCGGTAGGTCAATCGGCTGCCCACGTTCAACAGAACTGTCGAATACGCGGCCATCTTTAAAGGTGCCGTGATAATGTGCGCTCACGGTATCGGTGGGCCCAGGGGTCGCGCCGTCTCCCGATTCTAAAACCTCGTATTGCAATCCTGATGCCGTCGTGATCATATCGCCCATCGTTATTCTCTCCTACCGTGCGTTGCAGTCTGTATATTGGTCCCAACACCGACCATTTCTTGAAATCGATCGACTCGATTAACGGTGCTGAATGCGCTCTAAAATTGAGCTGGCCCATCTTACCGCATCTTTGACGGTATAGCGTGCTCGGTGCCGTCCTGGTGTCTGGGTATCAAGGTTCCGTAGTAAAGGGGCTGCAAGTCTGGGTGCGCGTCAATCAGTACAAACTATTTCTAGACAGCGCCGGTGCTGCGACTTTCACTTAAGGGCAAGTCGGGCGGCTGAAGCGTCGGGGCTGGGTACTTTCAATAACGCGGTTGCTCGCAGATAGGTGAAACAGGCCGTAGCGCGGTAGATTGCTCTTGACCGTACTTGACCGTACTTGACCGTACTTGACCGTATTGGGCCGGTACCTCGGTTCGTTGTTTGCGCAAGGCGCTCGTTTTAGTAACGTTGCCGTTGGTGCTAATAAAGGCATAGGGCCTTGTTAAAGTCCCATGCGGTTAAATGGGGGGTGTGCACAAGGTAACAGGCCTGTATGGTAATCAACTTAATTGGGCGACAAAGGAGCAACAATGAGTTTTAACAAATTAACCTGGGGCGTTAAAGCCAGCTTTCGGGCGTACGTTGAGGCCGCCGGCGGCTCGATTACCTTGAGCGATGGGGCGACGCGGGCAGCCGATGGCACCTTTGTCTTCATGGCCGAGCCTGGTGGCGATCTTGCTATCGCACCCGACGGCAGTGCGACCGGTGCCATGCGGTTTCAGGGCACGGTTATTTTCGAAGCCCACGGCGGCATGCTGAAGTCGACCCTTGCGGAACTCGGCGTGGAGGCCAGCGAGAATGGGCTGGTAGTCACCGTTCTGGACGGGCCCATGAACAAAGGTCGTTGCGCCGTTGCGGAACTCGGCCCGGTTCAGGGCGATGCCGGTGATGGCATGACCATAACCTCGAAGATCACAATGGACGGCCTGTACCAGATTGCCGATAGCTACCCACCCGGCACAGAATTAGATCCGGTCTTACTCAGCTAGGGCGCTTTGGCCTTTCAGGATCAAACTGGGGCAATGAAAACACGGGCTTTACCCGTTAGGCTAGGCGGGCCTGCGGCACGAGGGTTCAGGGCATGCAATGGGTTTGCCTGAAACGGTTTTTAAAGGGTGTCGGTGCTTGGGCTTGCGGTTTGGCGTTAGTCAGGTGGCGCGGGTTGTAGTTGGGCGGTTTAAATAATGTGCTTGTGGGCAGCTAGCCCAACGTGCCGATAGGCTTAAGCCCGCGCTTTACATGACCCATTTTTACGCATTTGGACGCATTGAGGCGCTAAAGGGCCTGCAGGCATGTCATCGGTTGCGGTGTCGCTGCAGGGCGCGGTGCTGTCCGTTACCGCCGTCGTCTTATATAGTTCTGGGGCTGAACTTTATAAGGAATCAACATGGCAACGCCGTTTCCAAATCATCCTCAACTTAGAGGAAATTACGCGCCGATCAACTTTGAGGCGCAGATTCAAGATCTGGTCGTTGCGGGGGTGGTCCCGGAAGGGCTCTCGGGCTCGCTTTACCGAAATGGGCCTAACCCAAAATATGCACCCACCGGGCCCTATCACTGGTTTGGCGGCGATGGCATGGTGCACGCATTCCACTTTAATGCCGGCCGGGTTGATTATTTAAATCGTTGGATCCAAACCCCAAAACATATCGCAGAGCTCGCGGAAGGCCGTAGCATTACACGGGCGAGAAAACCCGATGCCGAAACGGGCAAGCTGGTGGCCGATAACGAGAACGGACTCGCCAACACACACATCCTCTGGCATGGGGATCAGCTACTGGCGCTGGATGAGGGTAGCAAACCGTTCGAGCTGACGCCGATGACGCTTGCGTCAAAAGGGTATACCGAAACGGGCCGGCAACTCTCGGGCGCCATGACGGCGCATCCCAAAATTGATCCTCTGACCGGTGAACTGCACGGGTTTGGTTACATGACGGGGTATGCCGGTAGCCCCACCATGACCTACCATGTGCTGGACAAGGCGGGCGCCTTAATCCGATCGGATGAGTTTGAAGCCCCTTATCCCGCGATGGTGCATGACTTTGTGATCACGCAAGACTATGTGTTGTTCCCCATCTTTCCATTGACGTTCGATCTGGCAAGGGCTGCAAAAATTGGTTCGCCCTTCGCGTTTGATGCCGCCCAAGGCACGCATATTGGGGTGTTAAAGCGGGGCGCGCCGGTTGCCGACATTCGCTGGATTGAAGGCCCGCTCTGCTTTGTGTTCCATTACCTGAACGCGTGGAATGACGGCGAGCACATTACGGTCGACACCATCGAGTTTGCCGTGGCGCCGAATTTTCCGTTGGTGGATGGCACCTTGCCGTCGTATGCCGACGCCCAAGGCAAACTGGTGCGCTGGCATATCAACCTGAAAAACGGTGACGTCAGACAAGAGCCTGTGCTCGATGTGGCCTCGGAGTTTCCCCGGATGGATGAGCGCTGTACCGGACATCGGTATCGTCACGGGTATATTGCGGCGGCCTCAACCCGGCAACGGGGTGATGGGGGGCTGTTTCATGAAATTACCCACGTCAATTTAGAGTCGGGTGCCACCAAGACCTGGGATGCGGGTGTGGGCAATGGCGTGTCGGAGCCGGTCTTTGTCCCGGAATCCGAAGGTTCTGCCGAGGGCGTGGGCTGGCTGTTAGCAACGGTTTACCAGCAGGCCACCAAGAATTCAGATCTTGTGGTTTTGAACGCGGCCGCGGTGGACGATGGACCGGTTGCGACAATTCAGCTCGATCATCGGATCCCGTTTGGTTTCCATGGAAACTGGCGCGGAAATTAAAAATAGTGGTGCTTTATATGCACGGGCTGAGCAGCGCATGAATAGGCTGATAGATCATTGATATTGAATGAATGATTGGCGGAAAGAGGGCATGTTAGACCTCGCATTCTAAGCCCTTTAAAAGCGACCCTTTATCGGTGTGAGCACGGTCAATAGCCGTTGTGCACAGCGGCCTTCACGATGACGATTCAACGCCTCAGCTTGGGCCCGTTTTTTAGCATCAAGGGCGGCCTCTTTTAAGCGCGAATCATTTAACCGCGAATCATTTCGACAAATTTTGGGGCAATTCCGACTTTCGATGCCTCGATCAAGTTTGTTAGAACCCTTATCATTTGGGCTGTAGCACTTTTTTTGAGAGTTCACCAAAACGGAGGTGCTCTGAGGTTTGGTTTCTGGCCCAACCCGCAAAGGACTATGACGAGACGACCGCTTTGCGCGCAGGCTAAAAAAACCGGTTTTGATGGCATCTGGCTTGCCGATCATTTCCTGCTGGACGAAGATGACGTGATACCGGTACCCGAATCCTGGGCCAGTGCGGTCTGCACAGGCTCGGGATATACCCAGCGTGCGCATGGGGTATTGAGCAACAGGCAACGCTTACCGTCATCCGGCCGTACTCGCGAACATGGCGGCCCCTTTGGACCATCTCAATGGTGGCAACCGTACTGGGTCTGGGCTTGGGTTGGCCCCAGAATGAATATGAGGCCGATGGAATCGATTTTGGCACGGCTGCCCGTCGTTTGCGCAGCCTCGATGGTGTCGAGTGAAGGGGTTACTGAATCTGAAACGGGATTCGTCGATGCGTGCCTCTGCTGAATGGCCTGCATTCGGGCACGCTGCCGCTAGCTAATATTGGGTTAGACGCGCTATGGTGAATTGAAGTTTGTGTGTTTAGAGGTCATTGCCGTTGATCAAAGTATTAGAAATAGGGGGTTATGCGGCTGGATACTTTGGCCGCTTGTTTGCGCGCCAGGGTGCCGAGGTCACGCGGTTAGCGTTACCAGCCTCGCCACCTGCTTGGGCCTCCGTAGAGGCGATGAGCGCCTTTCTCCATGGCGATAAACGAAGCATTACGTTGGCAAGCGCTGACAGGGTGCAGGCGTACGTCGACGCGGCCGATGTTGTGGTTTGCGAGGCGGACTCTGCTGATGCGCTCGATGCGCTCGGGTTTGACGACTGGCAAACCGGCATTAAGGTTGCGATTACGCCTTTTGGTCGAACCGGCCCAAAAAGAAATTGGCAGTCCACTCCATCTACCCTATTGGCCATGGGCGGCTATACTTTTTTGATGGGTGATCCTGGCCGCGCCCCTTTGAACTTGCCCGGGCATTATTTAGAGTTTCAGAGCGGCGCGATCGCTTACTCAGCAGCTGCGGCTAGTTTATATGCGGCTCAGTCCGACGTTTTGGATGTGAGCATGCTTGAGACCGTCCTCTCGCTGACGCAATTTACCCATGTGCGGTGGTATTGCGCGCGCGATATACGCGAAAGGCATGGGAACGACTTTTATTTTGTTGTTCCGAGCAACCTGTTTAAAACCCAAGACTCGGGATGGGTGTATATCAATATCGTGCCCGCTTTCTGGGATGCTTTTACGGTCTTTATTGAAAAGCCGGAATTGATCATTGATGAACGATTTGAAACCAACGATCTTAGGATCAAACACCGCGCCGTGCTGTATCAGATGGCCGTCGATGTGATTGGCTCCTGGACAACAGAGGCGTGTATTCGCCGCGCTGAGGCCGCGCGGATTCCTCTCGGCGTCGTCCAAACATTTTCTGATGTCCTCAAAGATCCGCATTTGTCATCAAGAGACTTTTGGGAAACGGTTGTTTTTAACGACAACGAAGTCAAATTGCCGCGAGGCGGTTACCAGTTGCATGATCACAAGAAACTGCCCGTGCCAAAAACAAGACCCGGCACAAGGGTCGAGCAAAGGACGCCCGACGCTTGACGCAACCGCCCCTCAACAACGTGAAAATTTTGGACCTGACTCACGTCTGGGCCGGCCCTCTGGCCGTCCGATTTTTATCGGACCTAGGCGCAGAAGTGATCAAAATTGAGGCGCCTTTCGGACGCGGCCCCCGAGAATACCCGAGCGAACCTCTGGGTGGCTGGATTGGCGGCGCCTCCGGGACCGAACCCTGGAACGTGAATGCCTTGTTTGTAAAGCTTCATCGCAACCGCAAGAGTGTCTGTCTGGATTTAAAGCAGCGCCAAGCTAGAAAGATCTTTCTTGAACTTGTGGCCATGGCGGATGTGGTTGTTGAGAATTTTAGCGCGCGCGCCATGCCCTCCATGGGCCTCGATTACGAGGCACTTAGACTTGTGAATGAGAAGATCATTTATCTCAGCATGCCGGGCTATGGAATGAGCGGGCCCTACCGGGACCGAGTTGCCTTCGGGCCGACCGTTGAACCGTTGTCGGGTTTAACTCAGATGCTTGGATACGGTCCTACAGAGCCGCGTAACTCAGCCATGGCGCTGATGGACCCCATTGCGGCCACGCAGGCTGCTGCAGCGGTCACGGAGGCTTTAATGCGGCGCAATGAGACAGGAGCAGGGTGCTTAATTGAGATGTCGTTGCACGAGGGCGGCGTAACCTATAGCGGCCCCTGGCTCGTGGATGAACAATTAGGGAATATGCCGCACTGCATTGGTAATCGTCATCCCGAGATGGCGCCCCATGGCACCTACCCTTCAAAGGGAGAAGATCAATGGATTTCGATCGCGTGTAAAAACGATGATCAGTTCTCGGCGCTCTGCAATGTGATCGGCTACCGAGTCGCATCAAAAATGAGTCTCGCAGAGCGCATTCAGGCGCATGATGAGATCGATGAAATGATTTGTGCTTGGTCCGCAATGCTTACAAACCAGCAGGCCACTGAGCGATTGCAGCGTCAAAATATAGCCGCTGGCCCAGTCAATGCCGCACCGGATATTGTCGCGGACGAGCAGGTGATTGCGCGGCAATTCTTTGTGCCGTATGAGCGTTTCGGCACGCCGATTCCAGGTTACCCGATCCAGATGGGCGGTATCCGGCGCGAGACCTGGACCCGATGCCCGAGCCTTGGTGAGCATAATCGAGAAGTTTTGAGCGCTTGGCTCAAATATGACGATGAAAGGATCCGTGCGCTGGAAAATGACGGTATTCTCGTCGATGCGCCGCCGACCTAAAAGGTGTGATCGGGTGGCGCGGACTTAGATCGAGGCGCGTATTCAACCCTTTGCCTGCGCTGAAAATAGGGTCACTTCGAGCGTGATGAGGGTCTTCGCGGCTTAGTCACTCAATTTTTCGAGAGACCGTTGTCCGTCAAATATTTTTTTCGTTGTAAACCGGTTCGCGATTAAGCCACTGAACTTCGTTCTTCAACGCATTTAAAAAGGTCTGGCATTCGGCCGTGGTTCGGTTGGGGTAATCGCCCTGCAGAACGCAGAACGCAGAACGCAGAACGCAGAACGCAGAACGCAGAACATCAGCCTCAAGCGGCAAACAAGGGCAGGATTTAACCACGACAGTTAACGCGGCTTCAGGCTTTCATGACCCAAGCAGGCAACTGAGCCGTCTCGATATGCCGCCCACTGGCCGAACCTCGCTTTTAAAAGTTCTATCCTGGCACCCCGTTCGACTTGCTGGGTCTAGAGGCTTTTGACGCGTCAGATTTTTAAGATTACAACTGAGGCGTAGATTATTTTGCGCTTGTCCCCAAGCTATCCTTACGCTATCGAAAGCAAGACAAACCGCCTAGGCATCAATGCCGCCCATACACATATATTTTATCTCAAGGTAATCATCCATACCGTATTTGGAACCTTCACGGCCCTGGCCGGATTCCTTGACACCGCCAAATGGCGCCATGGCATTCGAAATAATACCCTCATTAATCCCAACAATACCGTATTCAAGCGCTTCTGCGACCCGCCATATCCGACCAATGTCCCGAGTGTAGAAATAACAGGCTAGGCCAACAGACGTATCGTTGGCTAAAGCAATTGCGTCACTTTCATCTTTAAAACTGAAAATGGGCGCCACCGGGCCAAATATTTCGTCCGTGAACACCCGCATATCCGGTGTGGCGCCGGTCAGGATAACGGGCGCGACGAACGTGTCCGCCATTCCTTCGGTGAGGGTTTGATCCGAAATCGAAGTCGCCCCTTTAGCGATAGCGTCATCAATAAAGGCCCTTACGTCTGCCGCTGCGGCAGAATCTATCAATGGACCCACACTGACGCCTTCATCGAAACCATCACCTACCGTCAGTTCAGCGACTGCCTTTTGAAAAAGCTGCACAAACTCATCGTAGACTGTTTCCTGCACCAGCAGTCGGTTAGTACAGACACAGGTTTGGCCCGCATTCCGAAATTTACTTAAAATTGCGCCCTTGACGGCCGCAACCAGGTCCGCGTCATCAAATACGATGAAGGGCGCATTCCCACCTAACTCCATGGACGTGCGCTTAACCGTACCAGCACATTGTTCAATGAGTTGTTTGCCCACTTCAGTTGATCCTGTGAAACTCAACTTCCTAACTTTCGGGTTAGACGTCATTTCAGCACCGATTTCAGAGGTGACTCCGGTGAGAATATTAATAACGCCGTCAGGAATCCCAACCCGGCAGGCCAACTCGGCAATAGCATAGGCTGATAGTGGCGTCGCGTTAGCGGGCTTGCACACAACGGTACAGCCTGCGGCCAATGCTGGGGCCAACTTGCGCGTTAACATGGCATTGGGGAAATTCCAGGGTGTGATGCAAGCCACCACGCCAACCGGTTGTTTAATGCAGACAATCCGCTTGTCGCTGTCTGGCGCCGCGATGGTATCGCCATAGATCCGCTTGGCCTCTTCTGCAAACCACTCGATATAACTGGCACCGTAGGCGATCTCGCCTTTTGCTTCAGCCAGAGGCTTACCTTGCTCAGCGGTTAATATTATTGCCAGGTCATCGATATGCTCGAGCATTGATTCAAACCAGCGACGCAGTAAATCCCCTCTTTGTCGGGCCGAGTATTGCTTCCAGGTAAGCTGCGCAGCTGCTGCGGCAGAAATGGCATTGCGAGTCTCATGGGTCCCACATCGAGCAACCGCGGCGATAACCTGACCATTGGAGGGATTAATGACGTCCAGCGTTTGCTGGTTATCCGCATCAATCCAAGCACCATTAATAAGCGCCTGTTGGCGCAACAAACCAGGATCATTCAGTTCTAAAAGCATTTTTATCCTCCAAAGAATTATTAACTTGCCGACCATTTAGAGTGAGCGTTTTATCCTCGATCCGGCCGGCGCAGCGTGGTCGCTTTGTCGAACCCTGCAGCCTATGCCAATTCAAGGAGATTAAATTCAACAGTCTTTTCGTTACACTATAGTCCCGCGATCACGAAAGATTATTCAACCCTGAGAAATAGCGGCAGTTAACCGGTTGCAAACTCTGTTCTGTATCCGGCCTGGATCGCACGAATCTTGCCTGAATTCAGCCTGAAAGAAACGAGCAGCGGCTGGGCTACCCATTTTAAACTTAGCAGAATTCTTCCAGTGCCTTCAGTGCAACGTCCACCTCGCGAAAGTCATCTGCCACGGCGGCGCTCGAAACCACAAGGTGGCGTAGCAGGCGGATCATGATGTTTTCTCTGGCTCAGTGAACCGTATTTCGTAGTGACGGCGAACTTCTTCATACAGAAGGCCCAGCTGTTGCTTGACCCTGATACGCGTCAAATCATCAAGCACCTTAGCCCGGATGTTAGATAGCGGCGGGACATGTGCTTCGCGCTTACTGCTAAGGCGTACCAAGTGATAGCCGAGCTCAGATTGGAATGGACCAAGCCAGTTTGCTTGAGCCTGGTCAACGGCAAATACGCTGGCTGCGAATGAGGGGCCGAAGTGCGACGCCACATGGTCTTTGTTTTTGTTGATGTAATTTCGGTGATAAAGGAAGTGGTCACCCCGGGAGGACGCGTGGTGAAACGGCAAATTAACGTTGTTGAGGTAGGCCAGTTCGGCAATCGCCATGCTCTGCGGCGCGGCGCCAGAATCGCCGGCAGACGCGCCGGCAGATGCGCCATCGGAAGAAAAACTGACGGGAGAAGAGCCGTTGGAAGAAGTCCGGTCGCCTGAAAAGTAAACGTGCGTAAACGTAACCTGCGCGGGTACAGAATACCGATCCTGGTTGGCCTCAAGGTGCGCCGCAAGCGCCTCTTCGTCAACCTTCAGAGACTTGTAAATAAAACCCTCGTTGAGGTACTCGAACTGTCGGATCAGCCTTCTGCGCTCGTTGTAGTTATTGTTGTCGAGGCCCAGTGCGATCGCTTGCCGGTACATTACCTCTTCCCGAACGTACTCTTCAGTCAATTTTGCATGCTGCGCCGGCGCAATAGATTTCAGGTATTCGCGAGCGGCGTCCTCGCCAAGACGTGGGTTGCGAGCCATGATAAGCGGCAGCAGCTGTGCCTCACCGACCACGATGACCCTTACATCGTCGGACCCTTGGTTGGGTATGAAATCAA
>Ga0209711_10003680_pt1 | contig 12827 bp, 11 predicted proteins | sample ArcticOcean_MG_C_7_FD_187441 | JGI IMG/M metagenome (GOLD analysis project Ga0209711, IMG submission 187441) | Marine microbial communities from western Arctic Ocean - ArcticOcean_MG_CB11_88 (SPAdes) (version 2) | ecosystem: Environmental > Aquatic > Marine > Oceanic | place: Arctic Ocean... | reverse complement strand
GGGAATTACCCTGAAGTTAAAAAATGATTCCTAAAAATGATGGTTCAATTATTTTCTCTATTTCTTTTTCTCAGCTCGATTCTTTTTTCTTCTAGTCGGTCAGACAGGCATTGGCCGTCTTGGCGTGGAATAGATGGGACTGGTTCGACTACGCGAGGAACCTATCCGACCCACTTGAGTGGGAGAGGGAATTTGCTTTGGAAGGTGGAGTTACCAGGGAAGGGTTGTTCAACCCCAGTGGTTTGGGATGACCGTGTGTTTCTGACTTCTCCAAATGATGGAAAAGATACAGTTCTTGCCTTCGGGTGGAATGGAGAAAAACGCTGGCAGACTCAGGTTGGGACGGAAAGAAAAGGCAAACACCTTAATGGATCGGGAAGCAATCCATCTGTAGTGGTTGATGGTACACATGTTTTTGCCCTTTTTAAAAGTGGGAATTTGGCTTGTCTTAATTTTTCGGGAACTATTATTTGGAAAATTAATCTTTCAAGTTTCGGCGAGGATTCTTTATATTGGGATTTTGGTACTTCTCCCATTCTTACCAGTAAACATTTGTTTATTGCTTTGATGAGAAAAGGAAATTCATGGTTACTTGCATTCGAACCGAAGACAGGGAAAGTGGCTTGGAAGAAGGAACGAAATTATGATACACCTCCTGAGTGCGATCATAGTTATGCCACTCCTACCTTGGTTAAGCACGAGGATAAGGAGGCAATCTTAGTTTGGGGCGCGGAACGACTGTCTCTTCATTCGGCATTAAATGGAGAGATGCTCTGGGTTTCAACTGGTTTTAACCCCAAGAAAAAGAAGAATTGGGTGGTGGTTGGTTCACATGTGGTTTCGGGAGAGGTTGCAGTTGTGCCCTATGGTCGAGGGACTCACTTGGCTGGTATCAAGATGGGCGGAAGCGGAGATATTACAAAGACTCATCGACTCTGGACTAGAAAGAACACGGGTTGTTTTGTGCCCACTCCCGCGGTGTCGAATGGAAAAATATATATTTTGCGCGATCGTGGAGAGGTCCATTGTATCGACCCTAAAACAGGAGAAAGTCATTGGGAGGCTGCCTTCCCCCGATCCAGTTCTAGCTTCTACGGATCACCCACCGTAGCCGGTAACAAACTTTACGCTCCCCGTGAGGATGGAGTTATCCTAGTGGCTGATATTTCGAACGGTTTTAAGTTTTTAGCTGAGAACGATATGGGTGAACGATTAGTTGCCAGCCTAGTTCCAGTAGCCAATCGTTTGTTTATTCGCGGAGAAAAACACTTGTTCTGCTTCGGTGAGTAATGGATTATTTTCCAACTGAACGGTAAAAAAATCGGTTTGGTCATTTTCACTTTTCCAACCAACCACAACTTATATAATTAGCATGGCGTCGCCATAACTGAAAAAACGATACTCTTTTGTAATGGCTTCAGAGTAGAGTTCTTTGAGCTTAACTAGACCATCTTTATTTCCGTTGCTTAGGAAAGCAGCAACAAGGCAAAGAAGAGTCGATCCAGGTAGGTGGAAATTAGTTAGCAGGTGATCCACGCCAAGAAACGAATAAGGTGGACAGATAAAAAGTTGGGCCTCAGTACGGGTAGCTTGTCCGATATGCTCGTCAGGACTGGTCAAATAATGTTCGATCGCACGCACGCAAGTCGTACCAATGGCAAGTCGTGGACGACTTGGATTTCGTAGTGAATTTTTGGTTGAGGGCGATAAAAAATATTCCTCGGCATGCATTGGGTGGTCTTCTGCCCGTTCAGTTTCGATTGGGCGAAAGGTGCCCAGTCCCACGGAAAGAGTGAGGTCATGGATTTGATGACCATTTTGTTCAAGTGTACTTAGAATTTTAGGCGTAAAGTGAAGGCCTGCGGTGGGGGCGGCTACTGCTGAACGATTTTTTTCTTTTGCATAAACTGTCTGGTAGCGAAGTTCATCATCTTTTTCGACTGAGCGTCGTACATATGGAGGTAAGGGTAGGGTACCAATTCTTTGGGCAAGCGTGGAGGGATCGGCATCTTTGGGTAGGTCAAATTTTACAAGGTATTCTCCTGAATCCAAGGATTGAATAACTTCGGCAGAATACTCATCGGCTAGTCCAAAAAATCTTGCTTTGGCCGTTTTACCGCCTGGTTTAAGTAAGCATCGCCAAGTAGTTTCAGGCTGATCGCCTGGTCGGAGCAGGAGGCATTCGACTGAACCACCCGTGGCTCGTTTTCCATGAATACGTGCTTTGAGTACGGAGACATCGTTTCGAAAAATGGCGAGATTAGGTGGCAAGAGGTCGGGCAATTCGTGAAAATGGTGATGACTGATCTGATTACTTGCTCGATTATAAACAAGTAATCTAGAATGATCCCGTTGTTCGCACGGAGATTGGGCAATTAAATTGCTTGGGAGTTCGTAAAGTAGTTCCTTAGTTAACATAGAACCATCCTTTAAAACTCATCGACAAGCGAAGATCAATCGCCTAAAACTTTAAATAAAATCCTTAACCCGCCTTCTACATGAATGAAAAAGAGCCCGTTAATCTTGTAACTCCTCCAATCTCCGTTTCGAGCAATGCCCATATCTCAACAATGGACGCGTACCAAAAAGAGTATCAACGTAGCGTCGATGACCCCGAAGGTTTTTGGTCAGAAGTTGCGGAAAATTTTCATTGGTATAAAAAATGGGATCAAGTCCGTTCTTTTAATTATGAGATGGGGGATTCTCCTATTGAGATTAAATGGTTTGCAGGAGCAAAAACAAATGTTTGTTACAACTGCGTCGATAGGCACCTTGAAACACGAGCTAATAAAACGGCTATTATCTGGGAAGGAAATGAGCCCGGAGAGGACAAAACCCTAAGTTATCAAGATCTACATCAGCAAGTCAGTAAGTTTGCGAATGTTCTTAAAAGCCGAGGTGTAAAAAAAGGGGATCGAGTCTCCATTTATATGCCTATGGTAGTAGAGGCAACGGTGGCAATGCTTGCTTGTGCTCGGATCGGGGCAATACATTCAGTGGTATTTGGAGGTTTTTCCGCGGAGGCGTTATCAGACCGAATTGTTGATTCGACTTGTAAGACATTAATCACGGCCAATGGGACTTTTCGTGGAGCCAAAGCAATCCCGATGAAACCAAATGCAGATCTGGCGATGGAGCGTGCCTCTGCACAGATGGAAGAGAATGTGAAAACATGCATTGTTGTTCGGCGTGTCGGTGAAGAATCTGGGATTGATTGTGAGATGAAAGAAGGCCGCGATCTTTGGTGGGATGAGGCGATGGAAGGTGCGAGCGATGATTGTCCCTGTGAGGAAATGGACGCCGAGGATCCATTATTTATTTTATATACTTCCGGGTCCACGGGTAAGCCAAAAGGAGTATTGCATACCAGTGCGGGCTACATGGTCTACACTGCAATCACTCATAAGTATATATTTGATTATCACGAAGATGATATTTATTTTTGTGCTGCGGATATTGGCTGGATCACTGGTCATTCTTACATTGTTTATGGTCCACTTGCGAACGGAGCCACCACTACAATGTTTGAGAGTATTCCGACTTATCCCAACCCGGATCGTTATTGGCAGGTGATTGAAAAATGGAAAGTAAATCAATTTTACACGGCACCCACCGCAATCCGTGCAATTGCCGCCGCCGGAGAAGAATGGCCCAATAAATACAAAATGAACAGCTTACGTATTTTAGGAAGCGTGGGTGAACCCATAAATCCGGAAGCATGGCGTTGGTATCATCGCAATGTGGGAAAAGAAAGATGCCCAATCGTAGACACTTGGTGGCAGACTGAGACTGGTGGTATTCTTATTTCACCATTACCGGGAGCCACACCATTGAAGCCTGGTTCTGCAACATTCCCCTTCTTTGGAGTGAAGCCAATTATACTTGACCCGCAGACTGGAGAAGAGATTAAGGGGAATGGAGTGAATGGCGTTTTAGCAATTGAAGAACCTTGGCCCGGGCAAATGCGAACGATTTATGGTGATCATGAGCGTTTTGAAAGTACTTATTTCCAGCAATATAAAGGCTACTATTTTACTGGAGATGGTTGTCGACGAGATGAAGATGGTTATTATTGGATTACCGGTCGGGTGGATGATGTGATTAATGTATCGGGACACCGGATGGGAACGGCGGAAGTCGAAAGTGCTTTAGTGGCCCATAAAGATGTCGCAGAATCTGCAGTGGTTGGATTTCCTCATGAGGTGAAAGGGGAGGGCATTTATGCCTTTGTTACTTTGAATTCGGGAGTCGAGTATTCAGAGGAATTACGAATTGAATTAAAGCAACAGGTACGAACTGTGATTGGACCGATTGCCACGCCCGATCAAATTCATTGGGCACCTGCATTACCGAAAACTCGTTCAGGGAAGATTATGAGAAGGGTTTTGAGAAAGATTGCCACCAATGAAACTGATCAAATTGGAGATGTCTCCACATTGGCTGATCCAACTGTGGTGGAGCACCTGATTGCGAATAGGTGAATAACCTTTTTTCTTGGAACTCGCCAATTCCATAAATTTCCTTTTTTAATAGGATTTGAAATGAAAATTTATTTGAACGGAGAATTTGTTGCGAAAGAAGATGCTAAGATATCTGTCTTTGACCATGGTTTACTCTATGGAGACGGAGTTTTTGAAGGCATTCGAATATATGATAGTTGCGTTTTTAAACTAGATGAACATCTCGAACGATTGGAGTATTCCGCCAAGGCGATTCTTCTTGAATTGCCCTTGGATCGTGCCCAAATGGAAAAAGCGGTCTGCGATACTTGTCGAGTTAATGGATTAGAAAATGGATATGTTCGACTCGTGGTAACCCGTGGCCCTGGGCATCTAGGATTAAGCCCAGATGGTTGTGGCCCAGGAAATGTAATTATAATTGCCGACGATATACAACTCTATCCTCCGGAGTTATACGTTAAAGGACTCAAGATTATATCAGTACCGACTCGCCGGATTAATTCCTCTGCTCTTCCGCCTGCAATAAAGAGTTTAAATTACTTGAATAATATTTTAGCTAAGATTGAGGCGAAAAAGGTAGGTTTTCAAGAAGCCTTGATGCTTAACGATAAAGGAGAAATTGCCGAGTGTACGGGGGATAATGTCTTTATTATCTCCAAAGGGATTCTTTACACCCCACCTTTAGACGCCGGTTCCCTACGTGGAATTACGCGTGGAGCGGTAATTGATTTAGCAGCTGAATTGGATTTACCTTGCCGAGAGCAAGCACTTACTCGTTATGACCTTTGGACGGCCGACGAATGCTTTCTGACTGGTACTGCGGCTGAGGTTATCCCTTGTGTAGAAGTAGATCATCGTCAAGTCGGTGATGGTGTGCCTGGTGTTATGACTCGCCGCTTAATTGACCTTTTCCGAAAGATGGTTTTGACTGATGGTGTTAATTTAAATGCATGACTTTAACCACCCGTTCATTCAAATTGTTAATTTGGCACATCATATGCGTTGAGTTTTACAGCTATAAACATTAGATTAATTTAAATTATTAACTATTACATTAATGAAATGCCACCATTGCGATAAACAAGCCACCGTTCATCTTACGCAAATTTTGAATGGTCAGATGCACAAGATGGACTTGTGCGAAAGTTGTGCACAGGCTAAGGGGGTTACCAATCCTGAAAATCTTTCGATTAGTAGTTTGATGGATAAAGTGGAGTTGGAAGTTGATACAAGTGTAACATCTATGGTGTGTGAAAGCTGTGGTACCACTCACCAAGAGTTTAAAAAGGGCGGTCGTTTAGGGTGTGAAGCATGTTACCATGTATTTCGCCCAATTTTAGACCCATTACTTGATGGTATGCATGCAGGAACTAAGCACTTAGGGAAAGTACCCGCTGGTTCAGAGTCAAGGATTCAGTTTGAACAATCAATAGATTCTTTAAAGAAGAAATTGCAAGATGCGGTCGAGAAAGAAGACTTTGAAAAAGCCGCTGAATTTAGGGACCAACTTAAGGATCTTCAAAATCAAGCCAAGACAACGGTTTAAATTTCCAATTATATGTTCCATAAAATCTTAAACAAAGAGCCTGGCGGTAAGAAACAGCCTAAAGCAATTCCAATTACATTGAGCACTCGGATACGCTTGGCCAGAAATTTGAGACAATTCCCATTCCCCGGACGTGCCGAAGTGTCACAAAAGCGTGCCGTTTTGTCCAAGTGTATCGATGCGATGAGCGGAATTAAAGGTCTCGATAATTCAGTTTCTGTGGAAGTGGATGATTTAAGTGAATTGGATCGTCAAATTTTAGTCGAACAACATTTAATCAGCCCTGAACTTTCTCAAGTGGAAGAAGGATCGGGCATCGTTCTGACAGAAGATCGATCGTGTTGCATAATGATTAATGAGGAAGATCATTTACGTATCCAGGTCCTCCGCCCAGGTTTAGACTTCAGTTCGGTATGGAAACATGCGGACGAAGTGGATTCTGGGATCGAGTCGGCAATCAGTTACGCATATGACGGGGAATTAGGTTTTCTTACCGCCTGCCCGACCAATTTAGGAACAGGAATGAGAGCTTCTGTAATGATGCACCTTCCGGGCTTAGTCATGTCAAAAAATATGGACAAAGTAATCAATGCCGTAAATCAACTAGGCATTGCAGTCCGTGGTTTATTTGGTGAAGGATCTGATGCGAATGGAAGTATATTCCAAATTTCGAACCAGCAAACCCTTGGTGAGTCAGAATCTGCAATTATAGATCGCTTGAATAGCACTCTGGAAAGTTTAGTTCGCCAGGAGAATTTTGCCCGTGAAAAACTGCTTCAAGATGATCGTAGTAGATTAGTAGATAAAATGAGTCGTGCCATTGGAAGTTTGAAAACTTGTCATTTAATCCAAAGCGCTGAGGCGATGGACTTAATTTCTTTAGTTCGTCTAGCCACAGACTTTGGAATGATGCCAGATAAATTTCGTGGACTGGCAGATCGAATGTTTATTGAAGTACAACCCGGGCATGTCCAATTATCTGCAGGCAAAGCGGTTGAACCATCTCAGAGAGATGAATTAAGAGCAGAACTTTTAAGGAATCATTTTTTACGAGCTCCTCTGCTCGATCTATCTAGCCATAGTTGACTTTGATATATAGAAGGGTATAAATAATTAAATATGTCTGAACCGATGAGTAATTTCACGCCTCGTGCACAGCAAGTTCTTGCTCTCGCACGAAAAGAGGCAGACCGTTTTCACCATAATTATGTAGGTACTGAACACCTACTTCTAGGATTGATCAATCTCGGCCAAGGGGTTGCAGTCAATGTTTTACAGAAGATGGGACTTGATCTCGATACGGTTAGGCAAGCAGTTGATGATCAGGTCGGACTTGGACCTGAAGCTAAACCTTCTGGCAATGTACCCTACACTCCAAGAGTTAAAAAAGTTTTAGCATTAGCTGGGAAGGAAGCGAAGTCGTTAAATCATAGTTATGTGGGGACTGAACACATTTTGCTTGGCTTACTACGTGAAGGTGAAGGGGTTGCTGCTCGAGTCCTTAAGTCACTTGATATTGATGTGGAACGTTGTAGGAATGAAATTCTTTCAGAACTCGATCCTAATTTTTCTTCGAGTGAGGAATCTGAAGCTTCAGTGGTTGGCGGAGGAGTTAGTGAAGATAAGGGGAAAGATCAAAAAACCCCTGCATTGAAAGCTTTTGGACGTGACCTTACCGAAATTGCTAAAAAGGGTGAAATGGACCCTGTTATTGGTCGTGAAAACGAAATCCGACGTGTTACCCAAGTTTTATGCCGCCGAACAAAGAACAATCCGGTTTTAATTGGAGAGGCTGGAGTCGGTAAAACAGCAATCGTAGAAGGATTGGCCCAACAAATTGCTTCGGGTATGGTGCCGGAAAATCTTTTAGATAAGCGGGTAGTGACACTTGACCTTGCACTCATGGTTGCAGGTACAAAATACCGTGGTCAGTTTGAAGAACGAATCAAAGCAGTAATGGACGAGCTTAGAAAAGCGAAAAACATTATCATTTTTATTGATGAACTTCACACTATTGTTGGTGCAGGTGCAGCAGAGGGTGCCATGGATGCTTCCAATATTCTTAAACCCGCTCTAAGTAGAGGCGAATTGCAATGTATCGGTGCGACTACATTAGCAGAACACCGAAAGTACATTGAAAAAGACAGTGCATTGGATCGTAGATTCCAATCAGTCAAGGTAGAGGCTCCTTCTGTTGAGGACACGATTCTTATTTTGAAGGGTATCCGTCCCAAGTATGAAGATCACCATAATGTGAACTTTACCGACAAATCTCTAGTTGCGGCGGCTAAACTGACTGATCGTTATGTTACCGGTCGTTTCCTTCCTGATAAAGCAATTGATGCGATTGATGAAGCGGGTGCTCGATCTCGGATGGAGTCTTTAAAAAGACCTCCGGAAATTGAGAAACTTTCTGACGAGATTAAAGAAATTTGTGCAACTAAAGAGTCTGCAATCTCAGACCAGAATTTTGAGGATGCTGCAGAAGCTCGTGATAAAGAAAAAAAATTGCGGGCAAAAAGAGAACGGGTTCTCGAAAATTGGAAAAAGAGTCGGGAAGAAAAACGGGTCTCTGTCGATGAGGACAGCATGCTCCAAGTCATTGCAGATTGGACAGGGATTCCATTGAGTCGAATGGAGGCCAAGGAATCGAAGAAATTGCTCAAGCTGGAGTCCGAGCTTCGTAAAAAAATTATTGGTCAGGATTTTGCAACAGAGGTTGTTTCTAAAGCTTTACGACGATCTCGGGCTGATTTAAAAGACCCCAAGCGGCCGATTGGTTCATTTATGTTTCTTGGGCCGACAGGAGTGGGGAAAACTCACCTTGCCAAGGTTTTAGCAGAAAGAATATTTGGCGATCAGGAATCGTTGATCCAAATTGATATGTCTGAATATATGGAGAAACATGCAGTTTCCCGTATGATTGGTTCGCCTCCGGGTTATGTGGGGCATGAGGAAGGCGGTCAGTTGACAGAGGCTATTCGACGTAAGCCTTATGCAGTAATACTGTTTGATGAGATTGAAAAAGCTCATCCAGATGTAGCCCAAATCCTACTTCAAATTCTAGAAGATGGTAGGCTCACAGACAGCCTTGGTCGAAAAGTTGATTTTCGTAATACTATCTTGATCATGACTTCCAATGTGGGGGCACATATTCTTCAACGAAATAGCTCCCTTGGTTTTTCTGCCGGAAATGCCGATGATGACTTTGATAAAATCAAAGATAAAATCATGGACGAGGCGAAAAAAACTTTTAAGCCAGAATTTTTAAATCGTCTAACTGAGATTGTGATCTTCCGCCCCTTAGTTAAGGAGAGTATGCGTGCAATCGTAGACCTTGAGCTTAAAAAGATTACTGATCGTTTAAAAGAGAAAAAGCTCAAACTTGATATCTCAGATGAAGTGAAGGAATTCCTTATTGATAAAGGCTACGATAGTAAACTTGGTGCCCGTCCCTTAAGACGAGCAGTGGAGAAGTATCTTGAAGATAGTTTAGCGGAGGAAGTGCTTTCTGGTAGTCTACGAAAGAATAAATCGATTCGTGTCCTTATCACTGATGATGAAGAACCTAGTTTGTATTTTTCACAAGATGATGCGGATGAAAAGGTTTCTGTCTCACCGGATTCAAAAGAAGAAGACAAAGATTCTGATTCTTAATTTATTTTCTAACAAAACCTATTGGTTTTGTATTTTGTAACTAATCGTGTAAACTTATGCAAAGATCCCTTATTCTCTTAAAACCTGACTGTATTCAAAAAGCCATTGTTGGCGATGTGATTAGCCGATTTGAAGGAGCAGGCTATTCAATTATTGCTTGCAAGCTAGTTCAATTGGATGATTCCTTGTTAAATGAGCATTATGCCCATGTTGCTGATTTGCCTTTTTTCCCGGAGATTGCTGAGTTCATGAGTTCATGTCCAGTTATGGCTTTAGTCTTGGAGGGAGAAAATGTGATTCAAGGTGTCCGTGATCTTATTGGACCTACTGATTCTACGGTGGCGCCAAAAGGAACAATTCGAGGAGATCTTGGAACTGATCGAATGAAGAATGTGGTTCATGCCTCCGATAGTCCAGATTCAGCATTGGCAGAAATAAATCGGTTTTTTGATGCCGATCAAATTATAACCTAGTCTTCGATTCTTATGAGGGTGCAAACTGCGAAAGTTGCGATCCCTTCCATTCTTCCAATCGCACCGATTTTTTCGTTGGTGGTGGCTTTCAGTCCAATTCTATCTTTGGGAACTTTGATTGTTTTCGATAGTGATAGTTTAATCTGCTCGATATAGCCTAGGAGTTTAGGTTTCTCTGCAATAATAGTGAGGTCAATATTCCCAACTTGATATCCCAGCTTCTTTCCTTCAGATAATGCTTTATTTAGAATTATCCTAGAATCGAGGTCTTTGTTTTTTTTATCATTATCGGGGAAATAATGTCCAATATCAGGAAGCGCGAGTGCTCCAAGAATAGCATCGGCAAGAGCGTGGGTTAAGCAGTCGGCATCTGAATGACCAAGTAAGCCCAAATGAAATGGGATTTCTACTCCGCCCAATATTAGTTTTCTGTCTTTAACTAAGCGATGTAAGTCATATCCATGTCCTATACGAATGGGTAGTGTTTGAGTCATTTTGAAGATAATAAAAATTTAATATAGGGCAAATCAGCCTGCGATGTAATTTTAGGATTTGGGTATTCCGGATGGAGAAGAGACACTTTTTTGTCACCAAGTTCCAAGACTGAAACCTCATCAGTGGTTAACAGATTTTTTTCTGAGGCAAATTTCAAACCTTCAATAAGCCAGTCTTTTCTTGCTACTTGCGGAGTTTCCATAATCCAAATTTTTGTGCGATCAATCGATTTTGTATTATAGGGTTTGTTTTTGTTTTGAGCATTTAAATTTTCAATAATTTTTATTGTGTCATGGAGTGGTCTTGCGATTACCACTGCCCCAGTTTTTGAGACAATTTTTTCGAGTTGATCGATTGTTTTTGCTTGGATCATTGGCCGTGCACAATCGTGGACATAAACAAACTCACAGGTCGAGGGGCAATTTATTAAAGCATTGTAAACAGAATCCTTTCTTTCCTTTCCACCTTTCACCAGAATTGGATTAAAGTGCCGTTCTCCGGCGTTATGTGCAATATCGATTTGCTTGTACAAAGATTCCTTCTGTTTGTTATCACGGTAGACAATTATAGTATTATTAATCTTCTTAGAACTTAGGAATGCTTCGTAGCTTAAACGGAATGCATTTGTATTATTGATAGGATCAAGAAGTTTATCCATTCCGGGTGAGTTCATTCTGGAGCCTTTTCCTCCAGCAAGAAGAATAGCACAATGTTTCATTCTTCTAACTCTAGTTGGATCGCGGCAAGTGCTTCTTTTGGATTTTCTGCGGCGAGAATCGGCCTACCAATCACAAGGAAGTCTGCACCTGCTTCGGAGGCTTGAAATGGAGTCATAATTCGTTTTTGATCTCCTTTAGCAAATCCGCTTGGACGAATTCCGGGTGTTACAAAAGTGGTTTCTGTAGAGAGCATTGATTGGAGTCGAATAAGTTCAAGCGGAGAGCATACAATCCCGTTAATCCCTGAATTGGTGGACATTTTGGCTAATCGATCGACCTGTTGTTGGATCGTATTCTCTACTCCGATTGAGTGGAGGTTTTCTTGATTCATAGAAGTAAGGACTGTGACCGCAAGTAATTTTGTATGAGGAAGAAAGTCAGTCGCGGTTTCAGCACATTTAGCGAGGGCTTCAGGACCTGCAGTTGAATGCAGAGTCAGCATTTTGATTGGAAGACTTGCTAGGCTTTCAATCGCCTTTGCCATTGTATTCGGAATGTCATGTAATTTTAAATCTAGGAAAATTGATTTTCCACTGGCAGCAACATCATGAATGAACTCTGGTCCGTCTCGTAAGTAAGTCTGTAGTCCAATTTTAACCCATTGGAGCCTTTCTCCTGTTGCCTCGAGCAAAACTTCTGCTTTTGCCCTACTTTCAACATCTAATGCGAGTATGACTTCGGTTTTAGAATCTTTCATTAATTGATATCATGCTTGGTCATTTCATTGAGCCAATCCTATTCTTTCTCATCGCCACTTAAATTTTTATTTGTTAATAAATCTGATAAATTTGATAAATTTGATGAATGCCAAAAATGCGATAAAGCAAATTTCTCTGCCTGCTCCAGCAAAGATTAATTTATTTCTCGCAGTTACCGGAAAGAGAGATGATGGTTTTCACGAAATTAGTTCGGTTATTGCGAAGATCGATCTCTGTGATCTGGTCACTCTTGAAAAAACTGAACAAATTGATGAAGTTCAGTGCCTTTGCATTGGGAATAATTCATTGTCCGGAAAAAACAATCTTGCTTATAAAGCAATCGAGGAATGGCGCAAATTTACGGGAGATCGAACAGGAATGAAAGTGACAATTAAAAAGCGCATTCCTTTAATGGCAGGACTTGGTGGAGGGAGTAGCGATGCAGTTGCTACACTTCTTGGCCTCAATTTTTATCATGGTCAGCCTTACAGTAACGAGGAACTTTTTATCCTTGCTGAAAAACTTGGCTCTGATTGTCCTTTTTTTTTATCAGGGGGATTGGGGCATGCAACAGGTCGTGGGGAAAAAGTAAGGTTGATCTCAGACCGAAAAAAAAATGAATTGAATGGCCAGAGGATCTTTTTATTCCAACCTCCAATAGGTTTTTCGACTCATTTGATCTATCGAAGCTTGGCTGAGTATGGATTATACTCTGACTCGACAAAGGCGTTGAAATATGTAGAGGACTGGGAGGCTGGACGGCGAAGCATTTCTAATTT
>Ga0209711_10003667_pt1 | contig 12863 bp, 10 predicted proteins | sample ArcticOcean_MG_C_7_FD_187441 | JGI IMG/M metagenome (GOLD analysis project Ga0209711, IMG submission 187441) | Marine microbial communities from western Arctic Ocean - ArcticOcean_MG_CB11_88 (SPAdes) (version 2) | ecosystem: Environmental > Aquatic > Marine > Oceanic | place: Arctic Ocean... | reverse complement strand
ACTAGAGATAGATATACTGAGGAAGGTGGTGGGCAATACAAGACTCGAACTTGTAACTTCCACCGTGTAAAGGTGGCACTCTACCAATTGAGTTAATCGCCCAAAAATCGAAAACGTGATTATAGTCCAACAATCAAGACCCTCAAAGTAATCTTTAATTGCTTTTATCAAAGACGAAACCCTGATAATCAGCAGCGGTTATTTCTTCTAATTTTTCCGTGTAGACAGGAACCCCAATAAAAGGAAGAAAGGATTTTGCTTTTCCTTCTATGTTGGAGCCGTTGTACCATGACTTTGTAGAAGTAAAAATAGTCGTATCTGCTATTTCATTAACCAACTTCATCCATTCTTCTTCAGCGGTTTCGGTTGATTCTATTACCGATTTATTATTTTCTGACATCCAGCCTATACAATTTGCAATCCAATTAACGTGCTGTTCAATAGAAGGCATCATATTTGAAAGCACCGAGGGGCTTCCAGGACCGGTGATGGTGAAAAGGTTAGGAAAATTACTTACACCCAATCCTAAATAGGACTTAGCGCCCTCTTTCCATTGGTCTTTTAAATTGATCTCATTTCTTCCCACGATATCTAATCCAGTTAAAGCGCCGGTAATGGCATCAAATCCAGTTGCCAGAATGAGTGTGTCTATTTGATAAGTCTCGTCGGCTTGAATGCTTTCAGCATCAACTTGGCTAATGGGATTTTGGTTTATGTCTATAAGATGAACGTTCTCTTTGTTAAAGGTTTCAAAATAACCGGTATCAACGCAGAGTCTTTTCCCTCCTATATGATATTTAGGGCATAACCTTTCTGCAGTTTCCGGATTCTTTACTACTTCTTTAATTTTGTTTCTTACAAAGTTGGCTGCCACTTCATTGGAGTCAACGTCCACGGGAATATCTGCATAGCCACCAAAAAATCCCAGACCAGAGCTGTTCCAGTTTTCTTCCAGTTGAGCATTTACGTCTTCAAGAGCTGACTCAGATATAAATGCCTCTCCCGAATCACTTGCGATTCCAAAACCGTTTAAATAATTCTCTTTTCTAAATTCTGAGTATCGTGATTTAACATTTTTTTCTACCTCAACGTCCATAGGACCGTTATTGGAAGGTATTGAATAGTTGGGGGTTCTTTGAAACACGTACAAATTTTTAACGTCTTTGGCTATCTCAGGTATGGTCTGAATAGAGGAGGATCCCGTTCCTATGATTGCAACATTCTTTCCTGAAAAATCAATTTTCTCTCTAGGCCAAGAAGCTGTTTGAAGCAACTCTCCTTCAAAGGATTCCAATCCTTTAATTTCTGGTTTGTTAGGAACCGATAAACAGCCCGTAGCAAAAATACAAAATTTTGATTGGTATTCTGACTTGTTTGTTTTGACGCTCCACAAAGCATTTTTTTCGTTGTACTGAGCCCGCACAACTTCTTCTTCAAAATTAATGCCTTCTTTTAGATCAAATCTATCAGCCACATGTTTCAGATACTCTAATATTTCAGTTCCTGCAGAATACTTTTCGCTCCAGTTCCAATCCTGTTGCAGGTCTTCATCAAATTGGTAAGAATATTCAAGCGAAGGAATGTCGCATCTGGCTCCTGGGTATCTGTTCCAGTTCCATGTTCCGCCCAATTGATCCGCCTTTTCAATAACAAGAACAGAAAGGCCCATCTTTTTGAGCCTGTAAGACATAAACAGACCTGAGACTCCTGCACCCACTATCAAAGCATCGTATTTTTTAAGTTCATCAGTCATCAAAAACTCTCCAATTTTTCTCCATATAATTATGTATTGAATTTAATAACTATGCAATTAACCGGAGTTGGTTAATGAGGGTTAAAATGATTGGTGAATGAAGAAGATTGGGTGACTATTTTCTCTTGTTAGGAAAGCCCTCTTCTTTGGCTATGAGTTCTGCCCTAATCTTTATGTATTTAGGGAGAACCAAACTTTCTATATCTCGTGATTGCTCAATTGCTTGCTTCCATAAAACTTTATCGACGACGTCCTTTTGCATTTCTGCAACGACAATTGCTATGTGGTATCTATTCGCTAATATCAATTTTTTTACCTAGATTTATATTTTGGTCCTTCAAGTTTGCAAGTGGTAATATTTGTACTACACTATTACCATATTCTAATCCGTGGAATTAAAGATAATAATTAAATAACATTATACAAATAAGCTATGAAAAATACCCTACTATCCTCGCCATTAAAATCTGATATTGACAACAAGTCTGAAGAATTTAACAAGTACAAAGAATCCATGCTTGAGAAGCTTGATGTTATTGAAGATCTGATAACCGAAGTTGAATTGGGTGGAGGACAACATCATCACGATAGATTGGCTGCAAGAGGCAAAATGCCAGTTCGTGAAAGAATTGCAAACTTCTTAGATCCGGATACCCCTTTCCTTGAAATAAGTACTTTAGCGGCATATGCTTCGGCCTATCCTGTTGGCGGAGGATGTGTAGCAGGAATAGGAATCGTTGCAGGGACTGAAGTCGTTATTTTTGCAAATGATCCAACGGTTTTAGCTGGGGCCATGCATGCTTTTTCTGGGAAAAAATGGACCAGAGCTATGCAGATATCAAGGGTTAACAAAATCCCTTACGTTCAATTTGTTGAGTCTGCAGGAGGCGATCTTAGGATGGGCGGAGGAAAAGGCAAGGGAGCGACACCAGGAAACATCCTTGGAGCTGGTCATTTTGCTGAATCAGGAAGAACTTTTTACGATGTCACAGAACTTTCTAAATTAAGGATACCAACTATTTCTATCGTATTTGGTTCCTCTACTGCAGGTGGTGCGTATCAACCTGGAATGTCTGACTACAATATATTTATTAAGAAGCAATCAAAAGTTTTCTTAGGTGGGCCACCTCTTGTAAAAATGGCAACTGGAGAAGTCTCGGATGATGAAACTCTGGGTGGTGGTCAAATGCACGCTGAAAAGTCAGGTTTGGCAGACTATCTTGCAGAAGATGAAATGGATGCATTGCGGATTGGCAGAGAAGTAGTCTCTCACCTCAACTGGAGGAAAGAAGGCCGTGGCCCTGCTCTTCAAGCTGATGAGCCTATTAATGACATTGAAGATTTATTAGGCTTGGTAGATCCAGATCTAAAGAGGCCTTTTGATGTTAGAGAAGTTATTGGAAGAGTAACAGACGGTTCTAGATTTGAAGAATTTAAACCTTTATTTGGACCAACAATGATATGTGGGTTTGCTTCCATTCATGGCTATACGGTAGGCATTATAGGAAATAATGGTCCTATATTTCCTGATACTGCTTCAAAGGGAGCACATTTTGTTCAATTGTGTAATCAAATAGACGTACCGATTGTATTTTTACAGAATATAACTGGATTTGTTGTAGGAAAAGATTATGAGAGTGATGGTCAAATCAAGAAAGGAGCTCAATTCTTAAATTCTGTTTCAAATTCCACCGTGCCACACCTTACTATTATCTTAGGAAATTCTTATGGTGCTGGAACTTATGCAATGTCTGGAAGAGCTTTTGATAACAGATTCACCTTTATTTGGCCCACTGCAAAAATTGCCGTAATGGGTCCTCAGCAAATTGCTGGTGTAATGTCTATCGTGAGAAGAGCCAGAGCTGCAAGAATGGGAGAGAAGATTGATGAAAAAGATGAAGCTAAAATGGTAGCTTTTGCAGAAGCAGCCCAAGAAGCAGGTTCTCTTGCCTTAAGAGCAACGGGAGCTATAAGCGACGATGGAATTATTGACCCTAGAGACACAAGAACAGTACTTGGATTATGCCTTTCAGTGGTGAACGGAAAAGCCGTTGAAGGAGCACCTGGATATGGAGTATACAGACTATGACTTTTCATAAATTACTTATCGCCAACAGAGGTGAAATCGCTTGCAGGATAATTAAAAGTGCCCATGACATGGGTATAAGTTGTGTTGCAGTCTATGTTGATGCTGATGCCAATTCTCTTTTTGTTAAGCAAGCTGATGAAGCTATCAGACTTTCAGATTCTTATTTAAATTCTAAAGAAATAATAGCTGCAGCCAAGGCTGCAGGGGCACAAGCCATTCATCCTGGTTATGGATTTCTATCCGAAAATGCTAAGTTTTCTAGAGATGTCCTCAAAGAAGGGTTAATTTGGGTTGGCCCCAATTCAAAAGTTATTACTTCAATGGGTGATAAATTGAAGGCTAAAGTTTTGGCTGAAAAAGCAGGCGTACCCACCCTTCCCATGACAACAGATCCCAAGAAAGCATCGTCAATAGGCTACCCCTTACTTATTAAAGCTGCCGCTGGTGGAGGCGGTAAAGGTATGCGTATTGTTGAGTCCACCAAGGATCTAAAAGAATCAATACTTGGAGCTCAAAGAGAAGCATTATCTGGATTTGGAGACGACAGAGTTTTCATAGAAAGGTACGTTCCTTCTTCGAGGCATATTGAGATTCAAATATTGGGTGATTCTCATGGAAATGTGGTTCATTTAGGAGAAAGAGAGTGCTCCATACAAAGAAGACATCAAAAGATTATTGAAGAATCTCCGTCTCCTAGAGTTAATCCTGAGATGAGAGAAGCAATGGGTAAAGCTGCCGTTAATTTAGCAAAAAAATTAAAATACGAATCTGCAGGAACTGTTGAGTTTTTAGTAGATGATAAAACAGGAGAATTTTGGTTTTTAGAGGTAAATACACGGTTGCAAGTTGAACATCCGGTGACGGAAGGTGTTACTGGTAAAGATTTAGTTTATGAGCAATTAAGAATTGCTCGTGGTGAGGAACTTGGTTATAGCCAAGAAGATGTTGAGTGGTCAGGGTCTTCCATTGAGGCTAGGCTCTATGCAGAAGATCCATCTAACAACTTTCTTCCTGCAACTGGAAAATTGATTGCCTACGAACCTGATGCAAATGTGGAAGCAAGATGGGACACGGGAGTTGAACAGGGATCGGTAATTGGAACGGATTTTGATCCTATGATTGCAAAAGTTATAAGCACTGGAAAAACTAGAACCGATGCTGCTAATAAATTGGCATTGGCTCTGGAATCACTTCACATAGGTGGTGTTATTACCAATAGAGATTTCTTAGTCTCTTCATTACGCTCTGATGCGTTCCATAAGGGACTTACTACTTCTGATTTTATTGAAAAGGTTAATCCTCAACGAGTAATACCAATGACCGGGGGAAATTTAGAACTCTCTTCTTCAGTCGCTGCTCTTTGGATACAAGGCTTTAACAGAAAAAATTCTAATGTACTGAACCAGATTCCTTCTGGATGGAGAAATTCAAAACTTCCACGACAAAAGTTATCATTCAAGTGTTTAGAGGAAGAGGTAACAATCAGCTACCAATCAAGAAGGGACGGATCTTTTGACCTCAACGAAGGATCGGTTGCAAATATATTTAAGTGGGAAGAATCTGGAATTGATATCGAGATAGATGGTCGAAGGTTCTATTCAAAAGTTACTCAAGATTCAAAAACTATAGTGGTGCATATGCCTTGGGGAAATGCTGTACTTGAAATACTTCCAAGATTTATTTTACCGGGTAACGAATTAGAGTCTGGCGGGTTGGTTGCTCCAATGCCAGGAAAAGTTATTGACCTCAAAGTTAAAGTTGGTTCTAAGGTAAAAAAAGGAGACACTTTGGTTATTCTGGAAGCCATGAAAATGGAACACCAAGTGAAGGCCTCTGAAGATGGAAAAGTTAGTAAGCTATTAATTAAAAAAGATGATCAATTAGAAAATGGTGCTCTGTTGATGATTGTAGATCCTAAATAAATTCTAGTGACTCAAACTTCATCAATATCTAATGAAACCTCAGCTTTAAAGGGTTTGCGCACTCCTAAGCCATTGCTGTCAAAGTCTCAAGAGAATCTTCTGTCTAACAGGCAAAAAGATGCTGTAGCTGGTTTAGAAGACCTGATAAAAGATGGATATCCTAAGTTTACCATGTCAGAAATAGCTTCAAAACTTAAAGTGTCTCTTAGAACCCTCTATGAAATAGCGCCAAAAAAAGACGCATTACTTTTGATAGCTGTAGACAGGTTGTTATTTAAAATCGGAGCCAAAGCTCAAAAAGCAATAATTAAAACCGACAGTCCAATAACTAAATTACAATTATTTCTAAAAGAAACTAATGAAGCAACCTTAAACAATGCTCTAGCTTTTACCGAAGATTTTAATGAGGTTAAAGGTGGAAAAGAGCTGATAGACTCTCATGAAAATTTCTGCGTGGACATTTGTGAAGGATTCTTAAAGGATGCAATAAAAATCAAAGAAATTGATATTGCCTACCCTAGGGCTATGGCCATTACATTGTCAGGTTTTACAAGAGAGAGAAATAAAAGATATTCAAAAGAAGAATCTTTATTAACACCGTCAGATGATATCAAAGAAATTTGGGATGTAATTTTTAGAGGCCTTAAAAAGAATTAATTAAAAAATACTGAGAGAAATTATGAACACAAACAGAGACAAGATAATTATAGGAAATTGCAGTGGTTTTTATGGAGATAGACTTTCTGCTGCAAAAGACATGGTAGAAGGAGGTCCTATAGATGTCCTGACGGGAGATTATCTGGCCGAGTTAACGATGACCATTCTCTACAATCAAAGGATGAAAAGAGGAGAAGACCAAGGATATGTCGGTACCTTTTTAAAACAATTCTCAGAAGTAGCACGAGCTTGTGAAGAAAAGAAAATTAAAGTTGTTACTAATGCTGGAGGCCTGAATCCTGCTTCTATGGCGTCTAAAATAGAAGAAATAGTTAAGGAATTGGGCTTAAACTTAAAAGTAGCATACATAGATGGGGATGATTTGGTTCCTAGAATTGAAGTATTGAAGGCGTCAGGAGAAAAGCTAGAAAATATGGAAAAAGGCATAGCGCTTCACGACCATGGGAAAAAGACCCTTACAGCTAATGCTTACTTGGGTGCATGGGGAATTAAAGAAGCTTTAGATGCTGGAGCAGATGTGGTTGTTTGCCCTCGAGTTACAGATGCAGCTGTTGTTATAGGACCTGCAGCATGGAAATTTAATTGGTCACGAAACGACTTTGATGCTTTAGCAGGCTCATTGGCTGCAGGTCATATCATTGAATGTGGAGCACAAGCAACTGGTGGAAATTATTCATTCTTCCAAGAAGTTCCAAGTTTTAAAAATATCGGTTATCCAATTGCTGAAATCTATGAAGACGGGAGCTTTACGGTAACAAAACATCCCGGAACAGGCGGTCTTGTCTCTGTAGGAACAGTCACAGCGCAGCTTTTGTATGAAATAAACACCCCGGCTTATATGAACCCAGACGTGATAAGTCACTTCGATACCTTAAAAATTGAACAAGAATCAGAAGACAGAGTCTACGTTTCTGGATGCAGAGGCAGTAGTGCTCCAAAGACTCACAAAGTATGCATCAACCTATCTGGTGGGTTTAGAAATGGTAGCGAAATATTACTCACTGGTTTGGATATTGAAGAAAAAGCAAAATTAGTTGAAGACCTGATTTTTGATAATGTTGGTGGTAAAGAACAATTTGATAAGGTTGATATTCAACTTTTACGAACTGATAAGGAAGACCCTGATTCCAATGAAGAGGCACAAGCTTCTCTAAGAATTTCTGTGATGTCAACGAATCCTGACCTTGTAGGAAGATTATTCAGTGCTAAGACAACAGAATTAGCTCTTGGATCTATTCCAGGCTACACAGGCAGAGCCGGCACAGCTACGGGTCATTTTATAGAATACTGGCCTGCTCTTGTTGATAGCAAATACATAAAAGAAACTGTTCATTTTGATGGCAAGAAAATAGAAGTAATACCCACTAGCCAGATGGATTACGAAGAAATCTATTATCAAAAAGACCTCTATGAAAACAAGCTTCCAGAGATTGGATCTTACAAAAAGGTTCCCTTTGGTAAACTTTATGGTACCAGATCAGGTGATAAAGGAGGATGTGCTAATTTAGGTGTTTGGGCTAAGACCCAAGATGCCTATTCTTATTTATTTGAGTTCTTAACCGTAGAAAAAATTAAAGAGCTGCTTCCTGATTTAGCAGAATACAAAATAGATCGACATGAATTACCCAACATCTTGTCGCTTAATTTTTATATCCACGGAATATTACAAGATGGCGTTTCATCGTCTACAAGACTTGATGGACAGGCTAAATCATTAGGGGAATACCTTAGAGCCAAGAATATTGAAGTACCTGAATTTTTAATCTAAATACACAAAGAGAAATTACCATGAACAATGCACTAAAACTATCTCTTGAAGGTCTGACTTTTCAAGCCACTAAAATTAATGTCGAGGAGAACGTTTTAACAGTGACATTAAATCGCCCCGAAAAGAAGAACGCCTTGAACAATGTCATGATGAATGAAATTTGCTATGCGCTATCCTATGCTAAACAAGAAAGAGGCATTAGAGTTGTAATAATTGCTGCTGAGGGTGATGTTTTTTGTGCAGGCGCAGACCTTAAAAGACAGAAAGCTGAATCCAATGTGCCTAAAATTGAAGGATCAGACGATATAAGCTTACTAATTAGACATCTTTATAAGCCTGTTATCTGCAAGATCCAAGGTTCTGTTCACGCGGGCGCCCTTCTCATGGTAACGAATTGTACACACGCAATAGCTGTTGAGAATGCTAAGTTTTCTGCACCGGAAATCTTAAGAGGTGTTTGGCCGCATATGGTTATGGCGGGTTTATTTAGAATCATGCCTAAAAGAGCAGGCTTGGACTTCTGCATGAGGGGTCAAGCAATAGATGCCAAAAAAGCAGAGGAATGGGGTCTCATTAATAAATCGGTTCCTAACGATAAACTTGATGACGCTGTTAAAGAATTAGCTTCTGATCTTTCAAATCTAGCGCCCGGTACAATGCAATTTGGGCTAGAAGCCTATGTAAAACAAGACGCTATGAATTTTGATGATGCTCTGCCTTATCTTGGAAAAAAAAGTGCAGAAACATTTGCAGGTCCTGATGCTCAAGAAGGTATAGCTGCATTTCTTGAAAAGAGAGATCCAAATTGGGATTAATCTCTGTTTGAAGAGGCAAGATATATAGAAACAAGAACTATAAATCCTCCTATTATTTGCATAGAAGATAAAGCTTCACTTAACAACAACCAACCGTAAATTGCAGCAGCAACAGGTTGAATCAATAAAATAAGCGAAGACAAATGGGCGGTAACCTTAGAAATACCATAGGTTATTAAGCCTTGAGCTAATGTTTGGCTTATCAGGGCGTAACCAATCAAAAGGGTCCATTGATCTGTATTTGGTGGCAATAACTTATCTGCTTCATAAAAGCTGATAGGCAGAAGAAATATAGCAGTAAAAACGGTTGCAAAAAACAAAGCCTGAGCAGGAGAAAACTTGTTGGTTAAACTCTTCATGCTCAATATATATCCTGCATAGAATAAAGCAGCCAGAATACCAAGAGCGTCGCCAAATAATCTCGAATCGTCTTGCCCGCTCCCAGAAAGAATTACAAGAAAAACTCCAAACATTGCCAGGCAAAGAATCATAAAAAAAGAAGATTTTATTTTGTGGCCCAAGAACATCAAACCTGCAAGAGATACAAAAATTGGAGCGGTATTAGCCATTAGCGTTGCATGAGCAACCGACGTAAAGCTAATGGACCAATTCCAAATAGACATGTCCAAAGCAAAGAACAACCCAGAGAGAGCAAACAACCCTAAAACTTTTGGTTGAATTATTAGGTTAATGCCAATGCTCTTTCTTTCTATTAATATCCAAATATACAAAAACGGTAAGGCTAGAAAGGCTCTGTAAAATGCTGTTAATGATGGCGAGACTTCTGAGTACCTAACAAATATAGCGGAAAGCCCTAAAAGAGCAGCACCCAGTGCCAATGCAAGCAAGCCTTTTAAAATTGGTTTTGAATTTTCCATTTATCAGATTAAATCCTCGGTTATACTCCATTATCATGGAAAACTTCTCAGATAACAGCCAAGAAATAATTTCTGTTTCAGAGGTAAACAATCGAGCAAAAAACCTTCTTGAAAGAGAAATGTCCCGATTGTGGATAGAGGGAGAGATTTCAAGCTTTACGGCACACAGTTCTGGCCATTGGTATTTTACGATTAAAGATAAAAAAGCTTCTTTAAGTTCTGTTATGTGGAATTCAGACAACGATAAAGTTTTATTTAAACCGCAAGTAGGAGACAAGCTAATAATAAATGGCACCGTAAGCCTTTACAGTCCTACTGGTCGTTATCAATTGAATGCAAAGCACATAGAGCTGGCAGGAGAAGGAGCCCTTCTTAGGGCTTATGAACAGCTTAAAAGCCAGCTGGAGCAAGAAGGTTTATTCCAACAGGAAAGTAAAAAAGAGCTCCCTTTAATTCCAAAAAAAATAGCAGTTATAACATCTTCCGATGGAGCAGTTCTGCAGGACATAATTAATGTATTAGGACGCAGAGCTCCATCTATAGAGCTCATATTAATCCAATCTTCGGTCCAAGGTGAAAATTCAGCTCCTCAAATATGTAATGCATTAAAAAAAGTAGCTTCTTTAGGGGAAATAGACGCTGTAATAATTGCAAGAGGCGGAGGTTCAATAGAAGATTTGTGGGCTTTTAATACTGAATCCGTAGCTCGTTCCATCCACTCCCTTGTTGTTCCTGTAATCAGTGCAATTGGTCATGAAACAGACTTTACCATTGCAGATTTCGTAGCCGACCTAAGGGCTCCTACTCCTTCTGCTGCTGCTGAAATATTAAGTCAATCACACAGCAATCTAGAAGCCCTGCTAAGAACCCAAGAATCTCTATTAATTAATGCAGTATCTAACAATATTAATTCAGAAGTTATGACCCTAAACAACCTAGGTAAAAGAATAAGACATCCAGGAGAAAAGGTAAGAGAGTTGTTTCAAAGAATAGACGCCTTGGAAACTGGCGTAAAATCTGCCATAAAAAATCTTATAATTGTAAATAAAAATAGAACCAAAATTCTATCGTCAAATTTACTACAATTTTCACCTACCAATCTTCTTCAACAATCAAATCACAGACTTGAAAGTATTGAAAAAAGGCTTAGTGGAGAAACCAGTAAAATTATCAATGAAAAGAAATCTTTATTATTAGGTCAAGTCTCCACTTTGGAAGCTGTTAGCCCTCTAGCCGTTCTTGGAAGAGGATATTCCATTATCAGCAAAAATGATGGAAGTGTAATCACTTCAGACAAAGACGTGTCAGTAGGCGAAGAAATTGTTGGAAAACTTAAGGACGGTTTAATTAAGGCAAAAGTTATAAAAAATTAAAAATGTTTAAAAAGTCCGTATTTGTAATTTTCTTTCTTTCTTCGTGCAGCACAATCAATCTAAAAATTCCTGTAAATTGTGATTTCCCTATTCACTCTCCCTACCCCGGAGGAGTCCTTAATGTAGAAATAGCCATGAATAAAGTAGAAGATATTTCTAAAATAAAAGCCAACGGACAAAGTGTAACTTTGTGTGCTTCGCAATCAGATTCATTAAAAGTAATAGCCCCCATCCCATTAACAGAAAAAATCAATAAAATATCTTTGACAGAAGGTAGGAAAATACTGGCTAGCGTAACTCTTAAAGAAAGAAAATACAGAGAGTCCAGAATTAAAATTAAGAACTCAAACCTTGTCAACCCTTCCAAAGAATCGCTTCCAAGAATAAGAAAAGAATCTTTAATATTTAAAGAATTAAAACAATCCTTTCAAGCAGTTGTGAATCAATCTATGGCCATGGATAAACCACTTGATGGAATTAATAGCAGTGAATTTGGAGTGAAACGATTCATTAACGGTTCGCCAAGGAATAGGCATACAGGTCTGGATATCGCTGCTCCAGAAGGTTCCAACGTGTACCTACCTCTTGATGGTTCAGTGATATTGAATGCAGAGTTCTTTTACAGAGGAAATATTATTATGATCGATCACGGCAATGGATACATCAGCAGCTTCTCTCATTTACAAACAAGCTTTGTAACAGAAGGTCAAAAGCTGAAAAAAGGGCAATTGATAGGAACGGTCGGTAAAACTGGAAGAGTTACTGGTCCTCATCTTCATTGGGAAGTGTCAATTTTAGGAATTCCAGTTAATCCAGAAATATTTTTAGAGGGCAATTCTTAGCTTTCAGTATATTTTTTAATGAGAGCTTCCAACCCTTCTTGTGTTTGCGGTCCCAATAGAGTTTCTCTTACCACTCCTTCTTTATCGATAATGAAGGTTGTGGGGAGTGTTTCAGGAGACTCCCAACCAAAGATCAAACCTGGGTTCGTAAGAATACTTGGTATATCCACCTTAAATCTTACAATCTGCTCTTCCAGTTCTTCACCTTCCAACTCATCAAAATTGAAAGCCAGCACAGTGACATCACTGATATTATCATTATAGAAGTTGGTAAGTTCTGGCATTTCCTTTATACAAGGAGGGCACCAATCAGCCCAATAATTTACCACAAGCCACTTTCCTTTAAAATCATCTAAAGAGCCACTTGAACCATCGGCTAAATAATAATCTGGATCCGAACAACTGGAAGACAACAACAAAAGCAGAAATAAGACAAAAATTTTATGAATTTTAAGATTTAAAGAATTTAACATACGCCATCAAAGTGTGTTTAAAATATGAACATGAATAATTTTATCATCTATCACAATCCTAAGTGCAGTAAATCCAGACAAACCTTACAGCTTCTTAAAGATAAAGGTTGTGAACCTAAAATTTTCTTATACCTAGAGGAGAAGCTTTCGTTATCAATGATTGAAGAAATTCTGCTCAAGCTAAACATGGAGCCTCGAGAACTGCTTCGCAAAACCGAAGAACACTATAAGAGCAATGGTTTATTCAATGATTCATTGACTAGACAAGAAAT
>Ga0209711_10003662_pt1 | contig 12878 bp, 16 predicted proteins | sample ArcticOcean_MG_C_7_FD_187441 | JGI IMG/M metagenome (GOLD analysis project Ga0209711, IMG submission 187441) | Marine microbial communities from western Arctic Ocean - ArcticOcean_MG_CB11_88 (SPAdes) (version 2) | ecosystem: Environmental > Aquatic > Marine > Oceanic | place: Arctic Ocean... | reverse complement strand
TTTATCTAATCTTTTAATTATTTTTTTTCTTTCTAGAATTGAAAATTTAATATTTTTCAATGAAATATTTTTTATTTTTGAATATTTTTTTTCATATTTTATTAAAGCAGAATCTTTATTTTTTTTTACATCTTGTATTATACTTTTTACTTTTAAATTGATTTTAGGATTTTGAAATTTTCTTTTTTGAAGAATAATTTCTAATTTTGCTAAAAAATTTTTTTGATTAGATTTAATTAGTTTTAACATTATAAAAAATTATGCTTCGGTTGTGTTTTGCTTTCCCACGGTGAGCCCTGATCATCTAAAGTTACATCAACTACTTCTGTTTTTATTTTAATCACTGCATCTCCTGAAAAAATTAATTGAATTTCATAACTTTTATCAGGCAATAAATTGCTTTCAATAGTTAAAAAATCTAAAAAATTTTTATCTTTTTTTTTACCAATATTCTTAGAAAAAACACTAATAACATTGTCAAATTTTAATACGGTTCTTATTCTCTTGTTTTTCCTAAAGATACCTTTTTCAACGTCTTCCCACATAAATCTATTTAATTGAATCAAAAAAATTCTATTTTTTTTTAAATTTACAATATCTTGTGTTGAAACGATTGCGTCTTGTAAGTGGGCTGCCACAACTCTCAAATCTTCATTTGAAGTAGCTAATAATTTTAAATTTGTAACATTCATTTTAAATTCTTTTAATATTTGCCTTACAATTTTTTAATTTTTTTTCTAAATTTTCATAGCCACGATCTAAATGATAAACTCTATTAATTACAGTTGTGTTATCTGCTGCTAATGCAGCTAATACTAAGCTGACAGATGCTCTGAGGTCGGTGGCCATAACTTCGGCGCCAGATAAATTTGTTGAGCCTGTAATTAATGCTCTATTTTTTTTTATAATAATTTTTGCACCCATTCTTCTAAGTTCTGGAACATGCATAAACCTGTTCTCAAATATATTTTCAGTTATTGTTGATGTGCCTGAAGCTCTTAACATCAAAACCATAATTTGTGCCTGTAAATCCGTAGGGAAGCCTGGGTAGGAATCTGTTTTAATATTAACACTATTTATTTTGCCTGATTCAAAAACAATAATTTTATTTTTATTTATCTCCATCTTAACACCCATTCTTTTTAATAATTTTAATTCTGTTTCTATAATCTTGGTTTTTATTTTTAAAAAAATAATTTTTTTTCCAACTAAAGCTGCTGCTATCACGTATGTACCAAGTTCAATTCTATCAAAAATGACATCATGGGTAGTACTTTTAAATTCTGTAGTGCCAATAATTGAAATTTTTCTTTTACCAACCAAATTAATATTACATCCCAATTTTTTTAAAAAAACTATCATGTCTTGAATTTCTGGTTCAATGGCACAATTAGATATTATTGTTTTACCTTTTGCGCTGACTGCGGCAAGAATAGCATTTTCTGTAGCTCCAACTGAAATAAAAGGAAATTTAATTATATTCCCTTTTAATCCATTTTTAGCAGTAGCATGTATGTATCCATTTTTTATTTTAATTTTTGCACCAAGTTTTTCTAAGGCAAATAAATGTAAATTAACAGGCCTTGCACCAATTGCACATCCACCAGGAAGAGAAACTTTTGCTTTTTTATATTTTGCTAACAGAGGGCCTAAAACTAAAACACCTGCTCTCATTGTTTTTAGAAGATTGTAAGGTGCTATAGTTTTTAATTCTCTATTGCTTGAAATTTTTAAAGTTTTTGATTTTTTTGAGATTTCTATATTTAATCCAATAAACTTTAATAAGTTTATCATTGTATGTACATCCTGAACAAATGGTACGTTCTTTAAAGTAACAACTTTATCTGTAAGCAGAGTAGCTGCTAAAATAGGTAAAGTAGCGTTCTTAGATCCAGAAATATTTATAGAACCTGATAACTTTTTATTTCCTTTGATGATGAGTTTTTGCATCAATAAAATTGAACTTAAACTTTAGGCAAAGTAACGCCTCTTTGCTTCATGTATTTACCTTTTCGATTTGCATAAGTTACTTTGGGCTTTTCATTGCCTTTGATGAAAACAAATTGCGCGATACCTTCATTCGCATATATTTTTGCTGGCAAAGGAGTTGTGTTAGAAAATTCTAAAGTTACATGGCCTTCCCAACCAGGCTCAAGCGGGGTAACATTTACTATTATTCCACATCTAGCATACGTTGATTTTCCAAGACATATAACTAGAACATCTTCAGGTATTTTAAAATACTCCATTGTTCTTGCTAAGGCGAAAGAATTTGGTGGTATAATACATTCTTTACCAATCTTAGTAACAAAACTATTTTTTTTAAAAACCTTAGGATCAACTATACCTGAATTTACATTTGTAAAAATTTTAAACTCATTTGAAACTCTTGCATCGTAACCATAAGAGGACAACCCAAAAGATATTTTTCCTCTTCTTATCTGTTTTGAAATAAATGGTTTAATCATAGCTTTTTCTTTAGCCATTTTTTTTATCCATCTATCTGATAGTACTGTCATTTTTTTTTACTTTTTCTTTAAATTTTTTTCTTTTTTTTAAATTCTTTCTTAAAGCAATTTCTCGCTTAATAAGCTGAGCATCTTTTTGAACCAGTACTCTGCTCATTGTTTTTATTTTAATTAGTCTTTATCAGGGTTTGTTAGATCTTCAAGGGTGATGGGTTTGTCTATATCGTGCATTATTTTTTCATCATTATTTAGAGAGTCGCTGCCTTTTCGTGCTCTTTTTTCCTCAATACGAGCTTTCCTTTTAGCTTCTTTTTTCATAGCTTTTTCGTTTCTCGTAGATTTATAGTCGTAATGAATACCCATTTTTGCTCCTGCATTTTTTTCCAATTTTACTTTGTAGATTGAAATTATGCAAGTCTCTTATAAAATAGTAATTCTAATTTTACGAGAAGCCCATATAGCTCAGCTGGTAGAGCATTTCCATGGTAAGGAAAAGGCCGACTGTTCGATTCAGTCTATGGGCACCAAATTTATTTTGTTTTTTTTATTAAAATAAAAACAATCGACAAAAATGCAGCGACCAGGACGTCATAAATAGGTTTAGCCTTAGGATAGCCAAAATTCCATAAAATTACCAACACCAACCAAGTAGTCCAATAGAAAATATCTTGACTTTTTTTTTTCATTTTAATTTAAATTATGCATCCGTTATTTGTACAATTGTTATCAGATTCTATCATATTAAAATAATCAATTGATTTTAAACTACTTATCATTAGTGATTTATAAATATTTAAATACCCATTTAAACTATTAGACAATTCTTTAGCTTCATTTTTCATTCCTAGTCTAGAAAAATTTAACAACATGATAGAATTTCCATTTGATATATTGTTGTCGCTAATATCTATTGGTTTGTGAAAAAGCTCATTTTTAGAAATTATATTTTTTTGAAATATAGATTTTTCTTTTACATAAAAAAGTTCTATGGCTTTTTGGCATAAGTCTTTGGCTTTAAATAAATAATTAGGTTTTAAAGTTTGGTCTGAGAGATCTAGTAGCATTGCTATTGCATAAGCATAATCTTCTAGAAAAACAGAAGTTTTTGAATTCGTATGATAAAGCCTGTCTGCTCTAAAAAATTTTTTTTCTAGATTGTTGTAAAAAGTTTCTGCTAGTTTTAGGTAGCTATTCTTTGGTAATATTTTTTCTGCAGAAATTAAGGCACTTATCCAAAGACAATTTAGGTCAAGTTGAATTTTGTCGTCAAAAAATGGCTTAATTTTTTTTTTTCTTAAATCTTTTAATTGAATGACTACTGATTCTGGCGGAGTTTTGATTTCTCTTAAAATTATTTTATTTTCCCAATTTCCATCTGGCTTTACATCAAAATATTGTTCTATATCTTTAATGTCTTTTAATTCGTTGTAATTAAAAACATAATATTTTCCTTCTTCTCCTTCGCTGTCAGCATCATAAGCTGAACCTAATAAATTACTTTCTGAATTTAGAAAATCTTTGTTTATAAATTCTATTGTTTGAATGATCTTTTTTTCAAAATACTCATTTTTATTTATTTTGAGAAATTTAGATATTAAAAGAACAAATTGAGCATTGTCATAAAGCATTTTTTCAAAGTGAGGAATTAACCAATTTTCATCAACAGTATATCTTGAAATCCCACCTTCCACATGATCGTATATTCCTTGCGAACAAAGCTGTTTTAAAATTAGTTCAACAGGTTCTATATAATTTAAATTTTTTGTTTTAGTGAAAAAATATAACAGGGTTTCGTAAATATTAAATATAGGAAATTTAGGCGCTCCTTTGTAGCCTCCTTTTTGTTTGTCTAAATTGACAATAATACTTTGTAAAATATTTTCTAAGTCTTGATTTAAAACAGAAGATTTTTTTAACTCGAGACTTTTAGATATAATTGGTGACTGTTTAACAATCTCTTCTCTTTGTTCTTTGTAACTTTCTCCTACTTTTAAAATAACTTCTTTAAAAGATGGCAGACCATGAGAAGGTGTTTTGGGAAAATAAGTTCCCGCCATAAAAGGTATAGCGTTTTCATCAAGAAACATAGTTAGCGGCCATCCTCCACCCGACTGGTTAAAAAGTTGAAAAGAACTTTGAAAAATATAATCAATATCTGGTCTTTCTTCGCGATCTACTTTTATATTTAAAAAATATTTATTCATAAGCTCTGCTGTCTCTTTATCTTCAAAGCTCTCATGTGCCATCACATGGCACCAGTGACAACTTGCATATCCAATACTAAGAAGAATTGGAATTTTTTTTTTCTTCGCGACGTCTAATACCTCTTTTGACCAAACCTGCCAATTAACTGGATTTTTTTTATGTTGTTGAAGATAAGGACTTGGATCTTCAGATAAATTATTTTTATCTATCTTTAACATTAAAAAATTTTTTTTTTATTATTAAAGATATTAGAATAAAAATTATAAAATAAATTATAGGCATATAAATTTCCTTGCTGAGAATTAAATTTACAAAACTAAAATTATCTGATTCTTTTATAAACTGATTAATCCCAGATCCAACAGCTACCCAAATAAACATGACAGGTATGAATCCCAAAACACTTGCAAAAAAATAATTTATTTTTTTTATATTAAAAATTACTGGCAAAGTATTCTGCAAAAGAAATGGGAGACCTAAGCCCCCAGCAAGCCTGAAAATAAAAAAATAATAAAATTCATTTTTTTTAAAAAGATTAATATATTTTGAAAATTTCTTTTCTAACAGTTTATTAACTAAATCTTTGAAAAAGAAATTAGCAATTGTGTATAATATTAAAGCTCCAATAGAGATTGAAATAACTGATATAAAAGTTCCAATCCACTTACCGAAAAAAATTCCTGAAATTAATAAAAGTGGAGAACCAAATCCAAGTAACGCAACCCACACAACAGAAAATATAAAGAATATTAATAAATTTATATAAAGCTTGTCTCCGATTAAACCATCTATTTTTACCTGGAGTTCTTTGTAGTATGAAAAATCATTCAATCTACTAATTTCAATTTGAAAAAAAATAAAATACAAAAACGTAAGTAGAATAAGTAAATAAGAAATCGCTAAAAATAGTTTCAGTTTTTTACTCATTTTTTACATGTACAATACAGGTTAATTAGATTATATAAATTTAAATATTTATGAAAAGAACTTATCAGCCTAGCAATTTAGTAAGAAAAAGAAGACATGGATTTAGAGCCAGAATGGCCACTAAAGCAGGTCGACAATTAATTGCAAGAAGAAGAGCTAAAGGAAGAAAAACTATCTCAACTTAATTTTCAATGATTAAGCTTGAAAGCCTAAAAAAAAACAATCACTTCAAATTAGCTTTAAAAGAAAAGAAAGTACATACAGATTTTTTTTCTGTTTTTGCCGCAAAAAATTTTATCCCAAATAAAAAAAAAAATTTATTATATATTAGTTTTGTAATGAAAAAAAAAATTGGCAATGCTACAAAAAGAAACAGAATAAGACGTAAATTAAAAGCTATAGTGCACAAGCTTTTAAAAATAAAGGGTGCAATTAATACTAATTATACTTATATAGTTTTTGGAAAATCAAAAGCCTATGAAAAAGACCATAAAATTCTATTTTCAACAATGCAAAAAAGCTTTGCAAAGTTTTAAGTCCATAATTTCAAATATCTTAATTTTTATAATTTTGTTATCAATAAAGTTCTATAATTTTTTTATTTCACCCCTGCTTGGTGTCAGATGTAGATTTCTTCCTACATGTTCGGAGTACTGCAGTACATCACTTAAGGAACATGGTTTAATAAAAGGTGGTGTGTATAGTTTAAAAAGAATTATACGTTGTCATCCTGTAAAAATTCTAGGTGGTGCAGACGGGATAGATTTAGTTCCTGCAAAAAATTATAAAACAAAAGAATTGGATTAGATGGAAAATAAAAATGTATTCATAGCTATTGCACTATCTATGTCTGTGCTACTTTTTTGGTCAGCCTTTGTTGACCCTCCTCAGACTGTTGATAAACAAAATCAAAAAGTTTTGAGTGCTCAACAAGAAAATAAAGTAAAAGACAGTGGTGTTGCCCCAAGCATTGGCGAGATGCTTGTTAAAGAAAATATTTCAAGAGAAGACTCTATAAAAAAAACAGATAGAATTTTATTAGAAAATAAAAAAATAAAAGGCTCAATCTCTCTTGTGGGAGCAACTATAGATGATTTATCTTTTAAGAATTACAAAGTAGATATTAAATCAAATGATATTGTCCAGTTTTTAAATCCTAAGGATACCAAGAATGGATATTTTGCTGAATCTGGCTGGGCAAGCATAGGAAATAAAATTAAAGTTCCTACAAGTAAAAGCATCTGGAGTGTTGTGGGCAATAAAGTTTTATCTGTGAATAATCCTGTAACTTTAGAATGGAGCAATGGTTCAAATCTTATATTTAGAAAAAAAATCGAAATAGACGACAATTATCTTTTTAAAATTAATCAAGAAGTAAGAAATAATTCTTCGGAACAAATTGAGTTATATCCTTATGCTCAACTAACACGAAAAAACATACCTGAAGACTTAAAAGGTTTTTATATTTTACACGAAGGTTTTATTGCTGTTTTAGATGAAGAGCTTAAAGAAGATGATTACGACGATATAGAAGAGAAAAAAATAGTACGAGAAGCAGACAAAGGATGGATAGGTATTACAGATAAATATTGGATGACAGCTTTAATTCCTGAGATAGGTGAAAAATTTAAGTCTACTTTTTTATATCAAGACGCCTATAAAGCTAATTTTCTATTAAATAATCCAAAAGTTATTGCACCTTCTGCAAAAGCAAATAATGAAATTAAAATTTTTGTAGCAGCTAAAGAAGTCCAAACTATTGATGCTTATGCGGAAAAGGAAAATATAGAGAAATTAGATTTAATTATTGATTGGGGTTGGTTTTATTTTTTTACAAAACCTCTATTTTTTGCAGTTGACTACTTGTTCAAACTAACTGGAAATTTTGGAATCGCGATCGTTCTTATTACGATAATGATTAGATTAGTTTTCTTTCCTCTCGCTAGTTACTCATTTAAATCAATGGCGAAGATGAAGGCATTACAGCCGGAGATGGCAAGACTCAAAGATCTTCATAAAGATGACAAAACTAAGCTGCAGCAAGCTATAATGGCACTTTACAAGAAAGAGCAGATTAATCCGGCATCAGGTTGTTTGCCAGTTTTAATACAAATTCCATTTTTCTTTGCGATTTATAAAATGCTTTTTATTTCACTAGAAATGAGACACCAACCTTTCTTTGGTTGGATAAAAGATTTATCTGCGTCAGACCCTACTACAATATTCAATCTTTTTGGATTACTACCCTTTACGCCACCTAGTTTTTTAATAATAGGTATTTGGCCAATTTTAATGGGCCTAACAATGTTTGTTCAACAAAAATTAAATCCTGCACCAACAGACCCTATTCAAGCTAAAATATTTATGTTTTTTCCAATATTCTTAACAGTAATATTGGCATCATTTCCATCGGGATTAGTTGTTTACTGGACTGTCAACAACATTTTAACTATTGCACAACAATGGTTTATAATGAAAAGAACAACAGTTAAAACAAATTAAATGGGTTCAAGAGAAGAAGACCTAGAAAATTTAAAAAAGCTTTGGCCAGAAAATGCGCCTAATATTTCTCAAGTTCCTAAATATATAAGTAAATATAAAAAAGAAAAAATAGTAATAAAGTGTGGGGGAAAAGTTTTAATAGATCCTGATTTATTCAACAAATTTATAGAAGATATAGCTATACTTCATAAATTGGGGCTAACTATAGTTATTGTTCATGGTGGGGGGCCTAGAATAAAAATGGAACTTGCAAAATTAAATATTGAGAGTCGGTTCGTTAAAGGTTTACGAGTTACTGACAAACTAACCATGGGAGTTGTAGAAAAGGCTCTAATAAATTTTAATTCAGAAATTATAGAAAAATTAAAAAAAAAGGAATGTAAAGCGAATGGACTGAATGTAGACCAAAACAATATTTTCATAGTAGAGCAGGAAAATAAAGATCTTGGGTTTGTAGGAAGACCAAAAAAAATATTAAATAAAAAAATTCAATCTATTATAGACCAACAACAGATACCTGTAATTTCTCCTATGGGTAAAGATAAAGATGGAAAAAAATATAATATCAATGCAGATACAGCAGCAGCAGCTATAGCAAAAAGTTTAAAATCTAGAAGGTTATTGCTAATGACAGATGTATCGGGTGTTTACGATGGAAATAAAAAATTAATTAATGAAATTAGTCCTGTGGAAGCAAAAGACTTGATCGATCAAAGAATAGTAGAAGGTGGAATGATACCTAAACTTTTAAACTCAATTGACGCTATTGAAAACGGAGTTAAAGGTGTTGTTATCATTGATGGTAGAAAGCTTCATTCTATTTTATATGAAATTTTTTCTGATGAAGGTGCTGGAACGCTAATAAGAAAATGAAAGAATTACAAAAAATAAAATATTGGCTCTTCGATCTTGATAACACTTTATACTCAGGTGATACAAAAGTATTTGATCAAGTAGATAAAAAAATGACTTCTTTTATATCTGATAAGCTCAACGTAACCGCAGAAGAAGCAAAAAAAATTCAAAAAAATTACTTCCATGAATATAATACAACGCTTAATGGAATGATTAAAAACCATAAAATTGACGCTCAAGAATTTTTAGAATTTGTTCATGATGTAGATTTAGAATTTTTAAAAAAAGATACAAAGCTTCAAAACGAATTAACTAATCTAAAAGGCAAAAAATTTATATTTACCAATGGTTCAAAGGCTCATGCTGCAAATGTTACTAAAAGAATTGGTATTCAAAATCTTTTTAGTGGAGTGTTTGATATAGTAGATGCTAATTTTGTACCAAAACCTTCAATCGAGCCATATAAAAAAATTATCGAAAAATATAGAATAGATCCTAAATATTGTATATTCATTGAAGACATAGCTAGAAATTTAAAACCTGCTAGTGAATTAGGAATGAAAACAGCTTGGGTTAAAAATAACGAACCTTGGGCAGCTGAATTTTCTAATGAAAGTTTTATAGACTACAAAATCGATAACCTGTCAGAGTTTTTAAGGAGAATAAATGAGCAAAAATGAATTAGAAACAATAATAAACCAAGCTTGGGATAAAAAAGAAGAAGTAAATAAAAATTCAGATAAAAAAATAATTGATGCAATTAATCAGACTATAGATGATTTAGATTCAGGTGTATCAAGAGTTGCTGAAAAAGTTAATGGTAAATGGATTACGCATCAGCATTTAAAAAAAGCAATCATGTTAAGTTTTAGAATTTACAACATGGAAGCCTTAAGCGGCCCTTATAGTAGTTGGTATGACAAATCTCATTTAATAAAAGGGAAAACAGCAGGGTGGACTAAAGAAGACCACATTAAAGCAGGTTTTAGGATGGTTCCTAATTCTCCAGTGAGAAAAGGATCCTTTATTGGGAAGAATGCGGTTTTAATGCCCTGCTTTATAAATATAGGAGCCTATATAGACGAAGGTACAATGATGGATACTTTTTCTAGGGCGGGTAGCTGTTGTCAAATAGGTAAGAACTGTCATATTTCAGCAGGTTCTGGTGTTGGTGGAGTTCTGGAACCAGCTCAGGCATTGCCAACTATTATTGAGGATAATGTTTTTCTAGGAGCAATGTCTGAAGTTGTTGAAGGGGTAATCGTTGGTGAAGGTTCTGTAATTAGTATGGGGATGTGTATTGGCCAATCTACAAAAATTGTTAATAGGCAAACTGGAGATACTACTTATGGCAAAATTCCACCCTATTCTGTAGTTGTTCCGGGTTCTTTACCAGATAAAAAAAATCCCAGTGCACCAGCATTAAATTGTGCTGTTATAATTAAACAGGTTGATGAAAAAACTCGGAGTAAAACATCAATTAATGATTTGCTACGAGAGTAATGAAAAAATTTGACGAGTTTCAATTATCAAAAGACCTTATAAGTTTTCCAAGTATAGCGCCTGTGGATGCTGGAGCTATAAATTATATATCTAAAAAACTACAGCAATTAGGATTCAATTGTAAAATTTTAGAATTTAAAGATAAAAAAAATCCAGCAATAAAAAATCTTTATGCAAGGTTAGGGAATAAGCAGCCAAACTTATGTTATGCTGGTCATACTGACGTTGTCCCTCCTGGTAATATAAATGATTGGACGGTCAACCCTTTTAAGCCAAAGGTTAAAAATAATCATTTAATTGGTAGAGGAGCTAATGACATGAAAAGCTCTATCGCTTGTTTTATAGCAGCCATTAGTAATTTTTTGGAGAAAAATAAAAAAATTAATGGATCTATTAGTCTTTTAATAACTGGAGATGAAGAAGCTCAGGCTGTTAACGGTACTAAAAAAGTAGTTGATTATTTAATCCAAAAAAAAGAGAAAATAAATTTTTGTATTGTTGGAGAACCAACAAATCCAAATAGACTAGGAGAAATGATCAAGATTGGCAGAAGAGGTAGTTTATCATGTGTGTTAGAAGTTGAAGGAACTCAAGGTCACATTGCTTATCCGCATTTGTCAAAAAACCCAATTACTAGCTTAATTGAAATATGTAAAAAACTTAAAGAGAAACCTTTAGATAAAGGAAATAAACATTTTCAAGCTTCTAATTTAGAATTCACAGCTATAAATGTAGACAACCAAGCTCATAATGTGATTCCATCTAGAGCAAAAACACAATTTAATATTAGATACAATAATTTTCATACATCAGTAAGTTTAAAAAAAATGATCACTAAAGTTATTAAATCAATTTGTAAAAAAAATAAAACAAAATACAAAGTTGATTTTTTAGTTTCTGGAGATTCTTTTTTGACACAACCTGACTTGACTATTCAAATGGCAAAAAAAATAATAAGAAAAATTACAAAAATAAATCCAGTTTTTTCGACAACAGGAGGAACTTCGGATGCGAGATTTATAAAAAAAATAGCTCCCTGTCTTGAATTTGGTTTAGTAAACAAAACGATGCATAAAGTAGATGAGTGTGTTTCTTTGTCTGATTTAAAAAAATTAACAAAAATTTATCATAATATTTTGATTGAATATTTTAAGTGAATCTATTCAGAAAAAAAGAATTAAAAGTATCTATAATTTTACCTAATTATAATAGCTCAAAAACTATAAAAGAGACAATTAGTTCTGTTTTAAATCAAACATATAAAAATTGGGAGCTAATTATAATTGATGATAATTCTGATAAAAAAACAAAAAGTATTTTATCTAAATTTAAAAAATTTAAAAAAATTAAAACTTTTTATTTAAACAAAAATAAAGGAACTGCACACTGTAGAAACTTAGCAATTAAAAAATCTAAATCATATTATCTAGCTTATATTGATTCAGATGATTTGTGGGAAAGAAATAAATTGAAACTACAAATTAATTTTATGCAAAAAAATAATTATTTTTTTACATACACTAATTACAAAACTTTCAAGATTAACAATCCTATAAAGAAAACTATTCTGGTACCTAGTAAATTTAACTTTGATTCTTTTGTTAAAAATACTTCTATAGCAACCAGTACAATGATTGTTAGAAGATCAGCAGCAAGTAAAATAAAATTTTCGAATACAAAGATTTGTGAAGATTATTATTATAAATGTCAATTGCTGAAAAAAATAGGTGATGCGTATTGTTATCCTGCTTGCTTAACGGAATATCAAATTAGAAAGAATTCTCTGCAAAGTAACCGTATTAAAAACCTATACTGGATTTGGAAAATTAATAAAAGTTTAAATCGTTTTAATGTTTTAGAAAATTTAATTTCAATTTTTTTAATATCTTTGAACTCATTAAAAAAATATGGTTTTAGATAATAAAAAATTAATAATATACTTTAAATAAATATAAACCATGTGCTGGGGCCGGGGGAGCACATTTGCTTCTTGTTTTTGATTCTATAATATATTTAAATTTTTTTAAATTCCACTTACCTTCTCCAATAAATTTTAGACATCCCACCATTGACCTAACTTGCTGTTGCAAAAAAGATTTTGATTTAAATGTTATAATTATTTTAGTTCCTGATTTTTTTACTATGGCTTCTTCTAGAGTTTTAACAGGTGATTTAGAGTTGCACGAAGAAGCTCTAAAGGTTGAAAAATCTTTATTTCCTTCTAATAATTTAGCTGCTTTTTTCATCAGCTCAACATTTAAAATAGATTTTATGTGCCACGCTCTATTAAATTCTAGTGATAACGGTGCTATACGGTTAACAATTGCATATTTATATTCTCTTTTTTTAGCAGTAAATCTCGCGTGAAAATTAATTTTTTTCCTATTTATTTTTAAAATAGATATTTTTTTTTTTTTT
>Ga0209711_10003659_pt1 | contig 12885 bp, 10 predicted proteins | sample ArcticOcean_MG_C_7_FD_187441 | JGI IMG/M metagenome (GOLD analysis project Ga0209711, IMG submission 187441) | Marine microbial communities from western Arctic Ocean - ArcticOcean_MG_CB11_88 (SPAdes) (version 2) | ecosystem: Environmental > Aquatic > Marine > Oceanic | place: Arctic Ocean... | reverse complement strand
CCCTCGGTCCGCTGCACATTCCCATTGTCCATTTGCAGCAGGACAATTTGTTGAGACGTGACCGCCGGTTGTATCGTTGGTTGGATTCAAAGGGATACTCCATGTGTGAGATTGTACATCCCCTGGTCCGAATGCTGAAACCCAGTTGTGGTTTGGGATTCCATTTGAATTGACGTTCATTTCTGTTGACGATGCGGATACAGTCACTTCACATTGGAACCAAGGACCTGAACCACCACCATTCGGCGCATTGACGCCGTTGGTATTTGCATTGTAGTTATTGCCTTGTCCATTATCATCTCGAACCCATGGTCCATTACCATCCTGGCAATACCATGAATCTTCAGCAGACCAGTTTGGAAGTGTGCATCCGTCGGCGCCAACGACTTCTCCAGGTGGGGAGTTTGGACATAGGTCAAGAGCATCGTTCACACCGTCTCCGTCACCGTCTTTTTGCGAATCTGCGCAGCCATCTGCATCGACAGTTTCTCCATTCGGAGTATTTGGGCAGAGGTCGAGAACATTGTTGACCGTATCGGCATCATCGTCTTTCTGTGATTCAGAACATCCATTGGCATCGACACTTTCCGAAGTTGGCGTGTTAGCGCATTGGTCAACATCATCCATCACACCGTCCATGTCGGTATCAGTTTCGGATTCTGAGCAACCGGTTGCATAGACGGGTTCTCCTTCAGGAGTTGAATCACATTGATCAGCCTCGTCGAGAACACCGTCACTATCGAGATCTGTTTCAGGCTCCGGCGGCACAGGAAGATTCACTTGAATGGTTGAGGTTGATTGGGTAAACAATCCACATGATGCAATGAGATCACCCTCTGTGTTGTGGTATGAGGTATTGACTGTCATGCTGTATTCTCCAGTCGTTGTGTTTTCATCACCATCGATGAGACGTGCTGGACTTTGACCTTGTGGATGATATTCAATACTGCAAGTGCTTGGGAATTTGTGCAACATCAAGCCTTGAAGAGTCCCCATTGAAGAGTTTTCTTCAGGTTGAACCCAAAGGAAGGAGAGGAGTACATCCTCTTCCTCTGGAGCAATGATGGTTAATTGGGAGATTGAAACATTGCTTGTCAATCCTTCAGCATCGGTTGCCTGAATTTGTATGATCCATATTCCCGGTTGAGAGAGTTCAGTCATGATTGACCATGAACCATCCGACATCGGTGAAGTATTGCGATTTTCTCCAATTTGTTCAAAGGTATTTGAGTCAATGATGACGACAGTTACCGTCGTCGTTGCAAGTATCTCATCGATAACGAAGCCAGCGATGCTTGAGTTTTCTCCATCCCAAAGGTGAGTGAATTCTCCGGAATTGAGTATGGTGGGAGAAGTATTCTCGATGATCACAGTATCTTGTTGAATCTCTGAATCTGTTGGTGTAGCTTTTTCATCATCTTGAGTTTCGTCAACCATGAGGATAAAACCACCACTCACCATGAGCAGAGCAAGAAGTCCACTGAGAACAACCATCTTTGTTTCCATATCGCTAAATTTAGTGCAATAGCATTTAATCCTTCGCAGAAGTTGAATGCAGATGATTCAATTCTACTTGAAGAATGATTCAATGAAAGAACCATCATTCATGAGTATGAGTGTCAAATCGTTGTACTTGAGTATCTGAACTGGAATCTCATCGAATATTTGCCTTTCCTTTTTCGATTCGGAAAAGAGTATTTCTTCTCGCCACCCTGCAATATGCCATGCCTCATGCTTCACACTCCACACAGCATGCTGAGCCGGACCTTTGAGTTTGAAATACACCTGTGGCGTATCTGCTCGATGCCAAATAACATCCCCATTCTCAAAACAAAGAAGATGATTCTCTCCATGACTGTAGACTGAATTGAGGATTCCGTCACATTCGATAATTTCGGAATTCACCATTTCGCCGTTGTCACATCGATAGGTATTGTGAGCCCCTCCCCTCGACCATACATGGAGTAGAGAGTCTTGTATGGAGGCCGAAATAACCACTTCCCCATGAGGTAAATTTTCAAGATCTTCCCACTTAGGTTCTGGCTTTCTCCAGTGTTCACCAGCATCAGCACCCATTGCATAGATTCCTTTTTGCCAAAGAATAAATACAAATTGTTCATCATTTGAGCATAATATAAGGGGCTCAGCATCCAATACATGTGACCAAGTAGTTCCAGCTGGATGAACAGCGGCCTCAATTGACGTACGAGTGCGGAGTCCTCCCCGATCAGGGCCACCTACAAATTCTTTCTCTATTGAAAACGAAGCCATTCTTGCCAGCATTAATTCGTGGTCAACCCATGTGACAATCAATTCGTTTCCAAGTAACGTGCTACTTTGAACGGAACAAGGGAACGGTTTTGTAACTTCACCTGACTTTTGTAACTTCAAATCGAGTTTGAGAAATTCACCATCGATACCCACAGCGATGTACCCCTCATCCCACTGCCAGATTTGGGCAGGATGAAACGGCAATGGCTCCACGTTCAACTCGGTCATGGCACTCGGTTACTGTGGCACTTTGTCAATACTCGCATGTGGGAGATATGAAATGTTGAGGAGGTTACCGCTCCGTATGGGCGTTGTTCATGTTGTCCTAATTGCAGTGAGTGCCAGTGACATTGCCTCTACGAATCAAGCAGATGCTTTGAGGCGAATCGCTGAATGGGAACAAATAGATTCAGTTGAAGGACATCCCGCTTACACTCGCCTTCATGTGAGGATGTGGGTTCTTCCGGGAAGTATTCTTCAAGAAGACTTTCTTGCCCGAAGATGGAAGCAGTCGACAGGGGAAACAGTCGATGAAATTATTTTCCCTTCCCGACATTCTGCAGCGAGTGGCCGTCCTTCATTGACGCTTCACCCAATCGGTGTCATGCAACTCAATACAGATGAGATTCCTCAATATGGTGGCAAGGCAGGAGATGCACCTCCACCATCGACACGTCTCGCCTCGTGGTGGCAGGAACTCGTTCTTATGTCCAAAAATGCCGATCTTGGTCAAGAATTTGATTCTTCTCTTGAGGTGACACACCATGGTCCCTGGTTAGAAGTACCTTCATTGTTCATCGAAGTTGGTTCGACATCGGCTACATGGGGTCATGTTGGTGCAGCCGAATTTCTAGCAGATATTATCCATCGTGGACTTGGTCTTGATGGTGGGCAAGGTTTTGGACATTGGGACTCAAAGCATAATGCAGGTGATCTTGTCTTGATTACGCTAGGAGGTGGACATTATGCACCTCGGGCCAATAGCTTAGCACTCCATTCTGATCTTCATCTCGGCCATATGTTGGCAACGTATGCACTGCCTTTCACTCTGCCCGATATTGAAGGTGATGAGCCTGGTGGTAATTGGAAACAATCGATTAATGCAGCGTATGAGGCAACGAAGAAAGCATATCCAAATGGGGAGATTATCTTTTCCATGGATAAAAAAGCGTTCAAGGGATGGCAAAGACAGGCGATTCGCACTCATCTTGAATTCCTTCAAGCACCCTTGTTGACTTCGAAAGGTATAGTGGCGCTTTTAGAACTTAAACCAGGCAGGGTTCATTGAGGTAAGCCTCAAGAGTCTCCTACACTGACAGGTAGTTAGGTGGAGTCATGGTCAGTTGGTTTTCCAAGTCAATTGTTGCAATGACTGTCCGGATGCCGAAATGGTTTGTTGGATGGGTCTCACGGCGCTATGTTGCAGGTCCAAACTTAGAAGACGCTGTTTCCATCATGATGCGTCTTTCGAAAGAAGATGCTTGTTTCACCATCGATGTTCTGGGTGAAGAGATTACTTCACTTGCTGAAGCGCAATATTTTTTAGATGAATATTTATCCGTAGTTGATGCTATTCGAGAACATAACCTTGATGCAAATCTCTCCATAAAACCGACTGCTTTTGGATTACTTATCGATGAAAAGGCGGGCATGAAAAACATTGAAACTTTGGTTCGAATGGCTCATGAGCATGACCTTTTTGTTCGACTTGATATGGAAGACCACCGTGTGACGACATCAACCATCCAAGTGGTCCTGGATCTGCATAAGCAAGGTTTAACCAATGTCGGTGTTGTTTTACAAGGGCGTTTATTCCGTACATTAGATGATATCAATTACCTTGAAACAGAGTTAGGTCCTGCTGCTGATTATCGTATTTGCAAAGGGATATATCTTGAGTCAGAAGATATCGCCTACACTTCATATCAAGATATAGTTGATGCTACAAATGCTTGTATTGACCGAATGTTAGCTGCTGGTTCATACTGTTCGATTGCATCGCATGATATACCAGTTGTTGAATATGCTAAATCAGCATTAAAATCGTATGGTATGGGCCCGAATATACCAGATCCTCGTCCAAATGCTGGACCTCCTCGAACAGCAAAGGGACCCGGTTATGAATTCCAAATGCTTCTTGGAGTTCGTGGTCCATTACGCAGAAAATTAGCTAAGAATGGACATCGCACACGTGTGTACATTCCTTACGGTAAGCAATGGTATGAATACAGTATTCGACGGTTAAAAGAGAATCCAACCATTGGTACACAAGTAGCCAAGGCATTCATGATGCCATGGACAAATCGACCTTGATCAGTTTCGTGGTCTCTTGATTTTTCTTTTATTGGTCGGAGCGACCCCTTTTTTGATAATTTCCTTCGGAAGAACTGGATCTGGGTTAAACCCAAGTTTCCCTTCTTTCCATGCTTGACGACGTTCTCGTGGGGTTCGAGGTGCGAAATATTCTTCCACAGGAGGTTCGTGCAAATACATTCTCTTGATATCACGGGCTTCAACAGTTCCACGCAGCGTCCGGGCTCGGCCCATGTGAATTGCACGGATTCTCCATGTTTGCCCTTCGAGATCCATCAGGTTTCCTGCGGTAAAGGTCTTATCAGCGGGTACGATTAAGACATCTGATAAGGAATCTTCACCACGGGTCATGGTGAGTTTCACTCGTACCATGTCGCAGCGAAGTGCTGAAGCACGTACAACGAGGCTTGCCTCACAATGCTTTACATATCTTCCATCTTTCATCTCAATCTGGTTGATCGACCACAATTTGTCATCCTCTTGAAAGACATCTTCTAATTCCAGTATTTCATCGGCATCTATCTCGACAACCTTGGTAATCGATGAGGGTCCCTCTGTAAGAATAAATGGAATATTCATGACGGGTGGCGGACGAATATGAACTGTATGCACTTTACTGCATTCTTCACACTTCAGCAAGTAGTCTGAACCTTGGCCCTTTCGCTTTTCTCGAAGAATTATATGGCCCCTGACATCATCACAATCTGGGCAATGTACTGCGTTTTCCAGTAGAATTTCATCCTCTTCATTCAAACCATCTTCTTCGACTCCGTTTTCAAGCAAAATTTCATCCTCTTCGATGAAATCATCCTCTTCGACTGTGTCATCCATGAACATCCCTGTCTATGCGCTATGACTCTCCTGTTTGAAGGTACCGGCTCAACAGCATAAGCGAGGCTTGAAGGAGTTTCGCCGAAAGGCCACCCTATGTCGGAGCAGGGAAAAGTCGGTTCGGAAGTGGAAAAGGACCATGTCTTGGCTCATTTACTCTCTCCAGATGAAGCTCGTTCACGTAACGAACCTGAAATTGCCAGTAACATTGGTACACAATTACAGCACATGGCACTGAGCACTTGGTCAATCTCAATCCTACGTCGACTTCGTGATGCTATCGGACGGCTCAAGCCTCAGTCTCTACTTGAAGTTGGGGCAGGTATTGGTCACAGAAGTGCTTGGATTTATGACTTGTTTGAGGTGGATGGAGTAACTCCGGAACGATATCAATTGGTTGAAGATGGAGCGAAATTTGCAGTGATAATTCGCAGACTGATGCTTCGACATGATGCAGAATCCTACACAACTATTGTTGTTGGAAATCTGGACGCATTGATTGCTGAAACCAATGCGTGCCATGCAGCTTCTTCCACTGGTGTCGAAGTCGGAAAACCTCCGTTAGAACTTCAGCATGATGCGATTATTGTTGATGGGAAATCTGATACACGCGCCCGCTCAGTTCAAGCTCTACTTCCTTTTCTCTCACCAAGTGGAGTTTTGTTTACAGTGGAACCTGATATGCCTCTTGGGAATGTTGAGGACGACGACAAAGAAGGTATGCTTTTAGTCGATGGTTTCAATCAATGGATGGAATGTATCCAAACGATAACTGAAACATATCATGTTGCCTTTATGCCGTTGTTTGGTGGTACATTAGTTGCCATGACGAAGAAGTGATAATTCAGTTAAGCATTTGCAGCATCAAGCAGTGCTTGAATTTGTAACAGTCCGTAGCCATAGTCATTATCATGGCCTGATTGGCCTTCTTGAGGTGCAACTGTTTGCTGAATCCACTCTTTAACTTGCTCGGAATTCGTCGAGGATGTACTGTCAGCTAGTTCTGGGTTCTGTTGAATCAATAGCGCAATCGCTCCAGTCACAAACACGGTTGCGGCACTCGTTCCATCGACAAGTGACCATGAACCTTCGAAATTGATCACGGCTACTTTTTCAGCAGGAGCGACCAGTTCTGGCTTTTTGTGAGGATCCCCACGTGGGAATAGCAGGGGGACAAGATTGCCATTATTGTCACCCGTTGAGGAACCAATCCAATGCTCACCCGTTTGAGTTGCACCGCCAACGCATATGACTAAACGTTCGCCGCAAGGATTCGACACATCGCCATCGTCGTTTTCGCCTCCATCATTACCGGCTGCAGCAACCACAAAGACTCCTTGATCAATAGCGTCGCTACTCGCTTCATCAGCACCACGTCCAGTGCCAAGATCGAATGGTATGAGGTCTGGTGCCCCACCGAGTGAAAGTGAGATGATATCTGCATCATTCGACACACACCAATCAATAGCTTCAGCTACAACTTCGTCAGAACCGGAGCCATCTTCCGCCAATGCCTTGGCAACCAGTAAATCAACACGAGGTGCGATTCCCTTCATCCACCCATCAGCGACAAGAATGCCTGCCATACTGGTACCGTGACCATTATCATCATATGGATTCGAATCTCCATTGATAAAATCTTTCCATAATACGATATTAAATGAATCAAGATCTTCATGATTCATCATGATGCCTGAATCGACAATGCATACTCGGACATTCTTTCCATCGAGTTCGGTTCCAGAAAAACCTATCAAATCTGAATACATTTCTTGTGAGTCAAGGGCTTGGTCTCCAGGTCGATAGGTGACTAATCCATTTTCACCAAATATAATGAATCCGATATAAATCATCGAAGAAATCATCAATACAGCGATACCGAATGAGAGTGCACGTTGTACAAATACCAAATTATCATCGAGTCTTGGCTTTTCTTCTTCAAATACAGGAACAGCAGGGACACCACCCTCATACTGTGTCTCAAGAGATGTTTCCAATAGTCCTTCTTCCATCTTTACCCCCCCGTCAACTAAATGCATTCACTGCCTCAGTGAATGTTTCTGCAAAGAGTCTCGCCTCATCTTCAGTGTTGTAAAGATAAGACGAGGCGCGTAAAGACCCATGTTGATGGCCTCTTGAATTGAACCAAGAATGAACACAATGTTGTCCGCTTCGAACCATGACACCTGCAGCCTCATCCAATAAAAGAGCGATATCATGAACGGGAAGCTCACCCATGAGAATTGAACAAATCCCGCCACGCTTACGAGCATCGAGGGGCCCAATAATCTCTACATTTGGCAAATCTTTGATGCCGTCGGTCATGATTTGGTTCAGACGGGTTTCATGCTCTAAAACCTCATCAAGATCAATATCTGAAAGGTATTCTATGGCAGCTCCAGTCGCAATCATCCCAGAGAAGTTTCCTAATCCACCTTCAAACCGAGCTGGAGGAGAGGCCCATTTTATTGAATCGTAGGTTGCTGTTTCGACAGTTTGGCCACCAGATTGAATTGTTCTGAGGCCATCGAGCAAATCATAACGGCCCCAAAGCCCACCCATTCCAGAAGGTCCACACATTTTATGTATTGAAAATGCTAAAAAGTCGATGTCTAGATCTTGAACATCGACTTTCATGTGAGGGGTTGATTGGGCACCATCAACACATATGAGTGCCCCATGGTCATGGACAACTTTAGTGATTTCTTTAAGTGGAATCTTCACTCCATCGAGATTGCCTACATGACTCATCGAGACGAGCTTTAATTTTGATCCTGCATCGGCACATGATTTTTCAAAAGCCTCCATATCGAATGTATTATCTGCATGAGAAGTAACGACTCGATGATCAATTCCTTGTTCTTGTTCGAGTTGAAGCCAAGGTACTAAATTGGAGTTATGTTCACGGTCTGTAGTGAGTACGATGTCCCCTTTTCCCCATGACAATCCATGCGCAACCTGATTGAGTGAATGTGTTGCGTTTCGAGTAAAGATAACTTCCTTTGCAGATTCAGCATTCAAAAAGTGTTGCAAATGTGAACGTGAACGAGATACTGCTTGTGTCACTCTTGTTCCATATCGATGTACAGATCGGCCTCCACACCCAGGGTTTTTTGTATAATATTCATGGATTGAATTTACCACTGAGTCCGGTTTTAAGGTCACGCAGGCATTATCCAAGTACGCAGGAGCATTTTCAGCCCTCAAAGTTGGAAAGTCTTCACGTAATTTTCTAAAATCCATTACCATGCCTCCACGTCTGGTAGGAACTCAAGAGCTGGCGCATTGATGCCACATTGTGGACAATCGAAGCGTGTTGATGCGACGATTGAACAGAGTTGACACTCCGAACCAATGAGATTCTTCGCTGAACATCCTTCGGTTAGACAGGGCACCGTAAGCACGCCATCTTCATTCCGAACAATTTCAATTTGTGTTTCGCATTCAGGACATCGAGATTCGCCCCCATCAGCGATTGAATCAGTTCCATCCAGCTCCATTTTAGCGTTTATAGCAGCTCGGGTTTGCACTTGTGCCCCAGTTCCGAGCATTCGTTGTGGATACCATATGAATCCAAAGAAGAGGGGAATTGAAATGCTTCCTGTAAAGATGTGTAGAATTAATGAACTCATACGTTCAGCCCCTCTTTCAGACACAAAATGGGCGCCAGACCATGCTGAAATGGTAATCAATACGAACCATAGTGTGACAATTAATCCCCATCCACGTAGAGAATGCTCTGACATTTCCATTTCCATTAATCGAACATCCTCATGAACATGGTATTCCTCGACATGGTAATCACGTGTTTCAACAACTGCCTTAACGAAGTAGTAAATGAAGAATATTACGACCAAAGTTGCCAAAGTCCCTTCCATCAGACCTCCGAGACTCGCATCGAAAGGAAAATTAATTTGTGTTTTATGATACAGGACTTGTGCAAGTACAGTCATGTTCCAAAAGAATAGTAATGAGATTGCATGGATTCTCATAATTGGAAATAAACGCCACAACTGCATGGTAAATAATGCCCAAGCTACGAATGAGAGTAACATTTGAAAGTACCCGAATCCCCCAACAGCCCCTAGGCCGTCGAATCCGTATTTACTCGGATCTCCTCCGCTGAGGATTTCGGGTGATATTGAACCCAGAAGGAATGCCAACACTCCCAGTCCGATTGTTGCCCAATGTTCGAGATCCCATTCGCGTATAGCCAATTTTGATTGGAAACGCAATTCGACTTGAATCCTATCGAGTGGTTCTGCCATTGGATGGACTTCGGAAAAAGAAAACAAGGGTTGCATATCTCGTAAACGAAACGGTAGAACTTGATGATTCTCATCAATCAATATTAGAGAAGGGACTCCTTCGCTCATAGACTTCCGAAGTTGTTACCCTTTGAATCGTTTTGTATTGAAACAGATGAAGGTTGCCTAACTTCTCATGGGTGAGCGTTAAACGGTAATGCTAAGTCGGCGAATATAAGCCGAGATCGCATAGCCTGGTATTGCGCGCGACTGGAAATCGTGTTTCCTTTGGATTCGGGAGTTCAAATCTCTCTCTCGGCGCTTCAGTGACTCTTTTCTGAGTTTTTAAGATCACGCTGTTAAGTCACTTTGACCAAGTAGAAGTGAAGAGCCACCGGCGAGAATTGAACTCGCGACCTCCTCATTACCAATGAGGTGCTATACCGCTAAGCCACGGTGGCAGTAAAGACGGCCACCAACACGTGGATTATAACCACTTCGCGTCACTCATGAATTGATTAAATGGACCTTTCAACATGAGCATCCCCTCAAAGGCTATAAGGTGATTTTTAGAAATGCGAGATTGGAGAAGGCAACTTCTCTGGATGGGATAATATGGAGCGACAGCAAGAAAACAAAGTGGAGATGCGGCAACGAGTTCGTGATCTTCAGAGCCAAGTAGATGAATTGAAAGACCTTGTGAATACGCTCTTGAGCGTAATTTGTGAGGAACCGGATGGAGTGCACAGCGGTGCTGCCCCGACTATTCCGGGGCAACCTGCAAATAATTACTGCATGTGATTATCCTTTGATAACTGCTAGCGGATTCAATCGAACAACGGGTCGTGCCAATCCTGCTTTTGCAGTTAAATCGATAACGTTATCAACATCTTTGTAGGCATCTGGTGCTTCTTCCGACAACACATTTGGTGTTGATGCATGTATTCGAATACCTCTGTTTTCTAGTTCCAATTTCAATGCTTTTCCATCAATTGTTTGTTTTGCCTTACTGCGCGACATGGCTCGGCCAGCACCATGGCAAGAAGAACCGAAGGCGATGTTTTGACCATTTTGTGGTCCTGCCATGACCCATGAACCTGTTCCCATGTCACCGGGGATAAGAACAGGTTGCCCAGAGAGATGGTTCGAATGTTTCATTTCCGGACTGTCGCCACTGAATGCTCGTGTGGCGCCTTTACGATGGACACAGCACGTGCATCCCTTTCCATCAATTCGATGGACTTCGACTTTCGCAATGTTGTGGGCTACGTCGTAGAGAGTCTTTGCTTCACCATCATCTCCCATCTCCAACCGTAGAACTTCACGCAAACGATGGGCAAGTGCACTTCGGTTTGCAAATGCAAAATTCGCAGCAGCGTTCATACCGTCAAAGTAAGCTTGACCTTGAGGCGAATGGAAAGGAGCAGATGCTAATTGGCGGTCAGCCAGTTCATAGCCCCATTCTTCATCGACCCATATTTTGCCTTGTTGTTTGTATCTCCGTTCAAGACTTCGCACATGATCACTGCAAACTTGGTGGCCAAGTCCTCGTGAACCGGAATGAATCATGGCGACAATTTGCCCTTCAAACAATCCCCACTTTTCGGCAGTTGTAGCATCGACCGTTTTTCCAACCGTTTGCAATTCTAAAAAGTGGTTTCCACTTCCTAAAGTTCCAAGGGCGCGAAGCCCACGTTCTTTGGCACGTTGAGAGATCTCTGCATTGACTGTGTTCAATTGACCACCTGATTCGAGATGTTTCAAATCTTCATCGTAGCCATAGCCGAGTTCAATCGCAGCCGGCGCACCGCCTTGGATGATGTTGTCGAGGTCACTCATGGTGATGTCGAGTCCACCCTTTCCTGAGGCGCCCGCAGGTATTCTTCCCGCTAAACGTCCAGCGAGTTTTTTGAGATTTGGTATGTCCTTTTCAGTCGCATCGAGCGCTAACATTCGAACGCCACAATTGATGTCAAAACCAACACCTCCAGGGGATATTGCACCACCAAAGTCTCCTTGTTCAGTGTCGGTCGCTATGACTCCACCGATCGGAAGGCCGTAGCCAAAATGCCAATCTGCCATACCCCATGCTTCACCAACAATTCCTGGGAGGCTTGCTGCATTGATGAGTTGTTCTGGACCACGGTCATCTGCGTGTTTGAGGAGATGTGCCTCATCAGTGACCAGGCGAGCATCTACTTTCATTCGACCATGGGCTTTGATGCGCATGGTGCCGTCACCTTGAGAGGTGAGATAATCACGCCAATCATCGGCCATAGTCACTGGTCGAGTCATTCCCCTTTGAGGATTGTTCTTCGTTTCCGCATTAAAAGACCCATAGGTTTCAAGGTGTATCGCTTAGTCGGCGACTTGTTCCTTTGGGGAGATGAGTCATATGGGATTACCACCGATTGATTTGGCCGTGTTCAAAAACGAGGGCTTTGTTCGCAACCAATGCCGAATCTCAGACCTCTGGTTTTGGACCACTGACCCTTCACGTGATACCTGCGGTGATACTACAGAAGATGAGTATACATTCATCGGAGCTCCCCTCATTGAAGGATACCCCATGCGAGGTAAAGCATTGAAGAACGCTATGAGAGAGTCCTTCCTTACCTTTTTTGAAAACGTCGAACACACACGCATTGAGCCCTATCCAGTTTTGGCTAGATGGAGAGATGACATCCATTTGACGATTGCTTCCATTGCCGACTTCCAACCTCATGTGACTTCTGGTGAAGTTGAGCCTCCAGCAAACCCTTTGACGATTTCACAACCATGTATTCGCTTGACTGATGTCGACGCTGTAGGCCGTTCCGGCCGTCATTTGACGACGTTTGAGATGATGGCTCATCACGTATTTAATCGACCTCAAGAAGGAAAAACCCACTACTGGATGGAAGAATGTGTTCAATATTGTCACGATTTGTTGACCAAGACGTTCAATATTGCTCCGAAGGAAATCACTTACGTTGAGAATCCATGGTGTGGTGGCGGAAATGCTGGTGCTGCGGTTGAAGTCATTGTTGGTGGACTTGAATTAGCGACGTTAGTGTTCATGAATCTTGAAGAACATCCTGAAGGAGATATCGAACTTAAAGGTGATCTCTACCGTGAAATGGATATGCAAATTATTGACACGGGCTATGGCTTAGAACGTTTTTGTTGGGCAGCAGCAGGAACTCCTACTATTTATGAAGCAATTTATCCTGAGACTGTTTCT
>Ga0209711_10003658_pt1 | contig 12886 bp, 13 predicted proteins | sample ArcticOcean_MG_C_7_FD_187441 | JGI IMG/M metagenome (GOLD analysis project Ga0209711, IMG submission 187441) | Marine microbial communities from western Arctic Ocean - ArcticOcean_MG_CB11_88 (SPAdes) (version 2) | ecosystem: Environmental > Aquatic > Marine > Oceanic | place: Arctic Ocean... | reverse complement strand
TGTATCTATTCCAAAAGCCAAACCCTCAGTTCCAATATATTTTTTCCAACAATCTGTTGAAGCAGCTTCAATAGATATTTTAAATTTGGCTTCATCAAGGATTTTTTTCTTATATGATTTTGACTGCAAATCAAAAATATCTTGGCATGGTACTGATACAACTTTAGAATATATCTTATCTTTGGCTAATTTATGGCTAGTCTCAATTGCTAAATTAACCTCGGAACCACTAGCAAATATTGTTAAATTAATTTTTTTATTAGTTCTTAAAATCTCGTAAGCACCTAAAGAACATTTATTTATGTTTGAATATTTTTTTCTAATAGGTTCAAGATTTTGTCTAGTTAAAGACAAGACACTTGGAGTTTTTGAATTTCTTAATGCTAATTCCCAGCATTCAATAGTTTCCATTCTGTCGGCGGGTCTAAAAACATTTAAATTTGGAATAGATCTTAATCCAGACAATTGTTCTATTGGTTGGTGCGTTGGCCCATCTTCACCCAAACCAATTGAGTCATGAGTCATTACATAAATAACACGTTGCTGCATCAAGGCAGACAAACGAATTGAAGGTTTACAATAATCAGAAAATATTAAGAAAGTACCCCCATATGGAATAAATTTACTATGAAGTGCAAGCCCATTCATTATTCCTGACATTGCGTGTTCACGAACGCCATAGTGAATATAATCGCCATTAAAATCAGAAGATTTAATGACATTGTGATATTTTGTTTTAGTGTTATTAGATCCAGCCAAGTCAGCCGAACCACCAATTAATGTATTATTTTCTTTAGTAAGTGCATTTAGAGTTAACTCTGAAGCTTTACGTGAAGCTAAAGTTTTATTTTCATTAATAGAGTTTTGTTTTTCAGATTTTAAATTCTTAGAGAAATTATTTTTGAAAACTCTATCTACTAATTGTTTTTTCCCTTTATAAACTTTACCCCATGCAGACTCAAGTTTTGCACCCTTGTTACCAATTTTTTTCCATTCATTTAAAATATTTTTAGGAATTTCAAAAGGTTTATGTTTCCAATCTAGTACTTTTCGAACTAGTTTAATCTCATCTGCACCAATAGGACTTCCGTGTGAAGAGGCTTTGCCCGACTTATTGGGTGAACCATACCCAATTTTTGTTTTACATGAAATGACAGTTGGTCTTTTTGCATTTTGAACTTTTTTTAATGTTTTAAAAATCTCTTTTTCATTATGACCATTAATTAGAATGTAATTCCAGCCATAACTTTCAAATCTCTTTTTGAAATTATCTGAAACTGCTAAGCTAGTTGGTCCATCTATTGATATTGAATTGTTGTCAAAAAGCATTACTAAGTTTTTTAATTTTAAATGCCCAGCTAAACTCATTGCCTCATGACTAATCCCCTCCATTAAGCATCCATCTCCAGCCAAAACATAAGTTTTATGGTTTATTATTTCTTTACCTAATTTTTTCTTTAAAACTTCTTCTGCAATAGCAAATCCAACTGAATTAGCAATCCCCTGCCCAAGTGGACCCGTTGTAGTTTCAATTCCAGTACCAGGGTGATATTCAGGGTGTCCTGCACAAATAGATTTTAATTGCCGAAAATTTTTAATATTGTTTAAAGAGATACTTTTGTAACCAGTTAAATGCAATAAAGAGTAAAGAAGCATGGACCCATGACCTGCGGATAAAACAAATCTATCTCTATTTAACCAGCTCGGATTTTTTGGATTAAATTTAAGAAAATCTCTAAATAAAACTGTTGCTACATCTGCCATTCCCATTGGCATTCCGGGATGTCCCGAATTTGCCTTTTGCACAGCATCTATTGACAAAAACCTTATTGCGTTTGATAGATCTTTATGTAGTTTGTTCAAAAATATCCTATCTAGACTTAGTAGACTCAATTTAATAATATAAATATATATATATGAAAACAGACAGTGAAAAAGAAAAAAAACTTAGTTTTGCTCTTAATAGATTGAAGAGTTTGGATTTACAAAACCCAACGTTAAAGACCAATCTAGAAAACCTAAGCATTCAAAAAAATCAATTGGAAATTGAAAAAAAACAAATAGAAGAAAAGTATCAAAATTTAGAAAGTGAATATAAGGCACTTAATCAAAAATTAGAGGATATTAATCAACAAAAAATAGATGAACAAAAAAAAGAGACAGAATTTTCAGAAAAAATAGATGAATTAAATCAAGAAACGGATACTTTATTGGAAGAAATCGACAAATGGCAAATGTAAATATTAAATTTAATGGTAAAGATTTTCTCCTATCTTGTGATGATGGACAAGAGGAACATTTAGAAGAATTGTTAACTCATATTAATCAAAAATTCAGTAATTTAAAGAATGACCTAGGAAATATAGGAGAGAATAAACTTTTATTAATTACTTCAGTTCAAATAATGGATGAATACTTTGAAACTAAAAAAAAGGTAGAACAGAAAAAAAATGAGTTAAAAAATCTATCAAATAAATTTATAGAATTAAAATCTTTGATTTATAACTACAGAGACAAAAAAGAAGAAGAGATGAAACAATTGTCCCAAGATCATGAGGATTTTAAAAAAGAAATAGAAAAGAATAAGGAGGATTATGAGAAAATAATCGAAGCAGCAGCAGATGAAATTGAAAATTTTGTGGAAAAAGCAAATTTAGAAAATCCAGTCCAGTAGATTTGTGTTAAAATCTAAATTAAGAAAAAAAATTCTTAAGGTTAGAGAAAAAATTAATAAAAAAAATATTCAAATTAATTTTAACGAAATAATAAAAATTCTTAAAAAAGAAAAAATTAACAAAAAAATTATAGGTGGATATTATCCAGTAAATTTTGAAATAGATGATTTGTTATTATTAAAAAAATTCGAAAAAAGTAAATTTAATATTTCTTTACCTGTGATTAAGAAAAATTTTCAAATGGATTTTTATAAATGGTCATTTTCTGAAATATTAAAAGTAAACAAATATGGAATACCTGAACCAGAAACTAAAAATATAGTTTACCCAGATATTTTATTAGTTCCTTTGGTGGCATTTGATAAAAATTTAAACAGACTTGGATATGGTGGTGGATATTATGATCGATTAATAAAAAAATTATCAAAAAAAAAAAATATTATAAAGATAGGCTTGGCTCTTTCGATTCAGGAAATAGATAAAGTTCCAATTAATGTATATGATCAAAAATTAGATTATATTATAACAAATAAATATATTATAAAATGAAAATACTTTTTTTAGGTGATGTAGTTGGTATTTCAGGACGATCGATGGTCTTGAATAATTTACTTACACAAATAAAACATAAAAAAATTGACTTCGTAGTTGTTAATGGTGAAAATGCAGCTGATTCAGGTGTGGGCATTACAGAGGAAATATGTAAAGATTTTTTTAATTGTGGAGTAGATGTGGTTACAACAGGTAATCATGTGTGGGATCAAAAAGAAACAATGTCTCATATTGAAAAAGAAAACAGACTTCTCAGACCTAAAAATTTGTATGAACCATCTCCTGGAAAGGGATTTGGAATATTTACATCTAAAAATGGAATGAAAGTTGGTGTGCTTAATTTGATGGGAAATGTCTTTATGAAAAAATGTGAGGATGTATTTGAAGCTGCTGAAAAATTTTTAAAAAAATATAAGCTAAAAGAAGATTATGATTTTCTATTAGTTGATTTTCATGGAGAAATAACAAGTGAAAAGGTAGCTATGGGACATTTTTTTGATGGGAAGGCGACATTAGTTGTTGGCACCCACACACATATCCCAACAAATGATACAAGAGTATTAAAGGCGGGTACGGCCTATCAGACGGATGCAGGAATGTGTGGTGACTACGACTCAGTTATCGGAATGAATAAAGATAACTCAATTAATAGATTTTTAAAAAAAAAATCCACCAAACATTTTCCAGCAATTGGAGAGGCTAGTTTGTGTGGTGTGATTGTTGAATGTGATATAGAAACAGGATTAGCAAAAAATGTAGAAAATTTTATATATGGAGGAGAATTAAAAAATTCTCATTAATTATTATGTCAGGTCATTCGAAGTGGGCAAGTATAAAACATTCCAAAGGTAAGGCCGATAAACAAAGGTCTAAAATATTTTCTAAATTATCAAAAGAAATTAGTGTAGCCGCAAAATTAGGTGACAAAGACCCAGATATGAATCCAAGGCTTAGATCTGCAATTCAAGCTGCAAAGTCAGCCAACATGCCAAAAGATAATATTGAAAGAGCTATCGCTAAATCATCTACTAGTTCTGAAACTAATTATGAAAATTTGAGATATGAAGGGTTTGGTCCAGATAAAATAGCTGTGATCGTAGAGGCATTAACAGATAATAAAAACAGAACAGCTTCCAATGTTAGGTCAATATTTGTAAAAAGTGGTGGAAATTTAGGCACACAAGGTTCGGCTTCACATAATTTTAATCAACTGGGGATTATTAAAATTGATAAAAAAGAAATATCAGAAGACAAAATCTTTGAGTTAGCAATTGAATCTGGAGCTGATGAATGTATTTCACATGATGGTTATCATGAGATTCAATGTGCAATGAATGAAATTTATAATGTAAAAAAAAATTTAGAAAAAATAATTGCAAATTTTATCTCTACTGAAATTGAATGGGTTCCACTAAATAGTGCCAATGTTGCAAAAGATAGAGCAGAAGTGGCAATAGAATTTTTAGAGGCACTAGAAGACGATGACGATGTTCAAAGTGTTTATTCAAACATAAATTTTGGAAACAACTAATGCTTATAATTGGAATCGATCCAGGCATCACAGGTTCTATTTGTTTTTTTGAAGATGGAAAAATAATAGATGTAGTGGAAATGCCAAATATGGCAGAAGGTAAAAAAAATAAGAAACAAGTTAATGGAGCACAAATTTATCATGAAATTTCCTTAAGAATTAAGAGCCTAAAAAAAGAGGAAATTAAAGTTGTAATAGAGCAAGTTTCAGCCATGCCTGGACAAGGTGTAACCAGCATGTTTAATTTTGGTCAATCTTTTGGAATTTTAAAAGGGATATGTTCAGCGATGCAATTACCAATGTATTTTGTAAGACCTGCAAAATGGAAAAAATATTTTAATCTTATAAATTCTGAAAAAGACGCCAGCAGAACTAAAGCAATAGAAGTATTTCCTTATTTTTCATCACAATTATTAAGAAAAAAAGACTCAAATAAAGCTGATGCAATCTTGATTGCTAGTTTTTATTATGAAACCTATAAACTAGAAGAGTAAATTAATTCTGATAAGGTCAAATTCATGACACATTTAAGTGTGAAATCTTAATTATGGAAGCCGATATTACATCTCAAGCAGTAGGACTCGCATCAAATACAGATTTTTCTTTATGGAGCCTTTTCATACGAGCAGATTTTGTTGTAAAAACTGTAATACTTATGTTGATTGGCTGTTCTATTTACTCATGGGCAATAATCATTGAAAAATTTAGGTTATTTAAAAAAATTAATCTAGAATCAGAAGAGTTTGAGGAAAAATTTTGGAAATCAAAATCAGCAGAAACTTTCTACAATAGTCTACCAATAAACCTAGATAACCCTATGGCTTTATTATTTAAAGATTCAATGCAAACTTTATTAAAGGCAAAAAATAAATCTAATCTCAGCGAAAGGATGGGCAGTGTGCTTGAGGTCAATATTGAAAAACAAATAGTAACACTTGAAAAAGGGTTTACATTTTTGGCAACAGTTGGATCTACCGCTCCATTTATAGGTTTATTTGGAACAGTATGGGGAATAATGAATTCATTTCAATCGATTGCAATTTCAAGAAATACAAGCTTGGCTATTGTAGCACCCGGAATAGCAGAAGCTTTATTTGCAACCGCACTAGGACTATTGGCTGCAATCCCAGCAGTTGTTGCTTATAATAAGTATAATAACGACTCTAAAAAATATTCACAAAAATTAGAAAACTTTTCTAAAAGATTTTTATCAATAATATAAAATGGCTTTTAAACTCAACCGTTCATCTAAAGAACCTATGAGTGAAATTAATGTCACACCTTTTGTAGACGTAATGCTGGTATTATTAATTATTTTTATGGTAACTGCACCATTGTTAACAGTTGGAATACAAGTTGATTTACCTGAAAGCTCTGCAGATTCATTGCCCGAAGAATTAGAACCATTAACTTTATCTATTAACTCAAAAGGTGAAATATTTATTCAAGAGTCTAAAGTTGAGTATGATAAAATAATAGCAAAAATTTTAGCTGTATCTAAAAATAGAACAGATACTAGAATTTATGTTCGAGGAGATAAATCAATAAACTATGGTAGAGTTTTAGAAATAATGGGAATGCTATCTGGTTCTGGCTTTACTAAAGTAGCATTAATTTCTGAGCCATATAAAGAGAGGTAATTAAAGTGAATAGAAATGTTATTATTTCTTTTGGGCTCCACACTTTGCTCGTCATCATTACAGCTATGAGCTTGCCATTTCTTGCCAAAAAACCAATTGATCTACCACCAATTATATCAGTTGAGCTAATTCAAATTACAGATAAAACTAACATTCCTTTTGCACCTAAGGCAAAAAAAATAATAGAGAAAGTTAAAGAAAAAGAAAAAAAACTAGTTTCTGAGCAAGCACCACCAAAAAAAATAAAAAAACAAAAACCTGATGCTGTTCCATTACCTGATGAAAAAATAGAAAAAATTAAGAAAATTAAAGATGAAAAACAAAATCCTGAAAAAGTAGAGACAGAAATTAAACAAATTTCAGAATTTGAAAAAAAAGAACTATTTGATAGTAATAGTATTGCAGCATTAATTGATAAATCCAAGACTGAGAGTGCCGAAACAAACAAAAAACTAGATAAAATTACTCAAGATCAAGATAAAGAGATGGATTTTGTCGGATTAACCTTAAGTGAAGAAGATACCCTAAAAGCCCAAATTTTTGGATGCTGGAGTATTCCTCTAGGGTTGCCGTTTAATGAAGATTTATTAGTCAGAATTAAGTTACAATTAAAACCAGATGGTTCTATTATAAAAACCGAGATTCTTGATCATGCTAGAATGAATAGGCCTGGACAAGCATTTTATAAAGTATTAGCAGAAAGTGCATTAAGAGCTGTAAAACTTTGCCAACCACTTAGAGTGCCTAGTACAGGTTATGAGAGATGGAAGAATATGCAATTAAACTTTGATGCAAGAGAAATGTTAGAAGGATAAAATGTTATTTAGATATTTATTTATATTGTTAATTTTATTACCAATTAAAGCCTTTGCTTTAATTGAAGTTGATATTACTAGGGGAAATTTAAACCCCTTACCTGTTGCTGTTTCTCCTTTAGCTATAGACAAAAATTCAAAAGATAATTTTAAAAAAGTATTAAAAAAAGAAAATCTAGGATTAGAAATATCTGCCATTGTCGAGAATAACCTAAGACAATCTGGCTTATTTAATCCTCTTGATAAAGAAGCGTTTCTTCAAGAGCCAGAAATCGCAAATTTAAAACCAAGGTTCGAAGACTGGAATTTAATAAAAGCTCAAGCTTTAGTAACAGGTAAGGTTACTTTTGTAGACGAAAAATTAAGAGTAGAATTTAGATTGTGGGATGTTTTAGCTGGAAAAGAAATAATGGCATTAGCTTTTACAACCGTGCCAAGTAATTGGAGAAGAGTAGGACATATAATAACAGATAAGGTTTATGAACGTTTAACCGGTGAAAAAGGTTATTTTGATACTAGAATAATTTATATTTCTGAAGAGGGTCCAAAAACTAATAGAATAAAAAAATTAGCAATTATGGATCAGGATGGATTTAATAATAAATTTTTAACCCTTGGTAATGAGTTGGTTTTAACACCAAGGTTTAGTCCAACGAATCAAATGGTTACATACCTTTCATATTTCAAAAATTTACCTAGAGTTTATTTACTTGATATTGAAACTGGAATGCAAGAAGTTGTTGGAGACTTTCCAGGCATGACATTTGCTCCAAGATTTTCTCCCAATGGTAAAAAAATTATAATGAGTTTTGCTAAAGATGGAAATTCAGACATATATACAATGGATCTTGAAAATAGGATTGTTGAGAGAATTTCTAATCACCCTTCAATTGATACATCTCCCTCTTATTCTCCTGATGGAAAATATATTACTTTTAATTCTGATAGAAGTGGCTACCAACAAATTTATGTCATGAACAGTAATGGAAAAAATGTTAAAAGAATTTCATTTGGAAATGGCTTGTATGGAACACCAGTATGGTCTCCAAGAGGTGATTTAATTGCATTTACAAAACTACACAAAGGAAAGTTTTATATTGGGGTTATGAGAACTGATGGATCAGGTGAAAGACTATTAACTGAGAATTTTTATCAAGAAGCACCGTCTTGGTCTCCAAATGGAAGAGTATTAATTTTTTATAGAGAGACAAAAACTAATGCTAAAGGAGAAGGGTTTTCAGCTAAATTATGGTCTATTGACCTAACTGGATATAATGAAAAAATGGTTGAGACAGAAACTGATGCGTCTGACCCATCATGGTCATCATTATTAAGTAATTAAACGTTAAAATACTTGATTTTTTAACTTGAAACATCTAATTACTTGTGAAAAAGTAAGTAACACAAATTAGATTTAAGGAGCAAAAATGAACTTAAGTAAAACTTTAAAAAACGGATTTTTAGTGTTGATAGCATGTTTAGTTTTAACTGCATGTGCAACACAAAAAAAAACAACAACAGGGCAGTTACAAGGTGATGTTTACACTGGGACAGACTCAGTTGAGTATTTAGCCTCAGGTGTTCCTGACAGAGTTTTCTTCGCAACTAATGAAACAGTTCTCACAACTGCTTCAAGAGAAACTTTAAGAAAACAAGCTGCATGGTTAAGAAAAAATTCAGATATTAATGTTGTATTAGAAGGTCATGCTGATGAAAGAGGTACAAGAGAGTACAACTTAGCATTAGGTGAAAGAAGAGCTAATTCAGCGAAAGACTATTTAATGACTTATGGAATTTCTTCAGACAGAATTTCCGTATTAAGTTATGGTAAAGAAAAACCTGTAGATTCAGGTTCTAACCCTTTATCATGGTCTAAAAATAGAAGATCAGTTACAGTTAAAGCTAACTAGGTTAAATAAATTTATAAAAGACCCTAGGCACTTAAGTATAAGTACTAGGGTCTTTTTTTTGCCATCATTATAATTACTACTCAACTTACTATGTTTAATTATAAAAAATTGTTTCAATTAAAACTGACGTTTATATTTATTTTTTTATCTAATGTTGTATTTGCAGACAATCACAATTTGAATGAAGTTTTAGAACTAATTCAAAAAGATTTAAAAATACTAGAAAAAGCGGTTTACTCTGGGTCAATCAATATAGAGAATTCAAATAGTCAAAAAAGTTTTGATAATAATTCAGAAGATGTTTTGACAAGACACTTATTAAAGTTATCAGAAGTAGAGAGTCAATTTCGAGAACTTACTAACAAATTTGAAGAAATAAATTTTAAAATAGATAAATTATCCAATAGACTTTCTAAAGTTCAATCTGATAATCAATTAAGATTTCAAGATATCGAAAACTCATTTTCCTCTGGTGAATCTAGTCAAAAATTAACTTCTACAGCAAAAAAACAGTTAGAAAAAAAATTACCAGGATCTTCACAACCACAAGACTTAGGTTCAATTTCATATAAAGATACAGAAACTAATGAAACTACTCAAAAAACACAATCAGTAAAAACTACCTCTACAATAGTAACTGAAAAATTTGAAGCTGAACAAAATATACTACCTAGTGATACCCCAGAAAAACAATATGAATTTGCAACTAGTTTTTTGAAAGTGGGTGATTACAGTACAGCAGAGAGAGCTTTTAGAGAATTTGTAATAACCAATTCAGAACACGAACTGGCTGGTAACGCTCAGTATTGGTACGCTGAAACGTTTAGAATTAGACAGCTTTATACTGATGCGGCTACTGCTTATCTTGAGGGATACCAAAAATATCCAAAAGGTGAGAAGGCTCCTATAAATTTATTAAAACTTGGTGTATCAATGGTTCAGATAGGAGAGAAAGAGCAAGGTTGTAAAATGATTGTGGGAGTTGAAAAACAGTACCCTAAAGCTAATCAATCTGTGCTTCAAAAAGCAAAGTATGAATCTAAAAAATTTGAGTGCTCAAAGCAAAAAACATAAAAAAATTCTTAGCCAACTAAATCAAAAAAAAATATCTAAAATTTATAATGAATTTTCATCTTCATTAAAAATCAAAGAAGATTTAGCAGTAGCTGTTTCAGGGGGACCAGATAGTTTAGCATTAGCTTACTTAACTAAATGCTATTCATTAAAAAATAAAATAAAAGTTAAATATTACTTAGTTAATCACATGCTCCGGAAAGAAGCCACATTGGAAGCGGAAACGGTAAAAAAAATTTTAAAAAAAATTGATATTCATTGTACAATTTTAAATTGGAATGGGAAAAAACCTTCGAAAAATATTCAAGCTACAGCTAGAGATAAGAGATATTCTTTATTAGCAAATGAGTGTAAAAAAAATAATATCAAATATTTATTATTAGGGCATCACCTAAATGATTTATTTGAAAACTTCTTAATTAGAATAGCTAGAGGTAGTGGATTAAATGGATTAATTTCATTTAGTAAAAATACAAAATATAGAGACCAAAATTTAGATATCATAAGACCATTACTAAATTTAGAAAAAAAGGATTTACTTCATATTTCTAATGAAGTGTTCAGTTTTTTTGTTAAAGACCCATCAAATATAAACGAAGATTATAAAAGAACTAGAATTAGAAACTTGCTGTACTCGCTTGAAAAAGAAGGTTTAGATATAAAAAAACTTAAGTTAACTATTAATAATTTAAAAGACTCAGATAAATCAATTAAATTTTATACAGATAGAAATTTAAAAAAAAATGTAGTTTTTTTAAAAAGAAAAAATACTTACATTTTGAGTTATAATTTTTTTGATCAGTCGCATGAAATAATTTTTAGGTCATTAACAAAATTAATTCAAAAGCTTGGGGGAAAATATTATCCTGTTAGGGGAAAAAGTATTAATGAATTGATTAAAGGAATTAATAAAAAAACTTTTACTAAGGTTACTTTAGGGGGTTGTTTTATTGAAAGAATTAATGAAACTATATTAATATCACAAGAAAGCTTACATAAAGTCTAAATTTTGTAACAATTTGACACTTGTTTAATTTGTAATAATTATTATCTTATATCTATGAATATGAAAAACTTAGCAATGTGGGCTGTAATTGTCTTTTTAACAATTGGTCTTTATAATATGTTTAAAAATCCCCAAGCTAATGTGGGTAAAAGTAATTCAATAATATTCTCAGAGTTTTTAACTGAAGTTGATAACGGTGGAGTTGTAAAAGTAGATATACAAGGAAATAACATAAGAGGGCTTCTTGCTAATGGAAATTCTTTTTCTACATACTCTCCAAATTATCCAAACTTAATCGAAAAATTATCCAGTAAAGGTGTAAGCATTTCAGCAGCCCCTTTAGAAGATAAAATGCCATCTTTATTTGGAGTACTATTGTCATGGTTTCCAATGTTACTACTAATTGCTGTTTGGATTTTTTTCATGAGACAAATGCAAGGTGGCAAAGGTGGAGCCATGGGCTTTGGTAAATCTAAAGCTAAATTGATGAATGAATTAAAAGGAAAAGTAACATTTGATGATGTTGCGGGAGTAGAAGAAGCAAAAGAAGAAGTGGAAGAGGTTGTTCAATTTTTAAAAGACCCTAAAAAATTTAGTAGACTTGGTGGAAAAATACCAAGAGGATGCTTGTTAGTTGGTCAACCAGGAACAGGTAAAACTTTGCTTGCTAGAGCTATAGCTGGAGAGGCGGATGTTCCGTTCTTTACTATATCTGGATCAGATTTTGTTGAAATGTTTGTGGGCGTTGGAGCATCAAGAGTTAGAGATATGTTTGAACAAGGTAAAAAAAATTCGCCCTGTATTATTTTTATAGACGAGATAGACGCTGTTGGAAGAAGTAGGGGTGCTGGTCTTGGAGGAGGTAATGATGAAAGAGAACAAACTTTAAACCAATTATTAGTTGAAATGGATGGTTTTGAAACCAACGAAGGGGTAATAATTATTGCAGCCACAAATAGACCTGATGTATTAGATCCAGCTTTATTGAGACCAGGCAGATTTGACAGACAAGTAGTAGTTGGACTCCCAGATATAATTGGAAGAGAAAAAATACTTAAGGTGCATGTTAAAAAAATAAAAATGGCACCAGATGTAAATTTAAGAACTGTAGCTAGAGGAACTCCAGGTTTTTCAGGAGCAGATTTAGCAAATATAGTTAATGAAGCAGCATTACTTGCTGCAAGAAAAAATAAAAGAATAGTAACTCTACCTGAATTTGAAGAAGCTAGAGATAAAGTAATGATGGGTTCAGAAAGAAGATCCATGGTTATGACTGAAGAAGAAAAAACTTTAACTGCTTACCATGAGGCAGGTCATGCAATAGTAACTATTAATGAGAGTGCTGCGCACCCAATTCATAAAGCAACAATTATTCCAAGAGGTCGAGCCCTAGGGATGGTTATGCAGCTACCTGAGAGAGATCAAATATCACAAACAAGAGAACAGCTTCACGCTCAATTAGCTATAGCTATGGGTGGAAGAGTAGCGGAAGAGATCATATTTGGTGAAGATAAAGTTACAACTGGTGCATCAAGTGATATTGAACAAGCGACACAAAGAGCAAGAGCCATGGTAATGCAAGCAGGCCTTAGTAAAGAGTTGGGACCAGTTGCTTATGGTTCGAATGAAGAAGAGGTATTTTTGGGTAGATCTGTTGCAAGAACTCAAAACATGTCTGAAGAA
>Ga0209711_10003642_pt1 | contig 12930 bp, 5 predicted proteins | sample ArcticOcean_MG_C_7_FD_187441 | JGI IMG/M metagenome (GOLD analysis project Ga0209711, IMG submission 187441) | Marine microbial communities from western Arctic Ocean - ArcticOcean_MG_CB11_88 (SPAdes) (version 2) | ecosystem: Environmental > Aquatic > Marine > Oceanic | place: Arctic Ocean... | reverse complement strand
AGATCTTGATGTTCCAACATGGAGAATCGGTGACGAATGGGTCTATGAGACCAAATTCGATGTTGCTCAATTGATTGCACAAGCGAATGTAACTGCTTCACTCAACACGCTTACTGGAGATTCAACCTATACCGTTGAAGACATTTTATTCATCACAGTGGGCGGTACACAAACATTGGCTTACAAGTTAGAAGTTTCTGGAACATTTACCAGCAATACAGCGAATGACCCCAATGGAGCGAATCTTGATGGAAACGAAGGTCGATTACTCATCGATTATAGTGGAGAGGATTTGGTTCGCGTTCGAGACTTAGCCGTAATCAATTCCGAGTTTTCACTTGATGTAGATTTCTGGCCATCTGTGTTTGGAAATCCGGTCCAATGGTTAAATCAAGATATTGCAGATATTAGTTTTGATACGAGTTATTCACCACCAAAAGAGAGGAATGATTTCCCATTACATACCGGTGACCAATGGTACATGCCGTTCTACTCATCGACCACTGTTACTGGGACCTCAGAATATTTCGACCCTTCAGGATTCGACACCCAAGGACCTGAAAACAACAGTTGGCAAATCACCGCCAATGGTGTTCCGAGCGACAGTAGTAATTCGATTGATTACACCGGCTGTGACGACTCATACAAAATCAATGAGTGGAACCAGACAGGTGTTTCAGCGGGATTCAACTGGTTCTGTCCTGCAGTTCGCTATTATTCTTGGATGCGAGTATCCAATGCCGCAGGCTTTACTATCGATTGGTTACTCAAATCATATTCACCTGCTGATTCATGGGGCGTTCAAGCTACTTCAAATCCTGGTGCTCGAAATGTAGTCATCGATGTTGATCTCCAATTCCTTGCAACATTGCCAAATTCTGAGCAAATTGTTTCAGTCACCTACGAAACCTCCCCAGGCGGTCAACCTCAGGCCAATAAGAACATGCAAATGCGATATGAATCCACCAGTCTCCTTGCCAGTCCGACCACAGATGGTTCAGGGATGATTGATTATACCCTCAACATCACGACAGGAATGGATAAGACTCCTTCAAGTGATGATTACTCGAGTAATGGTATCATTGTCTGGGACCCACAAACTGAAATCATTGGAGCAACAACGGTAGTCATTGATTTGAATGTCGTGGCGATTGATTTAGTGGCTCAAAGTGATTCAATAATTGTTACAAGAAGCAGAGGCACAGATATGGTCACCTTGAATCAAGCCATTGGATATGCTGCATTGCCTGGAGATATGCTTTCATTCTCCATTCCTGCACAAAACCGAGGCGTGTTGACTTCACCAGCAACAGAAATTGAAGTCATTACTCCGGATGGAGTCAGTATCCGTGAAACTGTTCCTGCCATTCCTTCATACAGCGAACAACGTATTATCGTCAACTGGACAGTTCCGGAGAATACAGCCATCGGCGACCAGACTCTCTCGTTCACGGTCGACCCTGATGAATTGGTCACTGAAGATGCGAATCGAACCAACAATGAAGCAAGTATCGGAGTTTTCATCGGACGTGCACCAACTGGAGTCTTTACTTTTGATGAAGGAAAATATACCTTTGAGAATGTGATTCTTAACGCATCGGGGAGTTTCGATGAAGATGGTGGAGATGTTGATTGTCGATTTGAACTTGAGTCCAAACCTGGAATCATTGAAGTTCTTGATGCACCAAATTGTATAACGCAATGGAATTGGAGCGATGATGGTGAGTGGATGGTCAAGGTCATCGTATTTGATGAAGAACTCGATGAAGATATTCTCGAAATGAACGTCACAGTCCTCAATCGAGCACCTTATCTGAATCTCAGTATGGTCGAGAGTATTGATGTTGAATCGGAAATTACTCTCGATGCTACGGACAGTGGCGATGTCGACAGTATCTCACCTTCCGGACAACAAATCGACATCACTTGGCCTAACCTTAATTGTCAAGAAGGATTGACTCAATCTACATGCACCTTTACACCAATGGGTGAAGGGTTCATTGACATTACAGTAGTTGCGGAAGATGATGATGGAGATACAACAACCATCACTACAAGTTTGAATGTATTGAATATTGCACCAACCTTGGCGTATCCTGAACTCTGGTATGGTGGAACCAATTTGACTGCAGATTCAATGGGTGTATGGGAATTGGATGAAGATCAAGTCGCCCTACTACGGATTGTGGGAGGCGATACACTGTCAGACCGCGATGATATCAACATTGAATGGAAGCCTTCAGATTTAGATCCAAATTGGACAGAAACGACCAAAGGTCCCTCTTCAACAGCCACAGTTTCATGGCCGAATGCTGGTCTTCAAACCATTCAAGTATCGGCCTATGACAACGATGGGGCGCGCTCAGAAGTTCGAACAGCCCTGGTCAATATCATGAATGTTGCACCAACAATAACTGGACTTGGGTCCACTATTCCAATATTTGAAGACGATGAACTCACTTTGAGCGTTCAAATCTCAGATACTGCATCAGACCTTGACAGTTTGGAAGTGTGCTGGGATACCGATGTATTGGTCGACGGCAACAGTGATGGAAACTTTGTCAATGATTGTGAAGCACAAGGCATGGAATTGATTACTGCCTGGTCTACACGAGGAATACGTCAAATTACAGCCACGGTCACCGATGATGACGGAGCACAAGCGATGACTTCAGTCAATATCAGTGTTCAAAATCTCGCACCAGCTGCAACCATCACCAATTCAAGCAATGTGTTTGAACTCATGGAAGGTGATAACATCACGCTTTCAGGATTGAGTTCACGAGAAACTGAGGGTGACAAACTCACTTTGCAATACGATTGGGACAGTGATCTGATTGACAGTAACCTCGATGGAGATTTCACCGGAGAGGTTGATTACAGCGGACCTGAATACACGCTGACAAATCTTGAACCTGGACAATGGACCTTTAAGCTCACCGTTACCGATGACGATGGAGAATTCTCGACTACGAGTATCACCCTTACCGTTGCAGAAAAACCTGCTGAGGGGATTTTTGAAAGCATTAGTGCGACAATTGGGTCCGTTCCAACCGCTATCATCGGAAGTCTTGCCGGTATCGTCGTAATTCTCGCAGGGTTCCTCTTACTTACCCGAGGGAGGGGCAAAGATGAGGATGAGAAATATTCTGCATTTGGAGACATTCCATCGATTGAACCGACAATGGCTGCTCAGCCTTCATATGCAATGAATGAACCTGCTGCTCAACCGCAACACGATATGTATGCACAACCCGCTGCTCAACCGCAACACGATATGTATGCACAACCTGCACCTGCTGCCGACCCCTATGCTCAACCTGCACCTGCACCTGCCACTTCACCAGCTGATACTTTGGCGGCAATGAGCGCATTTGCAGAACCTACAGTCCAGCAATCAGTTCAACCCGTAGCTGTTCATACCGGTCCAGCCCTCCCGTCTTCGGGACTACCGGATGGATGGACCATGGAACAATGGCAACATTACGGTGAACAGTATCTTGCTGCACAAATGGGTCAACAGAGCCCAGCACAGCCGACAACTAACAATACTCCAAGCGCCTCTGCAAGTACAGATATGTCAGGTTTCCTTGATGACCTCGATTTGTGAACGGTGGAAAAATGGGAAGTTTGTGGCAATTTTTTGGATTACCTGACCCTGACGGTCACACTGGTGAGAAAAGACGCACAAGAAAAGTTGAATCAGCTGTATCTAATGCTTCAGGAACAAAGCTCTCACCTCAACAAACGTTCAAACCGAATGTTGTAGAGGCCAATGTAAAATCACCTACTGAGCAAACAATTCAACTTGAAACAAAAAGATTGACACGTCACGCGATAAAACCATTACCACACAATTGGTCAGGACCACTCACTGCTGAAGGTGAAGCGTTTCACGACCTTGGCGCCCATGTCAGAGTGAAGAACCCCCTCCCGAGAAGAGCCCTAAGGTATGTTTCGCCGGATGAAATGAATCGAATCCCTACTCGGGAAATGTCAAAGCGCGTACTTCATGGCGACTCGATTATTGTCGATTTACGCCCAATGGTACACATGGATACTCATCAGAATGTCTGCCGCAGAGACCTTCAACGGATGAGCAATGAAGCAGGTGTTGGGATATTTGCATTGGATGCAGAAGATAAACTTCTATTACTACCAGGTATCGATGTTATCGTTGATGTTGGACGGCATGAATTGGGATTGCTCCCTTTAATGCCCGAGTGAGAACGTGCGGAAAAGTTCCATTGCCTCTCCTGCGATTCCAAGTACCGTTGATTCGTGACCGTCAATGAGACGAGCATAGTCACCCATGGGCCCTGCCAAATCATAACCACCTGCTTTTCCTTTCCAAGATTCACTCAAGACCAACTCAACCAATTGTTCATCGGTAAGTGCCTGAAATTCGACAATCGCATGTTCAACGTAAAATTTCCACGCACCGTGCAGAAGAATTCCGGTAGCAGACCAAACTTGATGTCGCCTCCCCGAGAGTCGATGTAACATCATGGCTGCTTCAACTGCATCATTCGGTTTTCCAAGTGTTGAATCCATATCATCTGGATCGGCAAGTAAGGTATCGCAAACGATGACAAGGTCAAAGCCATGCCCATCAGGCACTGCTTCAGACTTTTTTTGACAAATAGACAACACTTGAGCGGCAACGCTACCAGGCGTTGGAGTTTCATCAACATCAGTAAAACCTTCACATTTGAGATCTGTGAAAAGTGGAGAAAGCATTGCTGCTCTACGAGGAGATTGTGATGCTAGCCAAACGTTCACTCGTCACCCTCATGCTACTCCAACAGAACGAATGACTTGTCCTTTTTGCTTTCATGAGTTTTAACTTGCAAAGAAATGAAGGGTGAGGTTGAAGAATCAAAGCGTATACCCCAACATGGTGCCGGCATGAGTGGAGTAACAAGAATACCAACGCATATTGAAGGATTAGACGAAAATATGCAAGGTGGGATTCCAGAAGGACACATTTGTATTGTAGCTGGGGCATCGGGTGCAATGAAGTCCAGTCTTACCTTTTCAATGCTCTACAATGCCGTGCTTTATGGCGAAACAAGTGGAATATATGTCACTCTTGAACAAGGAAAAGATTCACTTCGCTCGCACATGTCCAACATGGGAATGAACATTGATGATAAGCGAGTGAGTAACCGAATTGCTATTATCGACCTCTCCGATTTGCGTGTCCAACTTGATGAACAAGGTATGAGTAGCCGGGTTGACTGGATGGGTCAACTCATCAAACAACTCACGTCATACCGGGATTCAATCGGTTTTGAATTACTTGTTTTCGATTCACTCGGTGCTTTCTTCACACTCACAAAGATGGAAAACCCTCGTGATGAGATTTTCCGACTCTTTGAAGCCGTTCGTCGTCTTGGACTAACCTCGTTCTTCATCTGTGAGATGACTGGTGAAGATAACAAACAATTTGGTGAATACGGTGTTGAAGACTATCTTGCAGATGGCGTGATTCATTTGGTCATGGAGCGTTCAGGTGATGATGTCGCTCGAAAGATGGGCGTTGTCAAGATGCGACATACCAACCATCGACTTGGTTACAAGCCGTTCAATTGGAAAGAAGAGGAACAACGGTTCTCAATTTTGTGAAACTCACTCGACTGTTACTGATTTCGCAAGATTTCGAGGTCGGTCAACGTTGCAATCAAGTGCTAAAGCAGTATGATAGGCAATGAGTTGCATTGGAATCACCGTCAGCAGTGGTGAAAGAAGTGAATGAACCGGTGGAATTGGAATACTGATGTCGGCCTCATTCGCTATGTCGTCGCCCTTTTCATGAATCAAAATAACACGTGCGCCACGTGCCTTACATTCATGGATTGCCGAAATCGTCTTCACCTTGACATGGTCGTTTGGTGCAATAAAAATGACTGGGCTGCCTTCCTCTAACAATGCAATTGGTCCATGTTTCATTTCTCCTGCAGGATAAGCCAGACAGGGGATGTAGGCAATTTCCATGAGTTTGAGTGCTCCTTCTTTAGCGACAGGCGCAGAAATTCCTCGTCCAAGGAACAGAACACATTTAGCATCTTTTATCATTTCAACCGCTTCAAGAATCGGCCCTTGGTTCTCGAGATATTCTTCAATCAGATGAGGTATTTCCTGTAGCCCATTAATGAGTTGTTTTCCTTGCTCTTTGCTCGTTGAACGAGAACGCCCAACTTGAAGCGCAAACATCGATAAAGCCGCAACCATGTTCGAGAAGGCTTTGGTCGATGCAACAGCTTGTTCAGGACCGGAGTGGATATACACACCTTTACCGCACTCTCGAGCGATGGAGGAACCGACAACATTGACGACTCCGAACACGCTTCCACCTTTGAGGTGTATTTCTTTTACAGCAGACAAGGTGTCTGCAGTTTCACCAGATTGTGTCACTGCAAAATGTAATGCATTCGGATTGATGACGGGGTCATTATGTCGGAATTCACTGGAAATATGGGCTACTGCAGGAATACGCGCTAATTTCTCGATCATTATTTGACCGATTTCTGCAGCATTGTAGGCAGTCCCACAGCCTAGAAGACGAACGTGAGGAACTTTAGCCAAATCACGAGGTTCTAATTTCAAGCCGCCAAGGCGACCATTACCTTGAACTCGATCAAGTCGACCACTGATGCAATGTCGTAAGGCATCGGGTTGTTCATAAATCTCCTTCAGCATGAAATGCGGGTATTCTCCAAGCTCAGATTCACCCCAATCCTCTTCCAGAACAGTGATGCTTGGAATGAAATTTTTACCTTTCAAGGTTGAAAGTTTCATGGATGTATTCGTAAGCGTCGCTATTTCACCATCTTCAAGGAATACGACGCGATCTGTATAGGGTGCCAAGGCATGAGGATCACTGGAAACAAACATTTCATCATCACCTTGTCCGATGATGAGAGGAGAGCCGTTACGAGCACATACGATTACGTCGTGCTCAAGGAATAAGACACACAGCCCCCATGTGCCTCGAGCGAGATGTAGAGTTCGACGTACTGCATTTTCAGGGTCATTATCCACACTGAGTTCACGCTCAATAATGTGTGCAAGCGCTTCAGAATCGGTGTCACTCCGCAATTCGACACCCTGGACCGTTAGCGAGGTGCGAAGTTGGCGAGTATTTTCAATAATTCCATTATGAACAATAACTACTTTTCCATTCACAGATTGGTGGGGGTGAGCATTTGAATCATTGACGATTCCATGCGTAGCCCACCGAGTGTGAGCAATACCAATATTTCCTGGAATTTGGGTCGGTAAGATTGTTTCTAAATCACCGACTTTACCGACTTTCTTATACAGTTGAATTGTCCCATCCTTCACCGCAATACCAGTCGAGTCATATCCACGGTATTCGAGTCGACGTAAACCATTAATCAAAACAGTTGACGCCTGTCGAAGGCCTAAGTAAGCAAAAATACCACACATCATCTCACCTCAGCAATCGACCTTGACAGAACAAATCGGACAGCTTACACGGGTAAGTGTCATGTCTTTCACTGTGAATTTAGCAGCACATTCATGGCACGTCACATCTCGTTGTGGAGGCTGAATCATTGGTAGAGGTGGTAACCCGAGAAGAGGTGGTAGACTCCCATCAGGAAGTGGGATTAATGGTAAAGCAGCTAAATCTACAACCAATGGGGTTGGTTCAGGAGCGGTGAGAGGAAGAGCTGGAAGTGGTGGAAGTGATGTGTTCATCGATTGAACCATCTCAGTAATCTCACGCTGTTGCTTTCGTTGCATGCGGCGATTAAGACGGGAGTTACCTTCACCGGATTCGTTTTTAGCTTCAAGTGAGGCTGACAAGCTCAATTCTTCATCATCCAAGACAGCCGAAGCTGACTGATCATCCATCTCGACGACCAAATCTTCTGTTTCCGTGTCGATGGCAAGCAGTGGACCGTCGTCTTTGACAGGGGCAACAAGCAATTCTAACGCATCTGTGTCTTGGTTTTGCCCTGATTCCAAAGTGACCAGTTCCTCCTCACGACGTCGGGATGAGCGAACAGATTGAACAATCATCAGAAGGAAAACTACGAACAAAGTAGATACTATACCCAATATCAATACTTTCGTTTCATAATCCCCTGGTAAAGGATCAAGAAGTGAATTGAGCAAGGATATTGAATCGTCTTGATCTTTGGAACCCCCTTCCAAATCGGCAAGTGTTCGCATTTTGAGTGAACCGCTTGCAGAAGAAAGAAGAAGAATTCCATCGAATTCCATTCCTGCATGTCCTTTCAAAAACCCTATAGTAAGAATGTTTGAAAGAGCAAGAGTTGGACCTTGTGAAGAATCAGATAAGAGGCCATATCGGGTAACTGGGCCATATACATTTATCTCATCGTAGAAGATTTGAACACCATCGGAAGTCGGATTCAATTCGATATGCGTCACACCAGGTGCTCCTATTTTTTCTGCTTCACCCGACCATACATTGTCAGTAACAATGTGTGCGACCATAGCATCTTTGCCTCGACCTTCGATCCAAGAAGCAACAAGGACGTCCTTGCTCCCGTTTGTAAGAACAACGAGTTGCGCCTTCTGAGCGTGATCACCGACGGATGATTGGAATCCCCAAGCGGCATAGTCTGGATTACCATGCGTATACATCAATCCAATACGATCAATTCCAGTGACATCGTTTCGTTCTTCTTGATAGAGAATATGTAAGTTTTCTTCACCCAAACCTATTGCCAGAGCATCACCTTGAGATGGTCGTATTTGAACATCAGACAGTACAATATTCGGTGAACTCCAAGACGATTGACTGTCGGGGTTCGATGATACCAAGGTGAAAATCGAAGTGATGTCTTGCCATGATCCTCCAGTTGAAATATCTCGATGATATCCTGCTAAAATCATTTTATCATCATGTTCTGCTAACGCAAGTCCCCAATAAGATCCCTCAGATAATTTAATCGCAGGCATCTGATGATGGACTGGGGTTTTCTCACCTAAACGAGTGAGTGAAGTCATCGCAATATCAGTGAGTGTATAGCCATCTGGACTGATGGTCTTTCGATTCCATGCTGCTTGAACCAAACCATCATCTCGCAAGTATGTGGTAAGTTGACCGCCCCACTTTTGCTCAAGCATGACATCAACCTGCATTACCATTGAAGCTGTTGTAGTTCGAACATGAAGTTCTCCATCACGAGTGGTGAATAAGAGGCCACCGTTCTCCAAACCAATGAAATCAATTGGAACTTCACCTGAACTCAGAGATATACTCACCTGAGAACCAAGTATCACATCATCAATGACCACAGTGAAGTAGTGAATGCTAAATTCAGGTTCAACCCCATTACCTTCTAAGGTAACTTGATATTTTGCAGGGCCAAGTTCAAGACCTATTTCGTTGAATCCTCCGGTGCCTTGACCTGAACTGGAGTCCGAACCAGGGACAATCAAAATATTAGAAACTCCTACTTCATACCAACCGCCATTCCAGCGTGCTAGACGCATAGTTAACTGTGTGGCTTCGGTTTGACCTAAATTGTCAATACGGATATCGATATCAAAATTACTACCTGGTAGAGGGACTTTAGGATTGGTCGTAACTGAACCTGGCAAAAACCGCAGCATTGCTTCTACGGGACGCTCCTCAACTTCAAACGAGAAGGTGTAGACATTGTTACTGGGGTTTGGGTCTCCAAGTTGGTTGTTTGGATCAATCGAGATGGTGACGTCATGCGTGCCTGGTTCAGTAGCCCACCAATAGAGCGTCACCTGATGACTTTCTCCTTCATTAAGAGTCGAAATTCTGTACTCTCGGGGATAGGTTTCGGATTGACTACCGGTAGCCTCCAGTTGCACAAAGACATCGTTTGCATCTAAGTCTCCAGCGTTACCAATCGTAAAGTCAACTTCTAACACAGTGCCTGCTACCGCAGAAAACACTGGAAGGTCTTGGTCCATTATTTCGACAGAACCTTGGAACATGAAATCGGGGGCTGCAGGTTGATTGTCAACCGAATAGGTTCGACGGACATCATCGGTCATTACGCCGCTTTCATTGACCATTCTAAACGAGAATCGGTGTGAACCGTCATCGACCGAATTCGAGTTCCATGAGAAAGACCAGTCTTGTGAACCTACTTCCATTGAAGTTAATTCTTCACCCACGAGCCAATCGCCGTTATCTACTCGATATTCGAGTAAGTCGTGTTGAACTCCTTCAACTGTTCCGCTAAAATCAACTGAGCCTTGGATTGCTGTACCCAAAGGCGGACCTGCAATGGTCACTGCCATACGTGCAAGGTTAACCCGGCGGGCATCAATTGCTGATTCATCACCTTCATCTGTGAGAGCACGAGCCAGAATCAAAACATAATCTTCATCTTGACGTATCCAACTTTCTTTGACCGAGACGTCCAAGAACCAAGACGATACCTCGCCACCAGTGTCAATCCAACTTTGTAATTCTCGAACGGTTCCAGATTCAAGATACTGCATTATTCGTATCTGAACTTTCGTATACTCATCTCCATCTTCATTCGCTTGTGTATTGCCTGCTATCCGTACGAAGTTTCCTTCAATCCACCATGAACCGTTATTCGGCTTCGACATATCAACGTGGTCACCTGAACCGTTTCCAGTCGGAGGAGGTGGGATGTCTCCCCCATCCTCAAGAGGCGTGCAGGCCTTTTCCAAAACCATATCGATGGCGCATGATGCATCGATGAGTCCAAAGCCCCATTCATCATTCCAACGGTCGGAGATGCCAGGTTCACTAACGCTGCCTCGCTGTTCCGAAGAGTTTCGTAGAATATCTTTGACTTCTTGTGGTTCCAGAGAGGGATCGGCTTGGAGCATGAGGGCAACGATACCTGAAGCGATTGGTGTCGCCATACTTGTTCCATCTTTTTCATCATAATCTGAACCAGCAAGAGGTTTGGCTGGTTGACCTGGGAAGGACGTTCCGGTTTGAGCGGTAGCGGACATAATCGAAGAACCATATGAGGTGATATCGGGTTTCAGTTCATCCCATTCATCGTCATCCCCATCGTCGAGACGAGGACCTGTGTTTGAGTAATCCGCAACATTATCGTTGGTTCTGTTGATGGTTCCGCGGTCTGTCGCTGCACCTATTGAAATAGCGTTATCAGCACTGGCTGGAGAGGGGACTCGATTGGTCCCATCGTTCCCCATTGCAACGACACAAACGATGGATGCATTGACTGCATCATTGACCAGACGTGCCTCAGAGCCGCTACCATTATCGCCTTGATCTTCGGGATTGAGCGGTGTAGAGGCTGAGCCAAAGGACATCGATGCAACCTGAATTCCACGAGAGGAAGAATTGTGACCCCAATTGGTATCCTGGTTGCTAATCAACCATTGAATTCCGTTGAGAGAAGCTTGTGAATTTGTACCGCCTGCGTCTGTAAGGACTTTGATATCGACAAGATAGGCACCAGGAGCAGTCCCCATGTGGATACGACTACTGTCACCCGTTCCAACAGCTGAACCGGCAACGTGAGTCCCGTGCCCGTTTCCATCATCAGGGTCTTGGGAACCATCGGGGTTTGAAGCTGAAGAGGTCGCATCATATCCAGCAACCCATTTGTGATCATTGTAAGAGAGAGGGTCTTCGTCCGGCTCATCACTTTCATCATCAAAGTCATTTAATGATTCATGCTCATTGTCAACGCCGGTATCGAGCACGGCAACCACAACTCCCTCACCAATATAATCGCGTTCGTAAGCAGTTGCAGAATAGACATCAGATGGTCGAGCCCGAGAGGCTTTAGCGGCTACATCATTGAAGGGGATCATGACGTTTTGCATTTCAATCACCACGACGCCATATAACGAATAAAGATCCATAAGAGCGGAAACTGGTACTTTATCGATAGCCACCGAATCAATATCAATGAGCTGTTGGAACCAGGCGCCACCTTCTTCTCCAACCCAGCCATGTGCATCAAGAACAGTTCGCAGCGTTTCTATTTCGGCATCATTGGCTCGCCAAGCATAGTCGACAACAATAGCCACTGTTTTCCGACCATCGGGGCCAACAAGAGCTGTGGGTGAAACAGATTCTTCACCGGCTAAGACCCGTTGGAGACGATCATCCATGCCGTTCCAATCCATGTCGGGACCGTAAGATTGCCACCATTGAACAGCTTCTGCAGAGACCCGATCACCACGGTCGATATCTCGGATTGGGCGTAAGCACAGTTCTTCACCACACATTAACGGCGGTAAGCCTTCGACCAAAATAGGTTCAGAAAAGAGAGGTTGAGAGAGAGATTCTGAAACATTTGTTTCAGATTCATTCGCAAGTACGCCAAGGTCTGCAAACAAAAAGACGATGACCAAAAAGAGTGAAATTCGTTGAGATTTCCATGATGACGACGACTGCAAACCACCCACTCCGATATACTGCTGTGCCGTCCCGCCTTTGAGCCTATCCTTTCTTTGGCTACTCCCCAGCCCCTTAAGGGGCTAGGGAGGTCTTGGAGAATCATTCTGGCCAATTGAGATGTTCGGGTTCAATCGAACATTGCATTTGAGGGCCCGATGCTCGTTCTACAACACCAAGAGGGGCTTGACATTCAGGACATTCTGCTGCATCGGCAAGATGTTCCATCCAAGCCAATCGTGTCTCCGGTTCATCTGAAGAAGCCAGAAGGCTACGTAAAGGGTCCCGGATAGAACGTGGAATCGCCATATCACGTGCAGTCCAAGGATCTACGACGTTGGACATGTCAACCATGACACTTCGAATTTGATTCAATCGTGAACGTTCACCGCTGGATGAGGTCGGTCCACCGTCTTCGATACCGAGTGGATAAGGTCCATTTTTAGCGATCAATGGGAGTAAAAGATAGGTCGCTAAAAAACCGCCTAAGTGCGCCATATGAGCCACGTCACTGGCTTGGTTGAGGCCAAGCG
>Ga0209711_10003640_pt1 | contig 12935 bp, 10 predicted proteins | sample ArcticOcean_MG_C_7_FD_187441 | JGI IMG/M metagenome (GOLD analysis project Ga0209711, IMG submission 187441) | Marine microbial communities from western Arctic Ocean - ArcticOcean_MG_CB11_88 (SPAdes) (version 2) | ecosystem: Environmental > Aquatic > Marine > Oceanic | place: Arctic Ocean... | reverse complement strand
GGAATCCAAACCTAAATTCTTTATTATTAGCGGATGATTTTTACCTATCATATTATAATCCTGTTTCACAAAAAGTTGAAAGCGATAGAATTAAATTACCTTCAGATATTACATCACTATATATAGATCCAATTGCTTATGAAGTATTTGTTGGTCTTTCTAATGGTTCTGTGAGTGTGTTTTCACAAGATCTTACTCAACAAAAATACACCTTAAAGGTTTCTAATAATAGCATTAGTAGTATTGTTAAAGATCCGTTAGATCATTATATTCATGTTGGTGATGAAAACGGTATGGTTATGACGGTAGACCTTCTCAAAAGGGAAACCATAAAAAAAATAAAAAATCACAATGGTTCGGTAACCCTTGGATATATTTACGATATTCTAAAAAAAAGAAAGTTTATTGTTTCAACTGGCTTAGACTCTTCAATTAATATTCTTGAAACGTCGAAATTAGAGCCAAACTTTAGAAGACTTATTGAACTCGAATTAATAAAACGAAAAAATAGATTCATTAGTAGAGGACTCTCTGAAAGTACAGTTTCGTACGACAACAGAGTTAATGACAACTCATTAAAGAAGTTTACGGAAAAAACAATATCTAATATTGTAGATAGTATTGCGGTATCTAAATTATTATCTCCCCCTAAGTTTAAAATTATTGAGGATTCCTTAGAAGTTGTTCAAGCGCCATTCCCAGCTATTAAAATTAAGCTTTTTAAGCCTTTGAAGTCTGTAAAAGGTTTGGTGTTAGATGAGGCTCATTATGCCTTAGAAAAAGACAATACTTTTTCTATATCAGATATCCAAATATCTGATGAAAAGGTGAAAATCAGATTTAGTGCTGATAAACGAAAAATGATGCAATATGAAGAAGAAGTTTCTTTGGAGACCTCTAAAGAAGTGGCAGAAAAGGAGAGGGAGTTTAAACAATCCTTAAAAGATCTTGTTGCTGGCTTAAGGTCTGAGGGTAAACTTAATGATGTTGATCTTTCGGTTACCTCGGTATTAAAAAAAGAAAAAGATTCACTAGGAAACGATGAGCTAAACTTGCATGTAACTTTTGTTTCTAAAGGAATTAAAGCAGAAGTAGAGGGTGAAACAGCGGACTATAAGTCTGGAAAGTATGATGTATTTGAATCTACTGCAGCTACAACTCTAGTTGACTTTTTTTTAAAGTCTACCGCTGAAAAACTAACAGAATATCTTTCTCCTAAAACTAAAATTACTTTTAAGTTAACCGGTTCTACAGATAAATCAGGAATATCATCCGCTTTACCTTATCAGGATGAATATGGAACGTTTAAGAATTTTCCGTTTTACTTCCAGGGGCAATTGGCAGGACTAAGTATTAATAAAGAAAGTGGTATAAAAAACAATAGTCAACTGGGGTTTTTAAGAACTTATTCCGTAAGGAATTTCATTGAAAATTTTTCTGATGTTTTTGAAGAAACTACCAATAAGTTTATCCACTACTCTGAAGAATCACAGGAATTCGGACCGGAACATAGGAAAATAAAAATTGAAATGATTATTCATAAAATATCTGAGTTACCTAAATCGAAGATTTCTAGAGACGAAAGACCTTTAAGTGACGTAGATGTTAATATACCAAAAGGTGAAAAAGTTAATGGTTATGCGCTAATTATTGGAAACGAAGACTATTCATCATTTCAGCGAAATGTATCTAAAGAAAGTGATGTTCCTTATGCGGTGAGAGATGGTGAAACATTTGTTAATTACTTAACTCAAATGTATGGCTTTGAAAAAGAAAATATTGATTTTTTAAGAAATGCAACTTTTGGCGAAATGAGTCAAGCAATCTCCAAGCTTGAAAGGCTTATGGACTTAGATGGAGAAAATAAAGAAATAGTTGTTTACTATTCTGGGCATGGGATGCCTGAAGACCAAACCAATGAACCATATTTAATTCCTGTAGATATTACTGGGATGAATGTTTCTCAGGGTATTTCTTTAAAAGAGCTTATGAGTCGCTTATCAAATAGGCCTCATGGTAAAATTTCTATCATTATTGACGCCTGTTTTAGTGGTCTAGGGAAAGTTGAACCTTTGTCCAGCGTAAAGGGGATTACAGTAATACCCGTAAATCCTGAATTAGGAGAAAACATGTTATTGTTGAGTTCAAGTTCTGGTAATGAAAGCTCTGTCGTTGATGATAAAAATCAGCATGGATTATTTACTTACCATCTTCTTAAATTATTAAAGGAAAATAATGGTAATATATCAATAGAGGATTTATATTCCAAATTAAGGAAAGACGTTGGATTGTCAGCAATTAGAAATTTAAATAAAATTCAAACTCCATCAATTTTAGTGGGTAAAAAACTTGAGTCTCAGCTTTCAACAAGGTTATTATTTGAAAATGAATAAATAATATTTCTATTACACTGATGTTAACATGTATGGAGTTTTTAAACTTAGGTTGACGGAGGGATTATATTATATACCCATTTCACCAGCGTATCCCGAAAAGGAAAGTGGATTTATTTTGAAGGGGTGGGGTGTTGAATTGAGAGTTTTAGGCTAGATTTTTGGGGTTATATAAACCAATCAGGGACAGTTTTCGGGACAAATTAAAAAAGGTTCATAAAACAAATGTCTGTGAACCCTTATTAACAATGGTGGAGAAGATTTATTGCTTTTTTAATCCTTTAATTATAACATTTCCTGTCCCAAATCTATCGCAAGGATATAAAAAAGCGCGTTTTGCTTTTTTCGGATCATTAATAGTTTCATAAAATTGATTTAAAAAAGAAATTGTTTTTTTGATGTATTTTTGATCAAGTAAAATATTTTTATTGTATAATTTATTTATTGACTCTCTCAAACGATTAAATTCTTCGAAAACAGCAGCTAATTCATTCATATTAGAAACACAAAAGCCTCTATAGCGTCTTTCTTGTGTATTTATCATCTTGAGTGCAGGAGCTGGTTTTGCGTAGGGCGCACGAACAATCCCAGCATGGTCAAAATCGTAAGGAATGCTAATCGGAAGACTAGATGGGCTTGTTTGAATTAATTTGACATTCTGCTGGTATTGAATTGACCAATCGGTATTCCCAATCAAATATTCAAAGACAGCCATTTTAAGAAATTCTTGCCGCTGAATTGATTGCGGATTGACGTGTAATTTACTTAAGACTACCGCTTCGTTTCTAGCAGCCATATTCGTTTCGTTTTCGAGAAGAATTCCATAGCTCTGATTGACGATCTCATCTTTGTCCGCATCTTTATAGGTCACATTGACAAGTTGAGCTTTAAAACTATGTGGTGTTAATAAATTATACAAGCGGTAAACTAAATATTCTTGAATTACAAAATTTTCTCCTATACATGAGGTTACAAGTTTTAATTTATTTTGGCCATAAAATAAGCTATTTTTTGGGTGTTTGTTTTTTGGAAAATTCAAGAGCAAGGGAGGCAATTTACAATTGGATGTCGATCGTCTAAAATTACCTCGAGTTTTAATTTTCAAAGGGATTTCTTGTTTTGCTCCACCTAAATTATGAATAACTGAAGCCTTATGATAGTTGGATGATTCACCCCGATCTTTAAAAACATCTTTTATTTGGCCATAAAGAGTTAATTCTATGATCTGATCTTTTTTAAATAATGCTTCTGATTGGCCACTTAATTGGAGACAGGTTAAAAATAGAAAAATATTTTTCATAGTGTTGGTTATTAGATGTTTAAATATAGAGAAATATAATTAAGCATAAAAAACCCATAGATGGATTAGGAGATTTGTCTATATACCCATTTCACCAGCGAATCCCCAAAAGGAAAATAGATTTATTTTGAAGGGGTGGGGTTAGAAATTGAGAGTTTTAGGCTAGATTTTTTACCTTTTTCATAATAGTTAGGGACAAATCTGTGGACAAAAAACAAAAGCGCTAACACATTATTTCGCGTTAACGCCTTTATTTACTGGTGGTCCCACCTGGACCCGAACCTATGCAATACTACACTTCTCTAAAACTCAGTAATATCAGTCTTAACATCAGCAAATGCAATACATAGAGGAGCTTTTGTTTGTCTTATATTATTGCACTAAATTGTATGTAATAGCATAAAATAGCGCTATTTGTTGCCAATATGTTGCCAATTATGTAATTTTAGGATATGGCTTCGATAGGTTATAGGTTAAAATCAAAAGAGAATAAACAGGTAAGTATCTACATATACTTTAGACCTGCCAACTCAAGTGTTCTTTCTGCAAGAACTGGACTAACTGTAAACCCATCTGATTGGAGCTCATCTAAGAAAAAAGCCAAAACTACAGACCCTTATCTAATAAATTTAAACACAACGCTAACCTCGCTTGAAAAGTTTATTAGCCAGGCACTTAACAATGACATGCCCTATGGTATAGAAATCAATAATCATTGGCTTCGTAAACAGATAAATGAGTTTAACAATAAAGTTCCTCAAAATGACCAGTCCTATCTGATTAACTTTCTGGATGAAGTCATAGACAATCTCAAGTACAAGAGAGCTAACGATGGAAGTAAAGGATTAAAGCCTGGAACAATTAAAGGATATAATACTTTCAGAAATGTTCTTACTAATTTTGAGGAATCAATTAATCAACGTCTAAAATTTAACAACTTAGATGAAGACTTTGTTCCTGATTTTTTAAGATGGATGCTTGACGAAAAAAAGTATGCAAAATCTCAAGCAGGCCGATTAATGAAACGACTCAAAAGTATACTTAAGCAAGCAGCCTTAAAGAATCTTCCTGTTTCTATTAATCCTGAAATAATTGGAAAGGATTTTAACTACAACTCTGACCGAATAATAAACGTAATTAGTGAGGAAGAATTCATAAAAATAAGTCAGCTAAAAGACCTGAGCTACTCCTTAGATAATGTCAGAAAATGGATTCTAATTGGACTTATGGCTGGACAACGTGTTTCTGATCTTCTTTCATTAAATGAACATCAAGTACGTTTTGATGAGTCAGGTATAGCATTGATAGATTTTAAACAAGCTAAGGGAGGCACAGTAGTTACTGTTCCTGTTAAAAATCAAATAGTAGTCTCTATTTTAAAACATAAATTTCCCTACAGGATATCAGATCAAAACTTTAATAAATACATGAAGGAGGTATGTAAAAGAGCAGGGCTTACTGATGTTGTAAATGGTTATAAGTTTAACTCATCGTCAAAGAGAAAAGAGCTGGTAGAAAAGCCTAAATATGAACTTCTTGCTTCTCATGACCTTAGAAGGTCTTTTGCAACCTATCATTATGATAAGGGGATGCCTGTTGCTTATATAATGAGAATAACTGGACACAAAAGAGAATCAACATTCTACGAGTACATTGGTAAAAATCCAAAGAAAGATTTTGATGCATATAACTTCTTAAATGCTATAAAATGAAAAGTTGTGGAATTGGAAATTATAAGGCAGGACAAAGTTCTGAAATAATATTCTTAAATTACATTGGTAATTACATAGCGCAAGCTGTCTTGAAGTTGAGGTGACTGATAAAAAAGGCATAAACCACTCTCCAAGAGAATGGTTTGTTGTTCCTATGGAAGAAATAGAAGCGGCTATATCGCTAATAATAAGTGGTAAGATAGTAAACTATAAATACGATGTTAAGCATCAAAAAATAATCCCCAGATAATGGATAATTTAACTGATTTTCAAAAAAAGGTTCTAAATAAATTATTGCCACTATTAAAAAAAACTGTCCCTGAAAAAGAGTTAAAAAGGATTTGTAAAGTTTACAAAGAGCTCATTGAAAATAATAATGATGATTTCTTGTATGAGACCTTCTGTAAATCTATTGAGTCTAATCTATTTCTAGTATTAAAAGATAAGTCTGAGTTTTACTCTCTAGATTATTTTCAACAAGAATATAATGACCTAATAACAGACTTCATTGACATTAATGAAGAAGATTTTGTAGAACAATACCTTGATTCTCAAAATCAAATTATAACCAGAGAATATAAGTTTCAAGTTGACTTTAACAGAAATGAGAGCATAGAAGTTATGCAGTTCGTTTCAGAGGAATTCTATAAAGAATTTGATTATAGCGCTAGAGCGAAAATTAAATTTTTAGAAGGAAAGCTAAATCCTTATCCATTATTATTTACCTCTGGAAAAGTCTATAATAAATTTATTTCCTATGAATCTAGTCATATCATTGATTATTATTTAGATTACTCATATCTGAAAAAAAGATTAGAGGCAACAGGTCTTATTCATAGAACAAAAGACAATGACTTTATGAAAATCATTCATGATGATATGGGATTAATTAATGAAACAAACTACCAAGATTATTTAATTAAAAATAAGCTCTCATCACTTAAAAAATCTACCTCAGCAAGTAGAGAAAATAACTTCAAGAATACCTTTCTGAGTTAGGCCTTCCCTAAAATGGGAAGTTTCTGCCCATAATGGGCAATTTAACTTTTCAAACTTTGTGACTTAATTTAAATATTTAAGTCATGAAGAGTAATCAAATCATTTTTGACGTTCTATCAAAAGAAGAACTCGAAGACCTCATCGGGAAATCCCTGGAGGAGGCATTTAAAAACAACCTATCGAACAACACGCCAGATCAGGAGCTTCTCACCAGAGATCAAGCCTGTACGCTCTTAAAGGTCGATCCTAGCACTCTTTGGAGATGGACCAACAAAGGAAAGGTAACGGCCTATGGAATCGGCAGCAGAAGGTTCTACAAAAAAGAGGAGCTATTAAGCTCATTAATCAAATTAACTCATAAAAAATAAACTATGGAAATTTATAAAATTAATGTAGTTCAATCTCTAAAGGAGAGTGAAATGAAAGATGAAAGAAACATTTTAAATGTATTCGATAAAATAAAAAATGAGGATCTAAAAATACAGATAGATCAAATACGAAATACAAATGATAAAGTGGAGCAGAATTTATTAAAGAAGAGTCTCCCTGCATTTACTGTTTCTGCTACTTTCAATGGTCGAAGAAAAAAATATAATGTTAAGGAATATAATAGTCTTATCCATTTAGACTATGACAATATTGAAAATCCAGAGCAATTAAAAGATGAGCTCTCAAAATTAGAAACTACTTTTTGTGCTTTTACTAGTCCAAGAGGAGAAGGGCTTAAGGTTTTTATTAAAACCAATGGAACACTAGAAAATCATGAAGAGTCTTTTAATAAGCTAAAATACCTTTATGATACTTGTGCTGGAAAAGGTTCAGATACGACAGTGAAAGACGTTTCAAGACTTTGCTACGCATCGAGTGATCCCTATTTATATTTAAATAATGAATCCATAGAATTTGATGTAATAGAATATTTAAAGCCTGAAGAAATCACTCAGCAGTATACTCCAGAAGAGGCTTATAATTACACCTCTAATATTTTCACATTTAGCAGTGGTTCAAGAAATGTTTTCACATACACCTATGCTTGTAATTCTAATAAGCTTGGAATTAATGAAAATGAATCCATAGATTATATTGCAAAGTTTTCAGAGTCTGACTTCACCTATGATGAAATTAAGAGAACGGTGAAAAGTGCTTACAAAAGGAACTCAACTGAATTTGCAACATTGCAATATTGCAATACTGCAACATCCAATTTGGACATCACACAGTCGCCTTTTATTAGCGACGAGATTTATCAGGATTTACCTCAAATTCTTAATGAGGCGTGTAGTCACTTTGAAGCAAGAGAAAGAGATGTTTTCTTAATCTCCTCAATTGCTGTTTTAAGCGGCTACTTTAGTAATGTTACCGGGGCCTATGACAAGAAGCTTGTTTATCCGTGCCTATATGCGTTTATTGTTGCTAACGCTGCTAGTGGCAAAAGTGCTGCTAAATACGCTAAGGTTTTTGGACAGGATTATCACAACATGCTTAAAAAGGCAACTGAGGAAGAGATGAAAGAATACAGAAAAGCTAAAAACGAGTATGATAAAAAAAAGAAGTCTAAAAAAACAGATGATATCGAAGAGCCAGAAAAACCGAAGAAATTAATGTATTATTTTCCGGGTGATACCTCAGAAGCTAGTCTTGTAGGGCATATTGCAGAAAATGATGGTAAGGGATGTGTTTTTGAAACGGAAGCAGACACAATATCTGGAGCTAATAAACAAGAGTGGGGTGGGTTTTCACCTGTGTTAAGAAAGAACTTTCATCATGAGGACATCTCTAGATCAAGAAAAACAGATGACGAGTTTACAGAGATCTCAAATTCAAGATTTTCATTTCTTACTACCGGAACCCCAGACCAAGTAAAAAGATTAATACCAACTTCGGAAGATGGTCTCTACAGTCGTTTTCTGTTTTATGTGTTTTCAATACCCTATAAGTGGAGGTCTACTTATACTCAGGAGATTGGTGATTCTATGGATGTAATTTTATCTAAATTAGGTCAGTTGTTCTATTCAAAATATAAAAATGAGGAAGAGAGAATATTTGCTTTAACACCTTCTCAAGGGGAAAAGCTTGATAACACCTTTTCGGACCTTTTGAAGGAGTTAAAAAATGAAAGTAATCCAGAGGAGGTAGTTGGTGTTCTATTTAGACATGGTCTGATGACATACAAAATTGCGATGGTTTTATCTGTACTAGAGTCAGAAGACAAAAAGATTATATGCACTGATAAGACATTTGAATTAAGTCTTAACCTTATTCTAGAAGTGTTTCTTGATAATGCACTTGAGCAACTCAAACGAATGCCAAAATCAACTGTTGTGTCATCGTCTAAACACGAAAAATTACTTGATACTCTTCCAAAAGAATTTAACAGAAAAAAGGCTATTGATCTGGCTAAAAAAATTGGGATTTCAGAGAGAAGTGCAGACGGCTATCTTAAAAAACTAACTGATGAATCTCTTATTAAAAAACTTAATCATGGTGTGTATAAGAAATAATTAGGAAGTTTAAAAAGTCACTTAATAAAGACTTAAACCTTTCAGATGTAAAGAGACGCGGGTTTACCCCTGCCCACTGGTTTTAACCCCCAAATAAAAGTAGGTAATTAGAACCCAGCTATCCCCAGTGAAATATGGGGTTTAGAGCTATTCGACTGATAGAAATCTTTGGCTTATAAAAGTCAGCTATAAACGTTAGTTTGACTCATTTAAGAAAACTAGAAATACCTGAACTTACTCAGGCATGATATGCCTGTAGTTTAAAAGAAAACCGCTGATTACTATTTACTAAGAATCAAAAATTGATTTATAGCTTTTTGCTTCACCAGAGGATTAGTTGTTTTTTATATCATAAACATTAGCAATTGTAATTAGATTACTCAAAAACAGAAAAGATAGTTAATAGGGATATAAGGTAGGTAATATTTGGTGAGTTCCAGAACCCATGAAATTATATATACAGATATATTTATTAAATTTGAAAAACAGATAAACGAGAACAAAAGTTCCTATTATACGACAACAGAGACTTATAAATAGTAGGTTTATTCTGTTCTTAACCAGTCAGGCTTTATGAAAAAAATACTGCCATAAAAGATTTATTTTAAAGATAGATAATCAGAAGGGATAACACTTGAACAAATTACTTGTTTAATTTTAATCGCTAATACATTAATTTCTATCGCAATGATTGGTTAAGGGAGTTAAGTAATTCTGGAGACTGTGCCTGCCAAAAAGTTATGATAATTTATAGAAACGAAATATGAAGACAAAATTAGTTATATCGATATGTATCAAATCCCTCCTGCTTTCAATGAGTATCACGCTAGTTTTTGCTCAAGGATCAGAGGCGGATAAAAAGGAAAAACTAAAAGTCATTAGTGAACATCAAGGACCGGTAATCGATCATAATCATCCCGATGTTAAAGCCAGTAATAACATTGGAGGTTTTGAGACTGGACAGCTGGTAAAGCACAATGATGTTTACCACATGTTCGTAAATGAAATGTTCGTACGCCCTCATCGGACTTTACGCTCTGCCCACTGGACTAGCACCGACGCGGTAAGCTGGAAGCGTCAGTCAACGGTGGTTGAGGCTATTCCAGGACGTTCACATACTAACTTGCGCTCGGAAGTATGGCTTACAGGAGTTGAGTTTAATGAAATAGAAGATGCTTGGAATATCTTTTATGTAGCATATCGCGCAGGGAATCCTGACAAAGGAGAAAAAGGAGGATCCGACTATAAGGGTAGGATTTTTCGAGCCAGCTCGGTCGTAGTTGGTCTCGATGGAATAGCGGGCCCTTACCTGGATGTTGATATTATCATGCAACCTAACGAGAACACCCAAGCTTGGGAAGGAGATCAAGGTGTAGACTCTTTTAATCCGTACAAAGTTGGGAAAAGGTGGTATGCTTTCTATGGTGGTCATTATCATATCCCCGAAGGACCTTGGCCAGTTGGACTAGCAGTTGCCGACAAGCTTAATGGCCCTTGGAAAAGGATGCCAGAATCTACGAACCCAGTTCCCATTGTGGAGGAATTTACAGAGAATCCGATAGTGAGCAAACTGGATGATGGACGATACCTTGCCATCTTCGATTCTTTCGGCGATCAGGAAATTGCATACAGTATTTCTAAGGATGGGATTAACTGGGTGCCAGAAACCAGACTAAAGGCACAGTCGGGCAAAAATATTTGGGCAGAAGATGGAGATCATTATACACGCACACCACTCTGTGCCATTCATGAAGATGACGGAACCTTTACGGTTATTTACACTGCCATGAAGTTGGTAGATGGTGAAAGATTTTATGCGGTTGGAAAATGTACACTTGGGTGGGAATAAATTACAAAACACAAGTTCAATAAAGTAAATGATATAGAAGTTCCTCCAAAAGGAGATGGTGCTGACTACCATTTTGACATAAGGTATAATCCAGAATGGAATGATTGGCTAAAAGAGAACCAACATCAAGTTGAGCCTATAGGGTTGAGGAAGATTTATCCCTGAACTCACTCAAGATAATATGCCTGTATTAAGGACAATCAACACCATCCCAGTCAGGCTGTTTTAAGGGATCATTTGCCCAAGTATATTGGCATTCAATTTAAAGCCACTCGGTTCAGTATCAAAGTGAGTTTGAACACACCAACTTGATAGATCTTGGTTAAATGCTGGTGCAGTTTGAAACATCTGATCCATATTAGTAACTGCCGCGGTATCCCAATGGCTGATGTTTCCATTAAATGAACTCTGACCTTGAAATAGACTCCCCATACTAGTAACTCTAGTTGTCACAATATTTGCGGTTTTATTAGCTGCAATAGTTGAGTTATCAACTACCAAAAGTGTAATGAAATAATATAATCTAACCTTAAGCTAAAGACTTACACTGTAAATAATTATCTAAGATATATTGCATTGTTACTATTTGAATGGTTTAAAAAACGCTTGATGAGCCTGTTGAAATAGTTGATCTAGGATGGAACTATCTAAAACGAGACCTAGTTTTCAATAAAGTTTTTAATGATGGTTTCGCCAAGTCTTTTTCCATCATCGTTCCAGTTATAGTCTTGTTCCCAACCATGACCTGCTCCCTGAAGTTTATAGTGTATAACTTTACCATCCAAGTAAGAAAATCTATAAAAGTTTTCAAGTGGAGCAGCAGCTTCAATAGGATTTTCTATCTGAACACCTTCATAACCAAACGCTTTGGCCCAAACAAAAGCTGCTAGTTCAGCATTAACAAAATTATACTTATTTACACCTTCACCTCCATAATATATGCAAGCTTCGTCTTCTGTACCTGCAAAGGATAAAATTTTCCTATTGTTGGATGCTGGTAATACTTCTAAATCATGCACTTCAGAATCTATATTTGATCTGGCCCAAAATGATCCCTCTGGATATTGAAATGCATTTAATTGACAAAATTTATAAACTGCTTTTTTAAAGCTTTCTGATTCAAGCTCAATCAGCAACTGATTTACTAAAGCTGCTCCATTTGAACCGCCAATAATTGAAATATTGTCTGTGTCAATTTTTTCAAATGTTTTTAGATGTAATATAATTTTTTTTATAAAATCAAGATCTGGAGCTTTAGTATCCTCTTTGGCTATATTCCAACCTCGATCGTACCCTTCAGGCGCAACTAATATATGGTTAATAAGATAATTATTCTCAACTAATTCAATTTGAGGAGTTCTTCCGGCCCCATGTAAAAGTATTGCGACAGGGTTATTATCATTGCCATTTTCTGGGTATTTATAAAAAACATTTCTTTCATATCCATCTGGTTTCTGAGACCAGCTCTGTTTGATTTTAAAAGATTCAACACTAGATGATGATGATTGACTATCTGTTGTTGAATCACTTTCAATATCCGCTGTTGAATCACTTTCAACAAAAGGGACTTCCTCTACTGGTGATTCAGTTTCTAAGACGGGTTCTTCGCCTTTTGAGGAACAGGAATTTAACAATATAAAAAAATAATTAAAAAAACATTTTTCATTTTATTTTGATTTATGATTAAAATCTAAATTATAATTGTTAAACTATTTAAAAAATGACATATGTCACGTTTTTGCATAAAAAAACCCTAGATGGATTAGGCTATATAACCATTTCACCAGCGTATCTCCATAGACTTATTTTGAAGGGGTGGGGTGTTAAATTGAGAGTTTTAGGTTTTAACCCCCAAATAAAAGTAGGTAATTAGAACCCAGCTATCCCTAGTAAAATAGCTGGTTTAGAGCTATATGACTCATAGAATTCTTGGGGTGTGGTTTTCATTAAATCAGATAATCTGACTCGATATTAAAACTTAAACTTCAAAAAGATTTCTGTTCCGCTTGTGGTGATTGCCTCAGATCCACTGGGCGTTCCAAAGTCATAGGCGTAAGGTGCTGTGAGTCCAAACTTGGTTTTCACAATCAAAAGTACATTAGCATAACGTGTGCTTTAAAAAACAGTTTTGTAAATTGTATGGATAAATTAAATATATGAAAAAGCTGATATTGTTATTTT
>Ga0209711_10003639_pt1 | contig 12935 bp, 9 predicted proteins | sample ArcticOcean_MG_C_7_FD_187441 | JGI IMG/M metagenome (GOLD analysis project Ga0209711, IMG submission 187441) | Marine microbial communities from western Arctic Ocean - ArcticOcean_MG_CB11_88 (SPAdes) (version 2) | ecosystem: Environmental > Aquatic > Marine > Oceanic | place: Arctic Ocean... | reverse complement strand
CCCCCTCTCGGTCCTCCCGCGACGTCGCGATCGTGACGCTCAGCGTTTTGCCATTCAGCACGTGTCCGTCGTAAAACCCCGGCGCGCTTTGCGCCGCCATCGGGTCGTCGTACTTGATCACGGCTTCGTCTTTGTTCGCGCCCGTCGCGTTGTCCTTGTAGATCTTCACCGCATGCGGCCACTGGTCGGGGAACCCAAACTTCTGCCGGACCCTGGCGATGATTCCAATACCGCTGAACAGTTCGTTTAGGTCAGACTCGGTGGTCGTGCTGGGGTCGAACCCTTTGACGAAAATGCGGTTGCTGGTATCCCTCAAACCCACGTGAAGCCACCCCGCCGCGGTTTTTTGCTCCGCGTCCTTCACCGCTTTCGATTTCTGCGCGCCGCAACGCTTGCAGCTTTTGCGCCAGTTGAAATTGGAGTTACCGCACCCGTCGCACTGCCAGTCATCGGACACGGGTTGCGCTGCGGGTGGGGGGGCGCGACCGCCACCGCCGGGACGCCCGTATTCGGAACCGCCGCCGCCGCGCGCGGGTTCAGACGGCCCACCGATGTGCGAGTACCGGCATTGATCACCCCGGGTACACGTCCCCCTTTGGAAGTCACCGCACGCGCCTCGCGTGCCCGCGCCCGCGCCCGCGGTGGCAGCCCCGCCGCCGTAACCGCCTCCGCCGGTTGAAGGAGGCGGCGGCGGGGGCTGCCCAGCTGCTGCAGGTGGCGGGGGCGCGGATCGCGACGGGGGAGGTGGCGGGGGCACGCGGTCATCACCGGGACCGCTCATGATCGCGTTTGTTTACGTGCGCTTTGGGGAAACTTAAGGTCGGGAAAGGGGTCCGCGCGCGTGCACTGGACAAGCCGAAACGGGACACACCGCCGCCGCGTGAACAACACTGGAAGCGACGAGGCGGATGATCGATCGGCTAGCACGAGAATTTGTTGGACCCCAAAAGAACGAAGTTTTTTTAGAAAGGTCTTGAGTTTTATTAATATTCATAATCCGGTTTTCGAAACCACTTCAAAACGTGCAAGGCGTTTCGTTGTAAAAACACGCATGCTGACGCGACCTTCGCAAAGGTGGTCGTCACGCACCCCACGCAGCAACAATGTCGGTTTCGTTGCTGTGCCAGAACGTGGTCACCTCCGCGTCGTTGTCGGCTCGCCACTCCATTGTCGTCACCGGCACCCGCGTCGTCAAGCAACCCGGGTTGTCGCATCGTGGTGGACGAGGGAAACACATTGTTATCCGCCCTCGTGCTGGTTTTCTGGACAACCTGCTGGGCGTAAACAACGGTAACGACGGAGACAAGAAGGTGACGCGACCGAAGCCGGGCACGAAAACCGTCCTGATGTGCTCGTGCTGCAGCAACAAGGGATTCGAGAAGTGTCCGGGGTGCAACGGCACGGGCAAGGTGAGAGCCTCGTTTGTCGTTTTACGTCAAGATTTCCATTTCCACAAGAAACACCTGTCCTCCGACGCAGCGCATACCGCCGTGACTGCCGCGATCGGTGATATCGCGACCGTCACTACTCCCCACCACCAAGAACCAACTCCCACTCACCAACCTCCTTTCCCTCTCTCCCATCCACAGAGCAAGGTGAACGGAAACGTGATGGAGCGCTTCAAGTGCATGGTGTGCCAGGGCATGGGTGGCATTTCATGCACCAACTGCAACCGGGGGGGCAAGGGTTTGACGCCGGAACAGAGGGGGGAGAGATAAACGCGAGCGGGGCGAGAACAGAAGAACAGAAGAACAGTAAGAACAGTAAGAACAGTAAGAACAGTATCCGGATACAAGAACTTGTAAAGAACAAAAGGACAGTATGACAGTAAAAGTAAAGTATAAAACTGATAATGCAACCGTCGACCGCGCGTCTCGATTTCCGGCGTACCTTCCAGGTATCGCGAAGGTATTTAACAGTGCGTCTCACTAGCGTTCCGTAGTGCGCATGCTCCCCTTACGACGATTCGTCGTGCGTCAGCTCCAGCACTTTCACCGCGCCGCACGAGTTCGCCGCTAAAACGCGCTCGCCACATGGCGACCACGCCACCGCGCTGACGAACAACCCGGGTTTCTCGGCGGGCGTTTGTTGTTGACTCGTTTGGTGACCCCACGCCGCGGTGAGTGAAAGCGAGGTCATCGCGACCGGCGTGGGGACGGACTTGGAGAACAAACAAACCGTGTTGTCCTCGGAGCCGCACACGATCCGGCCATCTTTACTAACGTCCATCCCAACAAAGTTGCGCTTGTTCTGGTGCCCGCCGAACGTCCGGACGCACGGATCGCACGCCGCGCCGTTGACTCCATCAAACCCTCTTGTAACGTCCCACAGCTTCAGGGTGTTGTCCGTTGAGGCGGTGATGAGCTGGTGCGCGCCGAGCCACTTTACATAAGAAACCGCTCTTTTGTGCCCCGCCAGCACCACCAGCGGCCGCTGCGTTCGGCGCAAGTCGTACACGTGCGTCTGGTGCGCCGCCGACGAAAACGCCACGACGTTCGCGTTGACGGGTGAGAACTGCACCGAACACACGTTCGCCCTGCACTTAATCGTCGCCGCGCTTTGCCGTTGCGACGTGCTCCACACCTTGACCAATCCGTCGTCTGAGCCTGAACAAAGAAGCGTGGGATCGAGGGTTGAGAAATCCAGACTCCACACCCGCTTTTCGTGTTCCTTCAGCTCGCAACTCACCGACCCCGCGTTCGCGTCGAACAGCGAAATCGCGCCGTCGTAATCCGCAAAGGAAATGACCTGCCGCGCGTACGGGTTCCACGCCAGGGAGCTTGGGATGGGTAAAACGGTAAATAGGTAAAACGGTAAATAGGTAAAACGGTAAATAGGTAAAACGGTAAATAGGTAAAACGGCAAATAGGTAAAAAGGCAAATAGGTAAAACGGTAAATAGGTAAATAGGTAAAACAGTAAAACGAAGCGTCAGTCGTTTGTGGTGTGTGTGTCCGGGATTGCCAAGGATACACCGTACTCCGTACAGCGCAGGACACCGGGAGGCGGGATTTGGTTTGGAAGGGTATTACCTTAGCTTGCTCGCCACCCGGGTTTCCGCGACAGGGCACTGCACCGCCGCGCCCAGCGACACCAAGGCTTTGGTTTCGAAAATCCGTAACCGTTTGGAAATCCCAGCCGTCGCGACGTACTCGCCGTCGCGGTCCCACCCGACGCTGCAGATCATCTCCCCGAACGAATGCACGTCCCCGTGGCTCACGTCCGCGATGACCCGCATCTGCGTCTTGCGCACGCTCTGCGCGAGCTCGTGCCCGAAAAAAGTAAACGCGTCACTCAGCGCCGACCCCGCCGCGTTCGCCGCCTGCTCCGCCGCGCCGCGCCTGGCGGACACGGAGAGCTGCGCTGCGTTTGGGTCGACGACCGACCCTGGAGCTTGAGACGCTTCTTTTGAATTTCCCAACGCCGCGGAAACAAAGGCGTCTGTCCGCGTGGCGTGCGCGTACGCCCTCGCCACGGGCGCCACAGCCCTGGCGCAGGATTGGAAGAAATTTTCCTCAAGCGCCTCGAACGCGGCGGCGTCCAGCTCGTGTGCGCCCCTGTGGCCACCCGCCGCGGCGGCCGCCGCGGCGTCGCCCGCGTCCAGGAGGGTCAGGTCCCCGGCGCTGAAACTGCGCGCGGCGACCAAGCCCATGTTCCGACTCGGCGCCTCACTGGCTTGCAGCGCTTTGACGCGGTCAAGACTAGGCGCGGTTTGCAGAGATTTGACTCGGTCGAGGCTCGGCCGGCGCGCGTCCGCTGAGGCGGAAACCGTGCGTTCCAAACCTTCCACGGCGTTTTCGTTGAACGAGCCTTGCCGCGACGGCGGGCGGGAAACCGCCTTTGGCGACCCGCCGTCAGCACTGGAAGGCGCGCTGCTTTGCGATCTCGTCGTGTTCGCATTCACGTCGGTTTCGCTTCCGTTTGAAAGTTTTTCCAGCGCCTGTTCCAGCGTTCCGGCGGGCGCGCCACCCGGCGCGCGCCGGCGCTTCGAGGGCTTCTCCCCGGGCGGCGCGTCGCCTGGAGTGAAACCGCCGGGCGTGTGGGTACCTCGGTTCGCCCTTGACAGGTCAAACGAAACCCCCCTGCGTGAACCACGCGCCGCGTGTTCGAACGAACCCCCCGACGCTAAGCGGTCTTTCCGCGACCGCGTTTCGTTGCGTTGCGCCACGCCATCGGTAACGCCGTGCCCCGCCGAGTGATGATCGTCAACACCCAATCCGCCGAGCTGCCGAAGCGCGTGCGCCAGGAGCGCCGAGCGCACTCGGTGCGCCTGTGCCTCCCTCGCCCGCGCCTCGCGGTTGGCTCGCAAAAACCCCGCGAGCGCCACGAGCTTGGCCCTGCGTTTTTCCGACGCCATACCCCTCTCTCGTTGCGTTCGCCATCCGCTCGTGTCCGTGTCGGCACGTCTTATCTTACCCTCGGCGACGCTCACCAGAAGCGCCCTCGTTTGCGCCGCGCTCGGCCGGTTCCCGGGAACCGGCTGAAGCAGCTGCTTCGCGATGGCGGATTCCTCGGGATCTAAGGCCAGCGCAGCGGCGCCCGCGCCGTCCGGCCGGAGCGTCGCCGCGAGAAGCGCCCCGACGTCCCCGCGCGCGCCCGTTGCGATTTCAGGCCAGCACAGCTCCACCATCAGCACCCCCAGGGCGAAACACTCCGCGGGCGCGCCTGGAACGCTGGAGCCCGCTTTTTCCTCCGGGGATACGTAAAGCTGTTCGTTGCTGTTGCTGTTGCTGTTGCGCTCGTGTTTCGATTGTTTCAACCCGTTTGAGTCCGCGGCGGGTACCACCGACGCCGCCGCGGATGCGAAAAAGGAAGACGACGCCGCCGCGTCCACGCGCGTTGTCTGGTCGTCTGCCATGGCGTCGTCCTCGTCACTGGACTCGTCCCGGTCCTGGGCGTCCGCGGGAGGGGCGGTCACGCGACCGTCTGTGTGTCGCGCGCCGCGCCCCGCGGGTCGGCCGTCGACAGCGTCTCGCTCGCGTCGCGGAGGCGTCATAGGCCGCGGCGGCGCCAGCCCTATGTCGCCTTGCGGGCTCACCGTGAGCTGGGACGGCCGCATCGCCCGTAACAGCGTCCCGCCGACGTGCGCGGAGGCCATCAACCCGGCGCACCCGGTCAGGACGTGCAGGGCGTCGTCTATGTCGGGCGCGATTCCTTTGGCGTGGAGCGAGTCGAGCCAGTCGCGTATGGTGCGTTTTCCAAGCGCCAGCCCCTCGATCGGGGGCATGCTTTGCAGCCGTCGCATTTTCGTTGTGTCAGCCGGATCGAGGGTCAACAGCGGGTCCGACAAGAAAGCGGCTTCCACGCGTCCGAGCGGCGCGGCGGCAGCGTCAATTGTCAAAGCATCGTTCGTCTCCATGGCGTCGTGTACACCGGGTGCGGTCTGACGTGCCATGCCCAGCGTCGCTCGTGAATGCGCACCGCGACCCGACCCCGCCCCACCTGCCCCGCAAAACCCCTCCGCGAACCCTTCCCTGACCTTCTCCATGGGCGCACCGGGATGCGCGTTCGCGTTCGCGTGCGTCATCGGTACCGCGCTCCGCCCCGCGTCTCGCGCCAGCGTCGCGCCCGCCACGAACTCGCGCTGGTGCGTTTGGTTGTCCTCGTCGCTCAGGTCGTCGCCATCGCTGTGCTCGCCGTCCGAGCTAAACTCGTCCGGGTCCGGCACGGTCACCACGCCGTGCTCTCCTGCGCTCGCCAGGCTCCCGCGCGCCATCCGGTGGTCGAACTCGTCGTCGTCGAGCACCTCCGCGCCGTTTTCGAAGCGAGGCACCATCTGGTTGCTTTGTTTCCGTCGCCACACGTGCGCCCACATGTGCTTCACCGCTTTTTTCGTTACCGGTTTCAAAAGGTAGTCCTCCGCGCCTAGACGTAAACAGTTCAAAACCACCTCGGCGTGTTCGTTGCTGCTCATCATCACCACCGGCATCTCGTGCAAATCGGGATCTTCGCGCACCCGGTGTAACAAAGCCGGGCCGTCGACGTCCGGCATCATCACGTCCGTGAGCAGCAGGTTGAACTCGGTGCCGCTGGCTAGCATCGCCAGGGCTTCCCGGCCGGAGGACACGGAGGTGACTGCGTTTTTGGTGGAGGTGTTAGGGGAGGTCAGGATAGGGTAACTAAGAGTACACTACGAGTACGCTCGTCAGGACGATGGGAAAAAGAGAATCGTCGGTGACGTGTTCGGCGCGAAAACGCGATGGGAGAGGGACGACGTGCGGGTCGTGAACGTGCGTGTGTCACCACGCGACAGCACACACGGCGCGTACCTTGGTAGCGACACTTCCGTAACAACCCCGCGACCACGGTTCGCGTAACCCGGTCGTCGTCCACCAGCAACACGTGCACCTCATCGGGCGACGAACTCGCCATGGTCGCGGTCGCGCGACGTCACCGGCCGACGTCGACGAGTTTTGGCACCCCCGACGTCGGCGCGGTCCCGGTCCGCACGCGCCGAAACCGCACACTCTGCTAACCCTAAACGCCTCCGCGTACTCCTTGCCGGTGTCGTGCGCCACACCGAGCCGACTCCAAGAGTCAAAAGCTCGCTCGTGGCGCGCTTTTGGCGCGCGTCGCAATCGATGCCCCCACGCGAAGGAATGAGTCCCAAATACAACAAGAGCTTGGATTCGCAAAAAAGCGTTTTCGAAAGTCCACGTCGATTGGTAGATTCGACACATGTCCATCTCTGAGCCTCTGATGATTGAGCCTGACGGAAGCGAAGTGCACCGGTGCTAACACGCGCCACGAGCCAACAACAGAGTTGAGTCATGCCCATGGATTTCAGAGCTGCCAGCTCAGCTCATCATCCCACCCAACAGGTCGAAAAAAAAACCCAAAAACAGACTGGTTTGCGTACGCGATTTATCCGCGAAGGATTTGTTCGCCAGGTGTGAATGTAAAGGTTGCGATCGGCCTGTCCACCACCCTTCACTCTCGCACGCACCCGTCCACCTTTCCTTTTTAAAAGCAAGATGGCTGCCTTCGCTGCTACCACCCCCTCCCTGAAGGTACGTGGGGGGTCGTTTCTTTTGTTGGGCGGTCGACGCGCGCGTGGGTAACCGGTTTCCGATGCCAATCGCGCGCGCGAATCGGAAAAAAAGAAGCCCTATCCGCGCGCGGAGCGTTCGCCTTACCGGTCGTGCATACCGTCCGTGTGTTCCCCTCGACGTGCAAAACCCTCCGTGACCTGACCGAACCTTCCCCACGCCTGCCCGCACATCCAACAGGTTGAGTTCCGCGGCAAAACCGCCGGTCTCAAGCGCGGCAAGGCTTGCAAGGTACGTGCGGTTACGAACGCGACCGCGAGACGGAATTGAGACGAGACGAGAGCGCATCATCACATCGCACCCGTTTCCGGGTAGCACCGGACTACTCGGGCGTGCCTGCCGCGCGAACACAGCAAACACCCTAACCTCGCCAATCCACACACTCCCCATACCACCAGGCTGCCGCCGTGAACACCGTCACCGAGGCGAAGATCAAGGTTGCTATCAACGGTTTCGGCCGCATCGGTACGTACCGCGCGTGTTGCGGCATTCGCAATCCACTCCGACACAGTTTGACGTTTTTTTTCTCTCCTTTTTTTTCCACCCGAAACTGACCCTCTCTCGCTCCGCCACCCCCCCCAACAGGCCGCAACTTCCTCCGCTGCTGGCACGGACGCACCGATTCCCTTCTCGAGGTCGTGGCGATCAACGACAGCGGCGGTGTGAAACAGGCGTCGCACCTTGTGAAGTACGACAGCATTCTGGGGACGTTCGACGCGGAGGTCGCCATCATCGACGACACGCACATCAGCATCGACGGGAAATCCATCGAGATCGTGTCGAACAGGGACCCCACGAAGTTGCCTTGGAAGAAACTCGGCGTGCAAATCGTCATCGAAGGCACCGGTGTGTTCATCGACACCCCCGGTGCATCCAAGCACCTCGAAGCAGGCGCGGAGAAGGTGATCATCACGGCGCCCGCGAAAGGCGACGACATCCCGACCTACGTCCTTGGCGTCAACGCGGATCAGTACACGCACGCGGATAAGATCATCAGCAACGCGTCGTGCACCACCAACGGCTTGGCGCCTTTCGCCAAGGTGCTTGATGACTCATTCGGCATCGTCCGCGGGCTGATGACCACCACGCACTCCTACACCGGCGACCAGAGGATTTTGGACGCGTCGCACCGCGACCTGCGCCGCGCGCGCGCCGCCGCGCTGAACATCGTGCCCACCGGCACGGGCGCCGCGAAGGCGGTCGCCTTGGTGCTTCCCCAGCTCAAGGGCAAGCTCAACGGCATCGCCCTGCGGGTGCCCACCCCCAACGTATCCGTGGTGGACATGGTGATCCAGGTTGAAAAGAAGGTCACCGCGGAGGAGGTGAACGACGCTTTCCGCGCCGCCGCCGCCGGCCCCATGAAAGGCATCCTCGCCGTGTGCGACGAACCCCTCGTGTCCATCGACTTCAGGTGCAGCAGCGTCAGCACCACCATCGACAGCGCGCTGACCATGGTGATGGGGGACGACCTGATCAAGGTCATCGCCTGGTACGACAACGAGTGGGGCTACTCCCAAAGGGTGGTGGACCTCGCCGAGCTCGCCGCGAGCAAGTGGGGCAAATAAGCGAGGCGATTTACGACGAGACCAAGCGGGTTTTTGGCAAGGACGGGCGCCTTCTTTTCCACACACGAAACAACGGCAACGCGAGAGTATTGCGTGTATTAAAGATACAGTATCAACCGATTGTTCTGTAAATCTACTACTTGAATGACTTGAAAGTGTCTTACAAAAATGCTCCCGACGAACCCACCGGCGCCCGCGAACTTCCCCTCGCCGCGCCGCGGCGTCTTTTGCCGATTTTTTGTACTTCTCTTTCAAAAGAAAATTATCCCTGCTACACGTACCTACATTACACCGCTTACTTCGCAAAACGGTCCAGCTCGATACGCCCGGGAGTTACTTCCCGCTGGTCTTGGCGACTTGTTTCCCCACGGATGCGCTTTCGGTCCAGTTGACGCCCGGAAGAATCAACCGCTGGTCCACGTTGTCTTTGTACGTCACGACGATGTTCAGCAGGGAATCGAGCAGCGCGTCGGACATGAGGTGGGGTTCCAACCCCAGGTCCTGCAGCTTCGAGTTCTTGGCGTTGTAGTAGTGCTCCTCCAGTTCAACGCGCGGGTTCGGGACGTTGATCACCTTGGGGTCCAAGCCAATCTTCTTCCCCGCCTCAGTGATAAGCGCCGCCAGCTCGTTGACGCTGAACTGCTCCGTGAACTGGTTGTACACGCGCATCTCCCCGGGCTCCGCGGGGTTGTCGCACGCGATCTGGATGCACCGCACGGTATCCCTGATGTCAAGGAAGCCTCTTGTTTGGCCGCCCTTGCCGTACACGGTCATGGGGTGCCCGACCGCGGCCTGGCACGATAAAAAAGAAAGTGTCAGTCTCTCGTAACGTGTATTACGTAAACAGTCAGGGTAAGGGGCAGAGGTAATAACCGTCCCTTCTGGTACGAGTATGGGCAATCGCAGAGGCGGAGCGTGGTGATTGGGAAAGGCCTTACCTGGATGCAGAAGCGGTTCAGCGCGGTGCCGAACACGGCGTCGTAATCCAGGCGGTTAATAAGCGCCGGGTCCATCATGGTTTCCTCCGTCGCGACGCCGTACACCACGCCCTGGTTCAAGTCCGTGGTTTTCAGCTTCCACGTTTTCGTGCACATAAGCATGTTCGCGCTGTCGTGGCACTTGCTGAGGTGGTAGAACGAGTTGCCCTGTTTCGGGTACGGAAGCGTGTCGCTGCGTCCGTTGTGCTCGATCGTGATGTACCCCTCCTCGATGTCGATGTTGGGGGTGCCGTACTCGCCCATCGTGCCTAGTTTAATCAGGTGGCACTCCGGTGCGTATTCCTTAATAGCGTACATCAGGTTGATTGACCCCATGACGTTGTTGGTTTGCGTGAAAACCGCCTTCGTGCGGTCCATCATGCTGTAAGGCGCGCTTCTTTGTTCGCCGAAGTGCACCGCGCTCGTGGGTTCAAACGCCTGGAACGCGGCGCTTAAAAACTCGTAGTCGCAAACGTCACCCACGAACAGCTCGATTTTGTTCCCGCTCACCTCCTCCCACTTCCGCACGCGTTCGTGGATGCTCTTGATCGGCGTAAGGGAGTTGAACCCGAGCTGGTCGTCCCAGGACCGGCGGCACATGTTGTCCACGATGGCGACTTCATAGCCCCGGTTGCTAAGGTGCAGCGCCGTCGCCCACCCGCAGTACCCGTCCCCGCCGATCACCATGACTTTCTGGCCTTTCCCCGCATCCTTGGCATCCGCGCCTGAGCGGTCGGGTTTCGCGGCCGCGGCCGCGAACACCACCGTGCGCAGGGACCGCGCCTGGTGCTTCGCCTGCGTCCTGGCAGGCGCGGCGAAGGAGGCCAGGGAAACGCCACCCATGGCCACGGAGGACGCCTTGGCGGAGAACGCCGCTCTCGCGGGTGACTTCCGGGCGGACACGCGTCTTACCGCGCGGGGGGCGGTGATGCCTGCGTTTGGTGGTAAAGAGTACAGGGGAAAGGTCAGTCACGATGTGAGTGTTGCGTCGTGGTGGTGACATCACGGAGTGCGTGGTCTTGACTCGATCTCGCGATCGACAGATGATGTGTGTCGACGGGGCGCGATCCGTGTCACGCCAGCGCCTGACACCACGACAAACCGTGTGTCGATCGCGCGCGTTGTGCCCCGAGACTAAGAGACGCACGCAGCGCTCGATCGAGCCCGGCGTGAACGCCGTTGAAATCACACGCAAGCCCAGACGGTGCCTCGCACCGCACGAAGACACACACGCAATAAAGACAGACCGCGGATAGAGACATCTTTGGAATATCCATTCATCGTCGCGAGAGCGATGCACGCGCGTGTGCTGGGATCGCGCTTGTAAAAACCACGCGCCGTACGTACCGACGGAGGCCATGGTGAAAGCGCTCATGTTGTGACGAGTACGGACGTGGACAGTGCGTCGACGAGAGTGGGGCGCGGCTCGGGGACCGCTCGTGTTTTTCGGCGACGACGGCTGTGAGCCAGTGATTTTTCATTTTTGGACGGCTGTGAGCCAGTTTGAGACGAAAAGAATATTTTCGGTGTTCGATCGCATCGTCGCTACTCACCCTCCTCTCCCCTACTTCCCGAGAGATGTTTTTTGATAATCGGCGCCGCGAGCTCGGCGCATCGGCGGTACGGTATTTTTTTCGGTCCCCAGGCTTGTTCCACCGCTTCTGCAATGGGCGCCCACTTGACGCGCGAAAACTCCGGCTTTTCGCCTTGCAGGCCTTTTAAATCGACAAACTCGTTTGCGTCGTCCACGGTGGGCAGGTGGAACAACGTAAACTCCAGGCGTTGGCCTGCTAAGCCTTGTCCTGCGAGCCACCCTCCCGCTTCGTAGCAAAAGGCGGCTGATGGCTCACAAGGCACCGTGGCCACGAATTCCAACCCGTCCACGCCGACTTTCATCCCCACTTCTTCATAAAGCTCCCGCAATGCCGCGGCATCAGTTGTTTCGTCAATCTCCACCCCTCCCTGTGGCATTCCCCAGCTCCCCGGCCGGTCCAGGCGCTCGCCGAGAAGCACCTCACCGTGTTTGTTGAACACCAGCGCGGCGGCACACCGGCGGTACCACTTCCCGCCAACCTCCACCCGTCCCTCGGCGGGGTACACGCGCTCGCCGTTCTTGCCAAGCTTTGCCGATGCCATCGCTGGTGTGGACACACCACGCCCGGCGTCAGCGCGCAGGTGGGGCGGGACGTAGCTTCCGGCCATCGCGCGTCTTGCAGAAACGAACTTGGCGAACGCCCGACAACGAGTGGAGAGGCACACCCGCGACGCGGCGGCGAGCATCGCGCAGTGAAGCCGGCGGTGGGGCCTTTCATCTCGACAGGCGCGTTTTGCATGGGTAAATACAGGGGGTTGCTTTTACTCGTTTGCTTGTTCCCAACATGTACTCTCGTTCCGTCGACGTTGTCACAATTTCTACGAACCGGCAAACGCGCCGGATTCTCTCCCAGGTATAACCTCTGTTTGGTCACTCAAACACTGGTTCCTATAGTGTAGTGGTTTAGCACCTAAGACTTTGAATCTTATATCCCTGGTTCGAACCCAGGTGGGAACTTCGTTGATCATCTTTTTGGCATTCTGAGTAGACACGAGTATGCACGACGTCGCCCTCTACGACCCCATCCAAGTTTCGTATCAATCGGCGTTTAGGCGGCTCCTGGATGGCGCCCAAGGTGACGTGGTGATGCTCCATCTTTGGGGAAATTTCAGAAAAAGTTTTGTGGAAATTTTTGGGCAAAATAATTTTCGCGGTTCGATTCTGCCTGTCGAGGCTTCCGAGGTTTGGCCTTAGATCCTCGGAAGTATCGACGCACAACGACGCACAACGACGCGCACACGACACCTCCGCGATTTCTTCCAACCATACGCTCGGTATGGAAACTCGTACGCGGAAGTGAACGCGCCTCGACGCTACCGCGGCCAACGCGGGCGAGGCCGTCCCCGGCCTTCTAAACGACATCGTCATCACCCACGTTCTCAGATCTGAGCATTTCGACGACCCCGCCGATCTCGCACGGCTCCCAGCGGTGAGCCGCGCGATGTGCGAAACGGTGGCGGCGACGGGGCTTCGGTTTCAGGAGCTTGAGCAGCATGAAGCCGTAAAGCTCGGATGTTTAAGCGAGCTGAAACGCCGGCAACGGCGAGGTCGCCTGTCGAGTAAATATTACCTTTGTCAGGCAGCGGCGGGGAGAGGCCAGCTCGAAGAGTTGAAGGCGTTGCGCGCGGACGGCTGCCCGTGGGGCGAGTTGACGTGCGCGGAGGCGGCGAAGGGCGGGCATCTCGAGTTGCTACAGTGGTTGCGCGTGAACGGCTGCCCGTGGGGCGTAGGCACGTGCGCAGGGGCGGCTT
>Ga0209711_10003638_pt1 | contig 12941 bp, 12 predicted proteins | sample ArcticOcean_MG_C_7_FD_187441 | JGI IMG/M metagenome (GOLD analysis project Ga0209711, IMG submission 187441) | Marine microbial communities from western Arctic Ocean - ArcticOcean_MG_CB11_88 (SPAdes) (version 2) | ecosystem: Environmental > Aquatic > Marine > Oceanic | place: Arctic Ocean... | reverse complement strand
AATGGACGTCCTGCAAACCCTGGTAGGTTAAATGAAATCAGGCATATAATATATAAAAGTGCAAACAACCCATGGAGAAGAGCTAAAACAAATTTAGGACTAATGTTAAGAGAAGGAATTTTAAAAGAGAATATAGATGGGGAAGCTATTGAATGGGCAACTGAAAGGCTTAATAAGAGATCTGAAAAAAGAAAAATATTAATGGTAATATCTGATGGTGCACCAGTGGATGATTCTACTTTAAGCACCAACTCTGGAAGTTATTTAGACAAGCATTTGAGACAAGTAATAAAAAAAATAGAGTCGAATTCCAATATAGAATTATTAGCAATTGGAATTGGACATGACGTTGCACGCTATTATAAACAAGCACTAACAATTATAGAAGTTGATCAATTAGGAGGAGCCATTACTAATCAATTAGCTATCTTATTCGATAAAAAAACAAATTATAATAAAAGTAAGAACAAATAGACTTAAGCTTTAGTAGCTTCTTTTCTTTTTATTAATTTTTTATAATAAACAGCTGAATCAGATAAATCTTTTTCAAAAGCATCAGAAAGAAATTTATCAATCCCACCTTTTTTTTCTACTGTCCTTAGTGCACTAGAAGAAACTCTGAATTTAACTGGTTTATTTAGAATTTCACTAAACAAAGAAGAGTTTTGTAAATTAGGAAGAAAACGTCTTCTTGTTCTATTTTTAGCATGACTTACATTATTACCAGTCATAACTTTTTTACCTGTAAGCTCACATACTCTAGACATAAAAATAATCCTTTACATATTGTTCTATGGTTTAATAAAACTGAATAGCATATCAGTCAAGAAATCTTTTATATAATAATTAATTTTTAACAGGTCTTTGTTCAATTAAACCTAAAACCCTCCTAGCTGCATCTGTAATATTTGTACCTGGACCAAAGATAGCATCTACTCCTGCTTTCTCTAGTTCTGCATAATCTTCTTGAGGAATAACTCCTCCGGCAATAATTAAAACATTATCATGCCCATTATTTCTAATGCTTTTAATCATTTCTGGGATTAAAGTAAGGTGACCACCCGCTAGGCTTGAAGCACCGACGGCATCTGGCTTATATGAATCTACCATGTTTGACGATTCCTGTGGTGTTTGAAATAATGGACCAACTTTTACATCAAACCCTAGATCTTCATAAGCACCAGCAACAACATTTGCTCCTCTGTCATGCCCGTCCTGTCCTAGCTTAACTATAAGAATACGAGGTTTTCTCTTTTTTTTTGTAATAAAATCAGTAATAGCTTGTTTTACATATATAAAATTTTCATTTTCACTTAACTCTGACCCATAAATACCCTTAACACCTTTATAATTAGCTTGATGGCGGCTAAAAACTTTTTCTAAAGCATCAGAAATTTCTCCTACTGTCGCTCTTTTACGAGAAGCTTTTATACTTAAATCTAATAAATTTCCTGAATTATTTTTAGCTCCATTAATCAAATTATTTAAAGCTTGGTTTACTTCTAACTCATCTCTATTTTTCCGCAATTTTTTTAAGTTTTCAATTTGCTGATCTCTTACTTCTGCATTATTAACTTTTAAAACATCAAATTTAGAATCTGATTTAGATTCATACTTATTTACTCCAACAACTATAGATTCTTTAGAATCAACTGACGCTTGCCTTTTAGCTGCAGATTCTTCTATCATTTGTTTAGGTATTCCTTTTTCTACTGCCTTAGTCATTCCTCCTAATTCTTCAATATCATCAATAATTTTTTCTGCAGAGGCAATAAGTCTACCTGTCAAAGCCTCTATATAATAAGAACCAGCTAGAGGATCAATAGACTTAGTAATACCAGTTTCTTCTTTTAAGATTAATTGTGTGTTTCTAGCAATTCTAGCAGAAAATTCTGTTGGTAAAGCAACTGCTTCATCAAATGCATTAGTATGAAGGGATTGAGTGCCTCCTAAAACTGCTGCCATAGCCTCAACTGTAGTTCTAACTATATTATTATAAGGATCTTGTTCCGTTAAAGATACTCCTGATGTTTGACAATGAGTTCGCAGCATCATTGACTTTTCATTCTTAGGGTTAAAATGCTTTTTCATTAATGTAGCCCATAACCACCTTGCAGCTCTTAATTTTGCAATTTCCATAAAAAAGTTCATTCCAATTGCAAAGAAAAATGATAATCTAGGAGCAAAATCATCTACTTTTAGACCATTATTTAAGGCTGCTCGTACATATTCTAAACCATCTGCAATGGTAAAAGCTAATTCTTGAGCCTGATTAGCACCAGCTTCTTGCATATGATAACCACTAATAGAAATAGAATTAAATAAAGGCATGTTTTTTGCTGTATAACCTATTATATCAGACACAATCCTCATTGAGGGGGCAGGCGGATAGATATATGTGTTTCTAACCATAAATTCTTTTAAAATATCATTTTGAATAGTACCTCTTAACTTTTTTTCTTCTACACCCTGTTCTTCTGCCGCTACTATAAAATTTGCTAACACAGGAAGAACAGCCCCATTCATTGTCATTGAGACTGACATTTTATCTAATGGGATTTCATCAAATAATAGCTTCATATCCTCCACAGAATCGATAGCTACTCCTGACATTCCAACATCACCAGAAACTCTTGGATGGTCACTATCATACCCTCTATGTGTAGCTAAATCAAATGCTACAGACAGCCCCATTTGTCCTGCTGCTAAATTACGTTTATAAAATTCATTTGATGCTTTTGCTGTAGAAAAACCAGCATACTGTCTAACAGTCCAAGGTCTACCAGCATACATAGTAGCTTTAGGCCCTCTTAAAAAAGGTTCTATCCCAGGCATTCCTCCTAAATGGGAGAGTCCTTCTAAATCATCTTCTGTATAAATTGGCTGTATATCTATACCTTCAGGAGTATTCCATATTAAAGAATCACTATCACTTCCCTTTAGTTCTTTTTTTGCTAATTCTGACCACTCTTTTAAAGTTCTGGATGAATTTTTATTCATAAAGCTTATAAACCTTTCAATAATATTTAATCTTAATTATCTTTTATCCAAGGAATTTTTATATAAGGAACTCCCTCCTCCTTTAGTTTTTTTTCTTCTTTTTTTGTTGCTGTTCCTCTAATAGCTTTACCTTTTTTTTCACCTTTATAAATTAGTCTAGCTTCATCTGCAAAATTTTCTCCAACATCAACGGTTTGTTTTTCTATTTCTTTATTAAGAGTCCTAAGCTTAGTTTTAAGTTCTAATTCATTAAGATTAGGTATATTTTTATTATTAAAACCGGTTTTCATTGAAGATTTTTTGATAGATGGAGCTACTATTGCTCTTTCAACTTTATCATTACCACAAACTGGGCAAGTTACTAACCCTTTTAAGGCCTGGTTTTCGTAATTATCAGAACTTGAAAACCACCCTTCAAATTCATGTGATAAATCGCATTTAAGATCGTATTTAATCATAAAAATTACCTAAAATAATATTGTATTCTTAATTAAAAGGTTATTTAGTATTCTTATAAAGAAGATAATATATATATAATAATATAATGCATAAAAATTTAAATAAAAACAATATTCATGAAGTTAGTAAAGCTTCAAACTGGATTAAAAATAATTTAAAAGATACTAAGAATGACCTAACTTTGCTAGATATAGCATGTGGAAGTGGCCGACATAGTATTTATGCCGCCTCTAAGGGGTATAAAGTTATTAGCTTAGACATAAGTAAAGAGAAAATTTTAAAGCTTACATCCAATAAATTAATTTATCCTATACAATTAGATATTGAAGCGTCTAAAGCGTGGCCTTTTATAAATAAAACATTTGATACTGTAATAGTTACAAATTATCTTTATAGGCCAATATTTAAAAATATTATTAATAGTATTAAGCTAGGTGGTACCTTATTATATGAAACTTTTTCAATAGAAAACTCTACTTTTGGAAAACCTAACAACCCTAACTACCTTTTAAAACCTCAAGAATTATTAAATTTAGCAAAGAAAAATAATATGAAGATTATTAACTATGAAGAAATAATAACACAATATCCTATAAAAAAAGCTTTACAAAGGATCCATGCAAAGATTCGATAGAATTACAATTTACCCCATACTTTTTTAACAATATTAGATTGATTAATATCAATGTCTGCTAATATGATTTCTTCATGATTTTTAGCTTCTGCTATTATTTTGCCCCATGGGTCTACAATCATAGAATGACCCCATGTTTCTCTTTTTCCATAATGGATTCCTATTTGCGCAGGGGCTAATACCCAAGAACATGTTTCTATTGCTCTAGAACGAATTAAAACTTCCCAATGGTCTTTTCCTGTATTTTTTGTAAAAGCCGACGGGATAGTAATAATGTTACAACCTTTATCGGATAATTTAGAGTATAGTTTTGGAAATCTTACATCATAACAAATTGTTAAACCAATTTTACCTAATTCATTTTCTACTGTTACGATTTCTGAACCAGCAAGATACCTATCGGATTCTTTATAACTTTCTTTTTCTGATAAAGTAGCATCAAACATATTAATTTTATCATACCTTCCACAAATTTTTCCTAAATTATCTATAAATAAAGAACGGTTTGCTAGTTTTTTTTTATAGTTTTTTGAGGGGTATACTGCTATAGAACCTAATAATACATATATAGAATATTTTAATGCAGCTTCTTTTGCAGCTAAAAGTGTTGGGTGCTCTGATTCTTCTGTTGCTGCAGCTAAGGTTTCAGCTCCCCTTCCCATAAATGCACAATTTTCAGGGAAAAGGACTATATCTGCTTTATATTCTTTTGCTTTTCTTATTCCATTCAAAATGCTTTTAGTATTTAAATCTAAATCTGGAACTGAAGTCATTTGTATTAATGCTACTCGCATTTAATCTATTTCTATATTTAGAACTTTATCTAGCTCCCCAGTATTTTCCATATTAAATAAATCATCACATCCGCCTATATGCTTTCCATAACAAAATACTTGTGGAACAGATACCCTTCCACCTGATAATTTAATCATTTCTTCTTTTTTATCATATTGATCATGAATATTTATTTCTTCAAAATCTATATTCTTTGATTTTAGTAGTTTTTTAGCTTGAGAACAATAACCGCACAAATGCCCAGTATATATAACAACACCACTCATATAATAACTCCTAGATGTAAGATATAAAATAATATATATATATATTATAAAAAACAACTTTTTTAGAATCAATATGGAAATAAAAATAGAATCTTTAATACCTCAAATATTTGATAGAAAAAATATTCAAGCAAACAATATCAAAACTAATAATTTATATGCAAAAATTGCTTCTGAAATTGCTATAAGACTGAAAGAAACAAATTTATATTTTGAAAATACTTTAGAATTAAACTCTAAAATAATAGATACTAGTATAAAAATTAAAGAAACTAGACTAATTAAAAATTTGTATAGGACTGCTATTAATAACCCTAAGAATGAAAATATAGTTAACTTTAAAAGCGATGAAGAATATCTTGCAATTAAAACCAATTCTTTAGATTTGGTCTATAGTATTTTAGGCTTAAATACGGTTAATGACCTTCCTGGGACTTTTAAACAAATATATAATTCTCTTAAGCCTGGAGGCTTATTTATAGCTGCTTTCTGGGGAGATGGAACTTTATCTCCACTAGCAGAAAGTTTAGCTTATGCTGATGAAAAAATATTAAAAGGACTATATACAAGAATTTTTCCATTTTGTGATATAAAAACATTGGGAAGTTTAATACAAAGAGCAGGCTTTAGTATGCCTATGGCAGATCAGGAAAGAACATTAAAACAATATTCAAGTATTACAGATTTATTATTAGAAATACGCTCTTTTAACGATAAAAATGTTTTAACTACTAGACCTAAATCCTTTACACCAAAATCGATCTTTAAAGAGGCAGAAAAATACCTTATCAGGACAAGTAACAACCAGTCAAAATTTTCTATACCATTTAATATTATATTTGTTATGGGTTGGAAAGGTTAAGCTAAAACTTTTATAATTATTTAATTTTAAAAAACATACTTAGCTAACCTCTTTAAATCTATCGTATTTAATTACTCATACCCATAAAAATACCAATAATATTAAGGTCTTAAACTTAAAAACAATCTATACTTTAGTTTAAATACTTAGTATTAATATAGTATGAATAAAAAATATATTTTTCTTGTCTTACAAATTATTTTTATAACCTTTTTTAAAATAACAATGTCCTATTCTATCGAAGAAAAAAGTGTATTTTGTAAAGGCATTTATTGGTCTAATAGTAATGCAGAATACGCAGAATGGTATATTATTAAAGGCATGCCTAAACATCATATTAATTTTAAAATTAATGATTTAATAAAAAAAGCTAAATTCTCTATTCGCAAAGGTAATGGAGGAATATTAATTGGAACAGGTGGATGGGACAAGAAGACAGGGGAAAAAAGTTCATTAACAATTTCATATTCCTTAACTAATAAAACATTCAAAATGGAAAGCCGTTATTCTAATACAAGAATAGAGGGGAAATGCACAGGAAGCATAAAATTATGACCTATAATCAGCATTAATTTTAATATATTCTTGAGTTAAATCACAAGTCCATACTGTAGAATTTTCCTTTCCCATACCCATATCTATATCTATTATTATATTTTTATCTTTCATTTTTTTTGCAACCACCTCTTCTTTATAATTATCTAAAAGAGACCCCTTGTTCGTAATTTTTACTTTATTAATAGCTATAGATATTTTATTCTGTATCAAAGGACTATCCGAGTTTCCTATAGCCATTATTATTCGACCCCAGTTAGGGTCCTCTCCCGCTATAGCAGTTTTAACTAAAGAAGAGTTAGCTATTGAAAGGCCAATATTTCTTGCAATTTTTTGAGATTTAACTGAATTAACATTTATAGTTATAAATTTACTAGCACCCTCTCCATCACATACAATTTGTTGAGCTAAACTTTGTAAAACTTTGTCTAGTGCCTCTCTAAAATGGTTTAACCTCTTATCTCTAATATCTTTTATATTTTCTCTTAAAGTTATTGAAGGAGTAGAAAATAAAAGACAAGTATCAGAAGTTGAAGTATCTCCATCCACAGTGATTGAATTAAAAGATTTATCTACAGCTTCTTTTAATAAAAGATTTAGAATTTTAATAGGCAAAGGGAAATCAGTAAAAACAAAGCCTAGCATTGTTCCCATATTAGGGAATATCATACCAGACCCTTTTGCAATACCTACAACACTAAATATCTTTTCTTCTACATTAAATTTAGATTTTGCTCCTTTAATAAAGGTATCAGTTGTACATATAGATTCTGCCACCTCTTTCCATGAGGATTCTTTCTGCTTTTTTAATTTAGGAAGAGCATTAATAATAATATTTTCATTTAAATATTCTCCAATAACTCCAGTAGAACATACATATACTTCATTAGCCTTACAATCCAAATGATTTACTACAGAACTGACGGTCTTTTCTACTGTGTTCATACCTTTACTACCAGTATGCGCATTAGCATTACCAGAATTAATTATTAAAGCTCTAGCTTTACCTATTTTTCTTATTTTTTTACACCAAATTACAGGTGCAGAAGGAGTTTTAGATCTTGTAACTACGCATGCTACATTTGTTTCTTTAGTCATAGAAATTAAACTTAAATCTAATTTATCCTTATATCTTATTCCTGAATGTATAGAAGATAGCCTAATACCTTTAATTTTAGGTAAGTTAGGAAATGCTTTTGGTGCTAGAGGAGATTTTTTTAACATTTTTATTAACTCTATTATCTTTCTTTAAATTAAATCATAGTATAAAATAATTAATTAATTTATAAACTAATGACAAATAAAAATGCACTAAAATTTAAAATAAGTTTAAATTTATTATAAATATAGGAAGCTTAATATGCTAAGTAACATAGCAAGAAAATTTTTTAGTACCCCTAATGATAGATATTTAAAAAAAATAAATTTATTATTAGAAGAAGTAAATAAACTTGAACCGCAAATAGAAAAGCTGACTGATGATGACTTAAAAAATACTACTCTGAAATTGAAGGAATTATATTCTTCTCATAATGATTTAGATCTATTATTACCAGAAGCTTTTGCAACTGTTAGAGAAGCAGCTAAGAGAGTTTTAGGCCAAAGACATTATGATGCCCAGATAATTGGAGGCATAGTATTGCATCAAGGAAAAATATCTGAAATGAAGACTGGTGAAGGAAAAACTTTAGTTGCAACTTTATCAGCCTACCTTAATGCAATTTCAGGTAATGGTGTGCATGTCGTTACAGTAAATGATTATCTAGCAAGCAGAGATAGTGAATGGATGGGGGAAATTTATAAATTTTTAGGCCTATCTGTAGGGTGTGTAATCCCTAATCTAGAAGATGAAGAAAGAAAAAAGGCGTATAACTGTGATATTACTTATACAACTAATAATGAACTAGGTTTTGATTTTCTAAGAGACAATATGAAATTCTCCTTTGAACAAATGGTTCAACGTCCTTTTAGTTATGCAATAGTAGATGAAGTCGATTCTATTTTAATTGATGAAGCTAGAACTCCACTTATTATTTCAGGTCCAACAGAAGACAATTCTGAATTATATAAAAAAATAAATACTTTAATACCTTTATTTAAAGAAGGAGATATTGAAATAGATGAAAAAACTAAAAGTGTTAATCTTACTGAAAAAGGCAATGAAAATATAGAAAAAATACTAAAAGATAAATTATTGCTTAAAGGAGAAAATTTATATGATCCAGAAAACGTAAGCATGGTTCATCATATAAACCAAGCTATTAAGGCAAATAAATTATTTGAGAGAGATAAAGACTATATTGTTAATGATAATAAAGTAGTAATTATTGATGAATTTACCGGCAGAATGATGGAAGGCAGAAGGTTTTCAGATGGCCTGCACCAAGCATTAGAGGCAAAAGAAAATGTTGCTATAAAAAATGAAAATCAGACCTTAGCATCTGTAACCTTTCAAAATTATTTTAGAATGTACCCTAAGCTTGCTGGTATGACAGGAACAGCCCTAACTGAAGCCAATGAATTTATGGAAATATATAATCTAGAAGTTATATCAGTGCCTACTCATAAAGAAATGATTAGAATTGACCAAAATGATGAGATTTATAGAACTGCCGGAGAAAAGTGGGAAGCAGTTATAGAAAACATTAAGACAGCAAATGCTAAAAACCAGCCAGTTTTAGTTGGCACTACTAGTATAGAAAAGTCTGAAATGTTATCCAAATTATTAACAAAACAGAAAGTTAAACATAATGTTTTAAATGCAAGAAATCATGCAGAAGAAGCTAATATTATTGCCTTAGCCGGAGTAACAGGAGCTGTAACAATTGCAACTAATATGGCAGGAAGAGGAACTGATATACAGCTGGGCGGTAACAAAGATATTATAGCAATAATTAATCCGAGTAAATTAGCTGACATTCCAGAAAATAAAAAATTAGCTTTAAAGGCTGGTGGGTTATTAGTAATAGGAACAGAAAGACATGAAAGCAGAAGAACTGATAATCAATTAAGAGGAAGATCAGGTAGACAGGGAGACCCAGGAGAATCTAAGTTTTTTTTATCACTAGAAGATGATTTAATGAGAATATTTGGTTCGGAAAAATTAGACACCGTATTACTCAAACTAGGTTTAAAAAAAGGAGAAGCTATTATTCATACTTGGGTAAATAGAGCTATTCTCAAGGCCCAAGAAAAAGTCGAAGGTAGGAACTTTGAGATAAGAAAAAATCTTCTGCGTTTTGATGACGTAATGAATGACCAAAGAAAAGCCATATATGAGCAACGAAAAGACTTAATGCAAGTCGAAAATATTTCTGAAACTTTAGAAGATATGAGAAATGAAATTATTGAGGATTTAGTGAATATAAACATACCTGAAAAAGCCTATGCTGAACAATGGGATTTAGAAGGGTTAAATGTTTCCCTCAAAAAATATGGCCTAGATCTTCCTCTAAGTAATTGGGCAAAAAATGACGGTGTAACAGAAATAGAATTCAAGAATCTTATAAAAGAAGAAGCTAACACTAAAATTTCAAATAAAACTGATTTATTTGGTGTCAAAAATATGCAAACTATTGAAAAACAAATTATGCTTCAAGTAGTAGACCAAAACTGGAAAGAACATTTATTACAATTAGATCAACTAAAACAAGGGATTGGTTTGAGGGCTTACGCACAAAGAGACCCCCTTAATGAGTATAAAAGTGAAGCCTTCAATTTATTTCAAGAAATGCTACAAGGTATAAGAAACCAAGTTACTACTATTTTACTAAATATAGAGCTCTCTTCAGAAATTCCAGAAAGAAAAGAAGAAAATATAACTTTAATTAAAGAATCATTAGATGGTGATAGTAACAAAAAAACAAATAAACCAATTATATCAAAAAAAATTGGCAGGAATGAAACTTGTCCATGTGGATCAGGGAAAAAATATAAAAACTGTCATGGTAATAACTAAAGTAATTATTTTTTTAATGTGAGAATATAATTAATAGAAGTATTATTAGACAACCTCCAATTTCTAATTGGATCCCATACCATTCCTTTTAAATCAAACATATTTAGACCTTCAATATTAAAATAATTTTCTATTTCAATTGGTCTAATAAATTTTTTATAATTATGTGTTCCTACTGGAATTTTTTTTAAAATATTTTCAGCAATTTTAATAACTATCATTTTTGACAGTAAACTTCTATTTATTGTTGATATTATAATTAAACCATTTGGTTTAATTAGCTTTGCTAACATTTTACAAAAATACGATATATTATTTACATGTTCTAATAACTCTAATGCAACGACCACATCATATTTTTTTTTATTTTTTAACATTTCTTCTATATTAGAATGTCGATATTTAATATCGAGATGCATTGCTTTAGCATGAAGCTTAGCAATGCGTATAAGCTCTTTAGATTCATCTATAGAGGTTAATTTTGCGCCCATTCTTGCTAAAGGCTCACTAGCTATGCCTCCTCCACATCCTATATCTAGGATTTCAACACCTTCTAAGGGGCGTTTATTTTTAGAAACCTGTAAATTATGAATGATAGATTCTTTAATATACCTTGTTCTTACCTTAGACATGGCATGTAAAAAAGACATGCTGCCTTCCTCATTCCACCAATCATCTGCTAATTTAGAAAATTGTATAATTTCATCTTTATCAAGAGTATCTAATGACATAATATATTAATATCTTTGGTTCACTTTTATATTTAAAAAAAATCTATATTGCACCTTTTAATAAGTCAAAGTATGAATAGAACTAATATAGAATTAAAAGTAGATTAAACAATAAATAAAAAAAATTAAGGTAAGAATTTATGCAAAGAATTGTTCAAAAATTTGGAGGAACATCTGTTGGAAGTATTAGTAAAATTATCAAAGCCTGTGAACTTATTAAAAAAGAGTTTGAAAATGGAAATCAAGTTGTAGTAGTTTCTTCCGCAATGTCAGGAGAAACTAATAAGTTATTAAACTTAGCTGAAAATTTTGATGCTTCTACAAATAAAAAAGAATATGATATGATTGTCTCAACCGGAGAGCAGATATCAATAGCATTAATAGCTATGGCTTTAAAGAGTATAGGCATTAATGCTAAACCTTTGTTAGGGTGGCAAGTTCCTATAATAGGTAGTAGTAACCATACTGAAGCAAAAATAAATAAAATTGATAATAAAAAAATATTAGAAATTATTAAAAATAAAGAAATACCTATAATCGCTGGTTTTCAAGGTATTGATAAAAAAAATAATATTGTTACTTTTGGAAGAGGTGGCTCTGATACCTCTGCAGTAGCAATTGCAGCTGCTATTTCTGCTGATAGGTGTGATATTTATACTGATGTTGATGGAATTTATACCTGCGACCCTAGAATGGTTACAAAAGCGAAGAAACTAGAAAGAATTAGCTATGAAGAGATGTTAGAGTTTGCATCACTTGGTGCTAAAGTATTACAAACCCGTTCTGTAGAAATGGCTATGAGGCATAATGTTACAGTTCAAGTGTTATCAAGCCAAACAGGAAAAAAAGGTACATTTTTAACTAAAGAGGATAAAAAAATGGAAAACGAATTAGTTAGCGGAATTGCTTACACTAAAGATGAAGCTAAAATTACACTTATAAACATACTAGATAACCCTGGTGTGGCAGCTAAAATATTTGTTCCACTTAGTAAAAATAATATTAACGTAGATATGATTGTACAAACTGGGTCAGAAAATGGAAAAAATATAAATTTTACTTATACGGTATCCAGAAAAGCATTAAAAAAAGCTATTTTAATTATGGAAGATAATAAAAATAATATTAATTTTGAAAGAATAATTACTAATGATTCTCTTGCTAAGGTTTCTATAATAGGACTTGGTATGCGAACACATACTGGAGTTGCTGATAAAATGTTTTCGGCTTTAGCTTCAGAAAATATAAATATACATGTTATTTCTACATCAGAAATTAAAATTAGCGTCTTAATAAATGAGGAGCTTGTTAAAAAAGCATTAGAAACACTGCATACTAAATTTGAGTTAGATAGTTATTAATTTTTATTAAGCTTTAATAAGGTAAAAAATGTGACCAAAAATATAAAACTAATAGAAAATATTGATTTAGATGAATTTAAGAATAATTTAAAAAGTTCGAGAGAATCTAAAAATATAACTATTGAAGAAGCTGCTAAAACTCTTCATGTTAGTGTTGTTATACTTAAAAACCTTGAAAATGGAGAACTTGATAAATTAGCTAATGATGTTTTTACCATAGGTCATATTAGAACTTATTTAAAATGGTTAGGAATAAACCCTTCCTTAATAATTGGTGATTTTAAAAATGTACAGAATACTAAATTAAAATCAAAAAATCT
>Ga0209711_10003637_pt1 | contig 12942 bp, 10 predicted proteins | sample ArcticOcean_MG_C_7_FD_187441 | JGI IMG/M metagenome (GOLD analysis project Ga0209711, IMG submission 187441) | Marine microbial communities from western Arctic Ocean - ArcticOcean_MG_CB11_88 (SPAdes) (version 2) | ecosystem: Environmental > Aquatic > Marine > Oceanic | place: Arctic Ocean... | reverse complement strand
GTCATCGTCAAGGCGACGGCGTCCGTCGGCGGATCGGCCGTCGCGGTCAAGACCGAGCGGTTCAACCTCACCGTGACCGCGGACGAGAACGACCCCGTGCGCTCGACGACCGCCTGGCCGGACGTGACGGGGGGGCAGACTCTCAACCTGACTCAATACTTCGCCGACGCGGACGGATTCGACCAACTGACCTTCTCCGCGACGTCCTCCGATCCCTCGGTGGTGACCGCGACCGTCGTCAACGGGTCCAAACTCGTCCTGGAGAATGGCATGAGCCTCGCCGGCTCGGCCTCCGCCTTCGTCACGATCACGGCCTCCGACCCGAACGCCACCGCGACCGACGCGCTCGTCGTCACGTTCTCGTTCTCCGCCGCCCCAACTCCTAAACAGTCCATTTCCATAACTGGTGGTAGCTTTTCTGGTCAAACTTGGTCTACGTGGACATATTCCCCTTCTGCCAGTTCTGGTACCAAGTACCTTTACACCGGCGGTGACCCGATCCACGACTTCATATATGACTATTCACGCCCCGTTGGTGATCGCTACATCAATGGCGGTTCATCGTATCCCGATGATTTTGCTCAAACGGGAAATCAGGTTGTTATGACTGCGTCTGGAAGTAGGGTGGGAGGTGCCGTGGATCCATCTTCCACGGTTGTGATTATGTCATTCACAGATCCTTACTACGACGCACCGCCTCCGGTCAGCATCGCCTCGACTCCCATCTCGGACGCGGTCGTGGGGGTCGGTGGGACTCGGTCGTTCTCGGTGGCGTCGCACTTCACCGCCAGCGATTCATCGGCCGTCCTGACGTACCACGCCTACATCCACAACCACGCCCTGTTGGCGGTGGAATCGGTCGTCGTTATTACTTTATTCGGTTCTGGTGTGGGGGGGATAAACACTCTATCTGATTTAGCAAGCAATGGTTGGAGCTATACAGTATTACAATATGATTCTAATGTTGAACCAATTCAATGGGACCTTGATGGTTATAACACGGCAACATTAAAAACATTTTATGGTTCTGGTAATAATGGAGTAGAAATATTCAAAAACTTACCAGTTCATACAGGGTATGTTAAAATTAAAGCACATATGTCTCTTCCGCAATCAGTCGTTGCTAACAATAATGGAAAAATTAAAATGTATGTCAAGGATTCATCTACTGGTAGTATAATTACTACAACGACTGAGCAATCGTATAACGAAACCATACAAACATATGAATTATTCTTTACGGCTGGTAGTAATAATGTGTTATACATTCAAGAAGTTTCTGGTGAATTGGGATGGCTTACAATAGAAAGGGTTGAAATGAAGGGTAGAAAGGAGGACGCCGTGGGGACTTTCGACCTCCGGTCTCTCGGGACGGCGATCGGCACGTCCATGGTCATCGTCAAGGCGACGGCGTCCGTCGGCGGATCGGACGTCGCGGTCAAGACCGAGCGGTTCAACCTCACCGTGACCGCGGACGAGAACGACCCCGTGCGCTTGACGACCGCCTGGCCGGACGTGAGGGGGGAACAGACTCTCAACCTGACTGAATACTTCGGCGACCTCGACGGGGTCGAGCAGCTGACATTCGAGGCGACCGTCTCTGACGCTTCGGTGGTCTCCGCCGTCGTCAACGGATCCTATCTGGTCCTAGAGAACGCCATGACGACCTCCGGCACGAGCACCGCCACCGTCACCGTCACCGCCAGTGATCCCGACGCCTCTGTCAACTCTACCCTCACCGTCATGTTCACGTTCTCCACAGAAACACACGTGTGCTTTTCGGATGAGATACTCACCGGCGACACGCATAATAAATGGTACTCTGAAATCTCGCTCACGTTTTCCGACGGCACCACGCTCAAAAAAGATGGTGACTATTCGCTCTCTGACACTGCAGTCATGTTCACGCAAGTCGAGAAAAATCACGCAGGTAACATGAACGATATTATCCCAAGCAAGCTCACGGACGGTATCGGACCAATATTGCACGTGGGTGGACAGGACAACATTGTACTTGGTTTCCCCTACGGCGTGGTCGGACGCCACGTCCGATTCTGCGTGACACTTCCCAAACATCTCAGTAGTTTGACTTCTGCGATGGTTTATGGAGTCTCTAACCCTGCTGTTGAAGTGGGTCGGTCATACAGCCCCGTGAACGCCAAAGCCTCGATAGTCTCTACCATACCCTCGGAGAGTGACTCGACTGCAACGTTTTCCGCGTTATCGGAAGTGGAAGTTGTTGTGCCGTGGCGTGGTAGAACATTTAACATTGCTATTTCTTTGATTACCGGAAGCAGCTGGACAAGCCTTGGGTCTTTGATTCACACCAGCACCGTGGGTACTAAATATATCTACACTTTAACTTCAGATGAAACGTTCTTTGTAGAATATGACACTTTGGAAGACGGGGGGTGGAGCGGGAAAGGATGGAACCAAGATATAAACCCTGGCACTGACAACGCTATTCACGTCATCTACGGCGCCGGAACTAACGTTGTTACCTTCTACGATCGCAATTATGCCGGTCTGTTCTCCATCACCAACCCTTATTATTAACCATTTTTGGGGGGTCCTGTTGTTTTGTTGTTTGTTACTTGTTTTGTTACAACTTTGTAGAACTTTTAATTCTCAAATCACTAATGAACGTTTCATAAAAGTATAAGGGTAATAGGGTAAAAGGGTAAAATATATAAATGACGGTTTCAGATTTTTTTCCACATCGGCCGCTCGCTCGTCGGTCGAAGAAATTGTCGGGAAGAAAATGAAATTTTACCCTATTACCCTAATACTCTTCTACCGTACTATTGCGTGATTTCTTTTTCATCCACAAAATTTCCTACGTTTTTAATTCACGCACTTTGCGGCGCACTAGAGAAGGGTTTACAGTCTTGCGCGATACGATGCGCTTCCCTCGGTGAAATCGAAGTTTCGTCACTCTCACCCGACATGAGCGACGTTGCGCACGCCTGTTTGCGATCGTGTGTTTTTAGGATGGCCTCTTCCACAGAATGTGTTGTGACAAGCGTGTACACCTTGACTGGTTTCGTGGTGCCTATTCTATGAATCCTGGCCTCCACTTGTCTATGCACAGCCGGATTAAACCACACGTCCAATATGATCATCGCTGTGGGTCCGGGCGTCAAGTTGAGTCCATAAGCACCGGCCCCAAGACTCAGGCACAACAAACGATCAGCTCCGGTGAGAAATCTTTTGACAACTCTGCCTCGTGCGCTTTCACTGAGGCGACCGTCAAACGCCAAACTCCGCTCTCCTAGCCGCTTGAAGACCAGTTCCCTGAACACGTCGAGAAGTGTGACGAATTCAGATACCACAACGATCTTCGTATGACCTTCAAACGTCATACGACGAATGAGGTCCACAGCCGCACAAAGCTTGGGACCGGGAGAGTCCACCGTTGCGCGTCGTGCGGCGCCGTCAAAGGTGTCGCGGCCGTGTTTGTGGAAGAGGGCAGGTTCCACACACAGTTGTCGCAAAACCAACATGTGATGGCGCACGTTCCGGTCTCCAGATTCACCGCATTCCTCAAATTTACCGTTCGTCACAGCACGAAGCGACTCATTATACTGATTCACTAGCGCCGGGCTGAGATCATGAGACACCCATATCACTTCAGACAATTTCTCAGGAAGCTTGACACCAGTCTCCGCGAGCGTCGTCGTGTACATAAACCGCGAAGTGAACGCATGCACCGCCTCAGGGCAGAGGTTTGACAGGTCACCAAACGACGCGGGGTCCTCTAGATAACTTCCGCTACCCATGGCACGAAGTTGACCACTCGCATCTTTAGGGCCGTTGTGAACGGGTGTCCCGGTGAGACAGAGCACACGTTTTGAGTTTTGGGAGGCGATGAGGGATGCGCGAGCTAATAATGTGCTGGGATTTCGAATTACATGACTTTCGTCGAACACAAGAAGATCGCGCTCCGTTTCCAGTATCGGGTTCCCAGAACCCCGTGCCCAACTCAGAGAAGAATCCAAGTTCGCTGTCCAACCTTTCGTGAATGCCCTCTGCAACGCGGGGTACGTTATGATTTCAACAGAATGTGAAGAAAGGCGTGTAAATGCCTTCATCTGACGTTTCCACGAGTCATACAGAGTCGATTTTGGCACGACGAAGAGTGCACGCGCTCTTCTTCCGTTTGAACTGAGCCGCCCGCGAAGAACGCATAGAGCCGCAAGAGCCGCAAGCGTTTTACCGGACCCCATCTCCATAGCACCAATCACCAAACGACGCTGCGAGTCATCAGCGGCATCTTCCTCTTTACCAACGATACGCTCAATGAGACCAACCTGCGCGGAAGAAAGGGTGATTTTTGCGCGCGTGCCTCTCGTGTGACACCGAAGTCCTCCGGACCTGGCTAGCGCAATCAAATCTGGTGCCATAGATTTTATGCTCGCACCGTGGGGGGAAATATATATAGAAGCATCGATTTGGCATTTACATCATGATAGCAGTTGAGGGCAACAAGCCGCCTCCTCAAAAACATTCACTCAGGCGTAATGTTGGTCGTCTTCGAGACAACGTCTGGGGCGAAAGGCACGGAAGAGACGCGTACACAAAACTCGAGCGCGGTCGTCTCGCAGAGGCTGATCAGAACGTGGACCATGTCATAGAGGTGCAGATCGTGGAGCACGCGGCACTCGGGTCGCTGTTGGAAAATACAGAATTGACGAATCGAGTACGGGACGCGCTCAACTCAGCGGCAAACCTGAACGTGACCTCGCGTAAGATCAACCAAGCGAAGCGTGGTCCGTTTACGGCCGCTATTAATCGCTTACGCAAGCGAGACGGCACTTTGCGAGAAATATCCGTCGAACAACTCGCGCGTTCAGGGAAAGCAAAATGGCTGGTAGATAATGGCTCGTGGGAAAATATAAGAGGCGAGATAGTCGCTTCCTACGATCGCATGGAGGCAACGCTCGGCCAACACCGACTCACTCGCGCGCAAACGAAAACGCTTGAAAATGTTGTTGAGGAATTGCACGAAACACTCGATAAAATTAAAATTTTCTAAAAGCCCTGTCTCTTCATATCTTCGATGTATATCGTTTCTGTGTATAAAAGCACAAGGAGTCTCACTTGGTGAGTAATCGAGTTTCCCAAAAAGTTCTATGCCTGTCAGACTCCTCCTATATACACTCTTGTTTGGTGGATTGGCGCGCGCCGAAGAGCCGTATGTGCTACCACCATCCGCCGTGTTTCCGAACAGTACGAGCAGCGCACGAGATATGATTAATCTGGACGTGAACGTATCATATGAACTAACGCGTGACGGTCCCTCGCTGCAACTTCGAACAAATGTTTCCGTTCCATACCTAAAAACGAACTCTACGTATTGTCCTGGATTTTATCTCATAGATTTCACGGACCCCATCTCCCCGATTGACCCTGGCACTCAAATTGATTACATCGCTACACACGATGCCATGGGAGCTGCACGCAGTGCTTGTTCTGCTATTAATTACACCTACAACGCATCCAACTTCAATTACCCCGACGCAACACCCGCTGGTGTACAGTACAAAAGTGTCAGTGATGCGTGGAATGTGACCTTTTCCGAGAATCATGCTACCTATCAAATGTCCACACCTATGAGTTTGAATTTTATGCAGGAGAACTGCGGGGTTTCATCTGACAAAAGTTTTGAAAGTCTTTTGAATGTCAATTATGTCGTTACGAAATACCATTGGACATTGTACGTGTGCCAGGTAGGCTATTACGGACCGTTTTGCAAATCGTCCATGAACGAATATGCAGCTTCGTGTGTCAGGCATGAAGCTGCGGCGCTCGTTTCTCCTCTATTTGTTTCCGCGGCATCCGCGCCACAGCCAACGACTGGACACATCGTTTTCTTATCCTTTGAAACTAGTTCCGAGACGTGCCAAGAAGAGCACGCGAGGGGGATTGTTCATTTTCAAGTAGCATTCGACAAATTCGACCTCGTCGTGGACTTTAGATACATCTCTCCCCCCCACCCTAGTCTTGGGGGTTTGTACACACCGGCGCCTTTCGTTCTAGAGAGAGGGGTGTATCTGCACGATAAAACGAGTTCAAACTCGACGATGGACACGTGGAACCTGACGATCGTGACCAAATGTGTTGCTTTCCCAAGCGCAGAGACGTTCGCGCATTATTTCGGCAACGCGAATACATCTATAAGAGCAGATTCACATTTTAAGTTTAGTGTATACATGGAAAACGTTACAACTCACGTTACAACTCACGGAGAACCTTTCGTCTCTCAGTACGAATCACGGAAACCCTTTCATATCATGTTACAAATCGCGGTTAGTTATGAGGCTCTCGTGGCGATGAAAGAAAACACTCCTCCTTCAGCTCCACCTCCTATTTCTCCGGCACCAACACCACCTCAAAATGAAAATGGCAACGAAAAAAGTGGCACGCGTGTGTGGCCGTGGTGGATCCCATCCTTTATGACCGTGAATATCATCTCCACTTTCACGGCCGCTATATTGCTTTGAAAAATACAATTTATAACCCATATTCTTTAAAAAACCCATCGAGGATGTCCTCCACAGCTCGCTCCGTCGTAGACCCGCTCACAGCCACCAGCTCCCAGCTGTCGTAGCTTAAAATGTCAACAGTGCGTAGTTTTTTTGACATCTCGGCATCGAACTGATTCATGATGTAAAAAGTAGAGCCGATCTCTGCGCACGTGCCCCCGGTCCCTGGTCGACCTTGACCCGCCGTCGTTGTCTCAATATTTTTTTTGTTTTTTGGGGGGGCCCACCGCGGGACCAGCCATCGAAGCATCCGACCTCTTTTGTATGAAAGCGAAGAAATAGTGCTACATATATAAGAAGCATAAGGTTGAGCGTATGTTATCACTCAGGATGTCGGTTAACATAGTACATGAGTATGTGCCAATCTCGGGTTATGTGACCACACACACGACACCTGACCCAGTACTCAACGCCTTCATGGATGATCTTTTCCGCGCGAAAAACTGGTACATAGGTAAATTCAAGACCTTCGGTCTCGCTTCGTCTATGACGAAATATCTGAAGTCGCTCAGTGCAGACCAATGGGTGGCTTTGCGTAATTTCGTTCACGACAAGTCCTATCAAGGGTTTGTCGACCAACTAAAAGGCAAATACAGTTCTCATTAGCAGTTTATTAAAATTTTAAATACTTTATTTGAGGTTTAGTAGCTCCATGAAAGTAGACATCTCCTTTTTATATAAAGCTGAAAAAATGACTTCATCGTATTCGCATAGCTCTATCACGTCCCGAAGGCAAGTATCGCAGCGATCTTCGATGTACAAGAGAGCTTCCTTGACGCGCTTGTGATTGTTCTTATCGATGAGTTCTTCGCTGAACTTCTCGGTCGAGAACGAAAGCTCCGCGTAATTGTTTTCTTCGAGCCAATTGTCCCGAATGTAAGCAGCTTCGTCGTCGTCGCAGTCGCAGATGTCGTCCATGCGCCTGCTGTCCAGGATAATGCCGATCGCAGGACCGAACGAAGAAGCCAAGAAAGATGACACGCGGTCAGAAAAACATAACGTTTTCTTTTCACGCTCTCGAGCGACACGGCGCTTCTCATCGAGTTCTTGAATCGTAGCTCTCGGAATTCCCATGCGAGGGGAAGGAATCTTCGTGATTTTTGAGTCCATCGTCATTTTTTTCGTGAAACGGATGTATTGTTCAAATTTCACGTTTTGTTTTTTTCTTGCGCGAAGGAAATTATGGCAAACTTTGAAAGATTTTGCCGGTTTAAACAAAATCGCAAACAGCCTCCCAACTTTTTTTTCAAAAACTTTTTTTCTCACGTTCAGAGTCGGCGCGGATGATTTTCTCGGTATAGACTTAAACTTTTTGTCGATCTATAAGGGAACTTTTAGATCCTTTTTTCCAAACGGCGGAAAAAAACAAAATCACAAACAGCCTCCCAACTTTTTTTTCAAATTTTTTTTTCCCACGTTTAGAGTCGGCGCGAAGAGTTTTTTCCTCACAATTTCCAACCCTGTTATAAAAAAAATATCTTACGAAAAATGAGCGATCCCTTTCATATTCTAGAGTGGGTGGGAGAAGACGTTGGTGATGTGGACGAAACGAGATACTTTGCGGTGACAGGATTTGGAAGAGATCTCTTGGGGCGCACTTGCTCGGTGACGTTCCAACATCTTCCCAGCTTTTTGATTCGGTCCAAGAGTGGCTGCTCCAAATCTTTGAAGAGTGTAAAAGAAGCCGTCTTGCAGATTTTTGGTGAAAATGTGCATAGTTCTACTGGTACAGTGATGGGCAAGCCGTTTACTGGGTGGCAAGACGAGGAGGAACCTTTCTTGAGACTCGTTTTCTATAACAGACGGTGTGCGCGCTGGGCAGGTGATCTTTTTCGAAAGGAGAGGCTTAACGGTGCTGCTTTTCACAATTGTCCTGCATGGTTCGTCAAAGCGCGTTTTGACTACGAGACCTTTGAGCTAGACGCAGACTGCACTCTGCAAGCCTTGACTTTCAACGGTATCCCGCCTACGGGCTGGGTGCGCGCCAGTTCTCCTGCGATCAAATCTTCGAGGACAAAATGTGATTTGCATTTCGAAGCAAAACCTGTTCCTCTTCATGAGAATGAAATCCCAGAACAGAGTGCTCCACACGTTGTTGCCACCTTTGACATAGAATGCTTTTCGTCTCGATCGACCTGGAAAGATCAAATTTTCCCAGACGCGTCTGTTCCTGGCGATCACGTCACGCAGGTGGTAACTTTCTTCAGCCATTTCGGTTCTAACAAGCCGTACGCAGGCCAGGCACTCGTGCTTCTCGGACCCGGAGGAGTCGCGCCCGAACGCGACACCGTTTGCAGTATAAACGTAACGGTGCAGGTGTCGTACTTTCACGAAGAGAGTGCTTTACTCCGCGCGTGGGTTAAATCATACGCTTGTCATAAGGTGTCGGTGTGGAGTCACTTCAATGGGCTCGGTTTCGACGAAGCGTACCTGTTCAACAGGTGCGCGATGTATGGTATTAACATCTCGCCGCTTTCCCACTCGAAGACTGGAGGTGATCCGCGATTACTAGTGCAAAGTATGGAATCGAATGCTTACGGATACAACGAGTTCGCGACGATCGACCTGGCGGGTGTTTTCCACTTGGACGTCTACCAAGACATAAAAAAAAATCACAATCTCGAATCATATTCCCTAGACAGTTGCTCAGAACATTTTCTACCCGAAGGTCACCGGAAAGCAGATCTGAAACCTCAAGAGCAATTCGATTGTTTTCGGAGGAACGACGTCGAAAAACTGCTTGAGTATTGTGTGCAAGACGTGGCTGTTACTTTCCTTCTTGCCGAGAGCCTTTCCATACTGCCGTCAATGTTCGAGACAGCGGCGATCAATTGGGTCACGCCCTCATTTCTTGTCACCCGAGGACAACAAGTCAGGGTCTACAACTGCATTAAAAGAGAAATCTACGAACGCGGTTCTAATCTCTTCCTCAGGGACACAAAGCTGGACGCTCCGATAGAGGGAGGATATCAGGGCGCTACCGTTCTCGAACCGAAAAGAGGGTTTTACCCACGTGCTATCATCAGCCTCGATTTCGCGTCGCTCTATCCTTCGATAATGATGCAGTACAACCTATCACACGAGACATGGACTGGATCCCCGGGAGACGACATTCGCGTCTACAAGCACAGTGACAATTGCGGATTCGTGCGTGCAAAGTATCATGCTGGTATAATGCCAGCGCTTCTCATGAAACTGAAGGCAAGCCGTAAGGAGTACAAAAAACACATGATGAAATATGAAAAATTAGCGCATGAGGCAAGTTCACAAGAAGAGAAAGAGAAATTTGCTTTTTTGGAAAAGGTGTATGACGCCAAGCAGAAAGCCACCAAAGTCACCATGAACAGTGCTTACGGTTTTGCCGGAGTTGCGAACAACGGAAAGCAGCCGTGTTTACCGTTGGCATCAGCTGTCACCACCATTGGCAGACAGCTGATCGAAAAGACTAAGGCGTTCTGCGAATCACACGTTCCAGGTTCAGAGGTGATCTACGGCGACACGGACTCAGTAATGTGGAACGTATGGCCTGATCGGCCTGTGGATTCAAGCACGGTCAAGGATGCCTTCCAAATCGCAGCGGACACCGCGAAGGCGATCGCTCCAATTTACGAGCATGACGGGAACTCTTTTGTTGTGCTTGAGTTTGAAAACGTATATGTCAACTATTTACTCGTTCGCAAAAAGATATACTGCACGCTGCAGTACAGCGCGGACCTTGGCTGGGAGAAGCCTAAAAAAACAGTCAAGAAAGGCCTCAAGTGTGTAAGACGAGACACGATTGAGTTCGCGAGGAAAAGCCAGCTGGACGTAGTTGAACACGTGGCGAACAATCGCATTGAGCTTGCCATTGAGATTGGGAAGAATGCTGTGACGGAACTCTTCGGAGGTAACGTGCCTCTAAAACAACTGATGACAAGTAAGAAGGTGAGCAGCAGGTATAAGGTGTCGGCCGAGAGGACCAATGGGCAGAAAGTGAAGGTCAAAGTGACACCCCATGGCAAATGGCAGGCGGAGGAAGACGAGACACTGCAGGGCACATGCGAAGTGCTGCCGGGAAAACCATGGAAAATGTTTGACGCGCAGGGAAACCTCTTTGGTGAACTCACACTTGCACAGCCACATGTGCACGTCATGCATAAAATGGAACAAAGAGCACCTAACTCCGGCCCAAGGGTAGGCGAACGCGTCAGGTATGTTTTTGTCACGCCAGATTCTTCGTCCGGTGCTGCAGAGCTCCAGATCGCTAGAGCCGAGGAACCTGAGTACGCCTCGCTGAATAATATGCTTCCGGATGCTGTGTACTATTTTGAACATTGCCTGCGTAGCCCTCTTGAGACAATCTTGGAAATATTCGTCGACGACCCGTACAGCGCTCTGGGGTGGCGTGTGGCTCACGTCGAAGCGCAAAATAAATCAGAGAAACAAAAGTCGCTGGCGGATTATGGCTTCAGTCTCAAAGCTGCTTCAAAAAAGAAATCTCGCGTCGCATCTCGGCCCGTTGCGAAAAGGAAGAAAATGCAGCAGCTAGTTGAAATCAATAAGAAGGGAATGTCACATTTTTTTGATAAAAAGCAGTAAAACAGGATATATATAGAAGCAGTTTGTGATGTGTGATAGCGGAGGGGATGTCTGTCCAGCTCATTCAAACGGGCCATGGTCCCCATGACAACGACACCACAATCATGTTTTTTGATGGCGAGTGATCGCCGTGTCGCGCCGTCTCTCAATGTATTAAAAGACTGGGCGTTTCTGACCGTGTGAAGACGATTAAGCTCAAAACATACAAACACAGAGATCGCGTGAAATGCCCTTTGCTGGTACATGTAGACAGTGAAAGTTCAGAGGTAATGTACGACGGCAATAACTCAGAGCAAGAAATCTGCGAGTGGTTAAAAACAAAACTCGGTTTACAAATATGACATCTCTTTTAAAAACATTGACCCACCAGGGTCACGCTGAAAGAAATCGACCAACAGCCTAGTCTGTAAATTGTAATAATGAATCACGATTCGCCCTCAAAATGTAGTCTGCGTCGTGTCAGGGGCAGAAAGTAGACTCTTCTTGCTGCGTCTTCTATACCCTGATGGAATTCGGATTTGTAGAAGAGTCGGAAGAAGTGGTGATTGCCACAAAACATAACAGCTGCAAGCCGAGTGAATGGAAAATAGCTAAGAGAGGAACCGTGTTCGGGACACTACCTGATCACTCCAAGGTGAATTGGTTTAAGGACCTCACTCACCTGTACAGAGAAAAAACATCGGGAAAGGGCAAGGGGAAACGCGAATGGGCAACAACGTTGTGGTTGCAACATAAAAACACTCAAATGCTTTTATCGTCTCAGCAGGTAAGAGATGAAATCGTATTTTAATTTGCTCTCGCTATATAATAAATATTCAATCTCCGTTCCACAGGAGACAATCTATACGAGAAGCCATTACGCAAAATGTGGATGTGAATCGATTCAGTGGTCAGAAATCGAGGACAGGCAAAATCGCATCACGAACCCGGAGACACGCGTGCAATACCCACTGGTTTCGGAAGATTTGTGGACAAAACATATTGGAAGTAAAAGAATCATGACTAAAAAACAGAACTCTGGTGATGGAGACGAGTGTGTCAAGTTTGCTGAGAAACACGGCTCAGCTCTGCAGGACGACGCTCTACTTGACGAACTAATAGAAAAGTCAAGACAAATCATAATCAAACAAGGGTTTGTGTATGCTGGCGACGAAACTTTTCAGATCGCAAAAATCCACTCAAAATAAATAAAAATAGAACTAAACTTATTTTCGTTTTCACAAATTACTCTAGTCATTTTTTCAACGCCCCCCTCACCAGTCGATGGCGATTGAGGGATTTATTGCAGGGGTTACTATTGTCGCTATGGTTCTCGTGGTCATCTCGTGTTGTTGTTGCATGATATCGTATCACGTCATGGCCTTGCAGGTGTTGACGATCGGAACGGAATCGAACCGTTCCGGAAAGATCGCTCCCGATTCTCGCGGCGCACTACTCGTCGATGATATATCTTTCTGAGCAGCGGATCAAATGGTTTTGCGCGTAGCGGTCGGCACCTAGTTTTTGTTATGTTGCAAAACGACCACTTTCATAGCAGACATTAAACCCTCTACAGAAGCCATCGATCTCGAAAGCGCGTGTATCGTATCATTGGCTTCTTTGCATCGCTCGAGGGACCGAGCGGCGTTTTCAGTCGCCGCTCTTGCATCTACTCCCATCTTTAATCCCTTACGAACTTCCTCCGTTAAATCATGAAGCGTCTGCTCGAGTTCCGCCTTTTTCAATTGCAGCTGGAGCCGTAGGTGAGCAATAGTTTCATGTTTCTCTGTATTATCCGATTGCAGCTTCGCTATCTCAGAGTGCGCTTCGTGCACTGCCA
>Ga0209711_10003636_pt1 | contig 12943 bp, 15 predicted proteins | sample ArcticOcean_MG_C_7_FD_187441 | JGI IMG/M metagenome (GOLD analysis project Ga0209711, IMG submission 187441) | Marine microbial communities from western Arctic Ocean - ArcticOcean_MG_CB11_88 (SPAdes) (version 2) | ecosystem: Environmental > Aquatic > Marine > Oceanic | place: Arctic Ocean... | reverse complement strand
CTAAAAACCAAGATAGGTTTTATAGTGCAAATGAACTTTCATTAAATACGTCATTAAAAACGACGACTATAAATAAAATTTTAACAAAGTTAACAAAAGCTAATATTACCTCTTCTGTTAGAGGAGCTACAGGGGGATATAAATTAGCCATGGGAGCGGTAGATATTTCTGTAGGTAATATAATAGATATTATAGATGGGCGTGTAGCACTTACGGTATGTGTAGGAGAAGGTGAAAATAATAATTGTGAATTAGTATCTATGTGCTCTTCTCAGAGTAATTGGCAAGTTATTAACAATGCAGTATGTGATGCTTTAAACTCTATAAGTATCGAAGAAATGGCAAATCCATTTAAAAATAAAAACAATTATAAATACAAAGACTATAAAGAATTTCCTAACATTAATAATAGAATGGTATAGAAGAAAATGGCAATAGATACAGAAACTATTAATGCAGTTGAGAAAGCTACTAAAGATTATAAATACGGTTTTGTTACAGATATAGAAACAGAATTTGCTCCTAAAGGTCTAAATGAGGATATAGTAAGATATATTTCAGATAAAAATGATGAGCCTAAGTGGCTTTTAGATTGGAGACTAGAGGCTTATGCCAAATGGCTTAAGATGGATAAAGAAGATCCTAAATGGGCGAACATTCATTTTCCAGAAATAGATTTTCAAGATTCTTATTATTACGCAGCTCCAAAATCAGATGCTGACAAACCTAAAAGTTTAGACGAAATTGATCCAGAAATACTAAGTACTTATAACAAATTAGGTATCCCTATAAGAGAACAAGAAATGTTAGCTGGAATTGTAGGTTCAGGAAATGTGGCTGTAGATGCTGTATTTGATTCTGTTTCTGTTGCAACCACTTTTAAGGATAAGTTATCTGAATTAGGTATAATCTTTTGTCCTATTTCCGAAGCTGTAAAAGAGCATCCAGACTTAGTAAAAAAATATTTAGGTTCTGTCGTGCCTCAGGCAGATAATTTTTATGCAGCATTAAATTCAGCAGTATATTCTGATGGATCTTTTGTGTATATACCTGAGGGAGTAAGATGCCCTATGGATTTAAGTACTTATTTTAGAATTAATGCTGCGGAGACCGGACAGTTTGAAAGGACATTAATTATAGCAGATAAAGGTTCATATGTATCTTATTTAGAAGGCTGCACTGCACCAATGAGAGATGAAAATCAATTACATGCAGCTATAGTCGAGATTATAGCCTTAGATGATGCGGAAGTAAAATATGCTACTGTACAAAATTGGTATCCGGGAGATGAAAATGGTAAGGGTGGTATTTATAATTTTGTTACAAAAAGAGGTGCATGTAGAGGCAAAAACTCTAAGATTTCTTGGACTCAGGTCGAGACAGGTTCTGCAATAACATGGAAATACCCTTCTGTACTACTTCAGGGAGATAACTCAGTAGGAGAGTTTTATTCAGTTGCTATTACAAATAAGAAACAGCAGGCTGATACGGGAACAAAAATGATTCATATAGGAAAAAATACAAAGTCCACTATTATTTCAAAAGGAATTTCTGCAGGCCATGGGCAGCAAACTTATAGAGGGTTAGTAAGGATGCAGCCAGGTGCTGATAATGCAACTAATTTTACACAGTGCGATTCTTTACTAATCGGAAATAACTGTGGGGGGCATACAGTTCCCTATATTGATTCCAAGAATGCCAGTGCAGAAGTAGCTCATGAGGCTACTACTTCAAAAATTAGTGATGAACAGCTTTTCTATTGTCAACAAAGAGGTTTAGACCCTGAAGAAGCAGTTGCGCTTATAGTAAATGGGTTCTGTAAGGAAGTTTTAAAAAAGCTACCTATGGAATTTGCAGTTGAAGCACAAAAACTCTTAGGAGTAAGTCTCGAAGGTTCCGTTGGGTAAAACAATAAATTAGAAGAGGTACAAAATATTGACAATTGCATTAGAAATTAAGGATTTACATGTTGAAGTTAGTGACAAAAAAATTCTTAAAGGTTTATCTTTAAATATAGAACATGGTGAAATGGCTGCAATTATGGGGCCAAATGGAGCTGGTAAATCAACTTTAGCTTCTGTATTAGCTGGTAAAGAAGGTTATAATGTTATAAGTGGCTCTGTTAAATATCTGGGTAATAATCTTTTAGATATGCCAACAGATGAAAGAGCAGCAGCAGGAGTGTTTTTAGCATTTCAATATCCTGTGGAGATACCTGGTGTGGCAACTTCAACTTTTGTCAGGACTGCTTTAAATGCCCAAAGAAGACACAGAGGAGAAGTTGAGTTAGATGCAATTGAGTTCCTTAAATTAGCAAGAGCAAAAGCTAAAGAATTAGAAATGAGCGAAGATTTTTTTAAAAGAGAGGTAAATGTGGGATTCTCAGGTGGAGAAAAAAAACGTGCAGAAGTTTTTCAAATGTCTATGTTGTCACCTATTCTAGCTATTCTAGATGAAACCGATTCTGGCTTAGATATAGATGCTCTAAAAATAGTTGCTGAAGGAGTTAATAAATTACGAAACGACAAATTATGCGGAATAGTTATTACTCATTATCAAAGGCTACTTGAATATTTAAAACCTGATACTGTCCATATATTAGCGGATGGCAAAATAGTCAAAACAGGAGATAAATCATTAGCATTGGTGTTAGAAGAAAAAGGTTATCAAGGAATTATTGAGGCTTCATAAATAATGACAAATATTTCAGATATAAAAAATAGATATAGTGAATCATATAATAGTATGCTTCCAACTCTTCCAGGCCTAGAGCTGGACTGGATGAAGATATTAAGAGATGATGCAATTAAACAATTTCATCAAGACGGTTTTCCAGATAAAAGTGTTGAGGAATGGAACGTAAATTCTTTTAGAGGGTTAATGGATATATTTTATAACACTCAGCAAGAAAATAGTTATGAGATAGATCTTTCATCAATAGAAAAAAAAGACCCTGATTGTTTGGTAAGAGTAATATTTAATAATGGTAAAATTATAAATATAGAGCATGATGAGCTTCCTGAAGGGGTTAAAGTTAATAGCTTAAATTTTTTTATTAAAAATAATCCTGATTTCCTTAAAGGGAAAATTAAACCAGCTAATGAATATTCTGAATCACGATTATCTAATATTATAGATAGTAGGCCTCAAAGTATTGTTGCGCTTAATGCTGCATTCCATGAAGATGGAGCAATAGTTAATATAGATAAAAACATAGAAGTGCCTGGCTATATTGAGCTGATGCATATAGGAGATTATACAGACAATACAATGAAACATATAAGGTCTGTTATTTTCTTAGATAAAGGTTCTAAGTGTGAAGTTATAGAAAATATTCAGTCACACAAAAATAATAATATGGTATTTACATCTCATGTTGCAGATATTCATTTATGCGAAGGAGCCACATTATCATATAATCGATTTATAAGTGGTAATAGTAATAATATACATATTAATAATGTGCATGCACAACTTGATAAAAATTCTAAATTTATTAGCAATTCATTAATTAATTCTGAAGGACAAGCTAGAAATGAAGTTAGAGTAAATTTACTAGGACAAGGATCTTCATCCAACATTAATGTATTAATGATGGGCGCTAAAAAATCAATGCATGAAACTTTAACAAAAGTAAAACATGCTACTAAGAATACAAAAAGTGAGCAAATTATTAGAACAATTTTAGATGAACGTTCTAGGGGTTCTTTTCAGGGAAAAATTCGAGTAGATGAAGGAGCTGATGGAACATTAGCAGAGATGTCTGGAAAAAGTTTATTATTAAGTAATGATGCTAGAATAAACTCAAAACCTGAACTAGAGATATTGGCTGACGATGTTAAATGTTCTCATGGCGTAACAGTTGGAACTTTAAGTAAAGAACAGCTTTTCTATTTACAGTCCAGAGGTATTCCAGAAAATCAAGCAAGAAAACTATTAATTAATTCTTTTAGTAATACAATTATTAACAATATTAGTAAGATCTTAATAAAAAGAGCTAAAAATTTTATTTTAGGAGAGTTTAATGAAAATGATTAAACCTCAAACACATAACTTTGATGATATAAAGACGGAGTTTCCTATTTTTAATGATACTAAATTGGTTTTTTTAGATAGTGCGGCAAGTGCGCAGAAGCCAAATGCAGTAATAAACTCTATAAATGATGTTTACTCTAATCATTATGCAAATATTCATAGGGGGCTTTATACTCTAAGTCAGATTGCTACGGACAAACATGAAGATGCGAGAGAAATAGTTAAAGAATTTATTAATGCAGAGTCTTCTAAAGAAATTATCTTTGTAAGAGGAGCAACTGAGGCGATTAATTTAGTGGCCTCATCTGTTTCTGATTTAAAGCTTAGAAAAGATGATGAAATTATTCTTTCTCGATTAGAGCATCATTCAAATATAGTGCCGTGGCAAATAGCTGCCAAAAAATATGGTGCAAAAATAAAAGTTGCTGAATCAGATGAGAATGGCAATGTTAGTGTTGATTCTGTTATAAAAGAAGTCAGCTCTAAAACAAAATTTATATGTATTACACATGTTTCTAATGCCTTAGGAACTATATTACCAGTTAAGAAGATTTGCGAGGAAGCAAGATCACGAGGTATTTATACACTTATAGACGGCTGTCAGGCTGCGCCACAGTTTGAAATAGATGTGCAAGATTTAGGTTGTGATTTTTATGTTTTTTCTGGTCATAAAACCTATGGCCCAACAGGAATCGGGGTCTTGTATGGAAGGAAAGAAATTTTATCGGAGGCTCCACCTTATCAAGGTGGAGGGGATATGATTGATAGAGTTACTTTTGAAGAGACTACTTATGCTGATATACCTAGTAAATTTGAAGCAGGAACCCCTAATATTGCAGGTGCAATTGGTATGGGTGAGGCATTGAACTGGATGAAAAAGATAGGTATGAAAAATATCTACCAACATTCACAAAAAGTAGTGAGTGAAGGTTTAGATATTCTAAGAAGTATAAAAGGAATTAGAATAATTGGTGAGCCAGATAATAGAGCTGGCGTTATCTCATTCCTATATAAAGATATTCATTCTCATGATATGGGAACACTTTTAAATTCATACAATATTGCAGTTAGAACAGGGCATCATTGTGCTCAGCCTACAATGGATCGTTATAATGTACCGTCTACCGTAAGAGCATCAGTTGGGTGTTATAATAATAAAAAAGATTTTGAGGCATTGGCTGAAGGTATTTTAAAAATAGGCAAAGTTTTTGATAAAAATTAGTATAATTAGTATATAGTTTTATAAAAATAAAGGGTTGCTCAGTGGATATAAAAGAAAAAGATTCAAATAGTATTCTTAAAGGTTTAATAATTGAGGCTTTGGGTACAGTATATGATCCTGAAATACCTGTTAGTATATGGGAATTAGGATTAGTCTATAATATTGATATTGATGAGAAGTTTAATGTATTAATTACAATGACTTTGACTACTCCAAATTGTCCAGAGGCTGAAACTATTCCAGATAGAGTTGCAGAAGCTGTCTCAAAGTGTAAAGATGTTGAAGATGTTAGGGTGGAAATTGTGTGGGAGCCAACTTGGACTCAAGACAATATGAGTGAAGCTGCTAAATTAGAATTAGGTTTTTTTTAAAAGGATAAAATATGAACAAATTATCTAAACAACGCCCAGAAATAATAACTATAACAGATAGAGCATTAACAAGAATAAAGTCTATTTTAGAAAAAGCCCCTAAAAATACTTTAGGTGTTAGATTTGGAGTAAAGACAGGTGGCTGTTCTGGGATGACTTATGATGTTACTTACGCTTCAGAAGAGAAAGTAACGGATGAAAAAATAGTTAAAGATAATATTAATATATACATAGATGCTTCGGCAACGCTTTTCTTAATTGGATCTGAAGTGGATTGGAATCAAGATAAACTCGAATCCAGTTTTTCTTTTAATAACCCTAATGAGTCAGCTAGATGTGGTTGTGGAGAGTCGTTTACAGTTTAGTTTATATTTTTTTTGAAAGAAATATAGCTAGTTTTGTTATACACTTAATGCCCTGAGTCATTACTTTATAACCTTTAATATCTTTAGCATTATGTTCTAGTGCAGTGTTTTTATGCTCTATCTCTTCATCTCTAAATTTTGTAATTAATTTAAAAAGTTTTTTTTCTTTAGAATTATTTTTTAATTTTTCTTGCTGAGATTTATAATGTTCATCAATAACTTCTTCTACAGCCACCGTACAAGCCATTGCCACTTTTCTATCAATCATAGCAGTAGTCATTCCTAATAAATAACCACCTAAATTCCAAAATGGAGATAGGGCTGTTGGTCTTATCCCCCTCTCTAGTAAAATTTTATTAAACGCTTCTAAATGTTTTACTTCTTGTTGTGCCATTTTTTTTATAGTTTTATCATTTTTTAAAACAGCTAATTGACCATCATATATTCGTTGCGCTCCAAACTCACCCGCTTGATTTACACGTATCATATCATCGGTAATAGTATTTTTTAATTGCTTTGTTATTAAGTTTTTTGTCATATTATTTTTTATCTTTAATTTGTTTAATAGTTAATATAGTTAAAGTTATAAATAAAACTAGTCCATATATAAAGCTCCATTGAACTATTGTAATGCCAAAAGTTTTAGGAGATGCTTGATCACAGGAAGCAACTGCTGGACTATTTAGCGCCTTTTTTAATTCTTCTTTTAAGCTTCCTATGTTTTCAGTCATGCCAGAGCATTCTAAGGAGGCTGCCCACCATTGTAGTTCTACTCCTATATGCCAGAAACTTATTGTCAGAATATATAAGGAGAGGCAACATAATAAAATAGGTATAATATTTTTATTATAAAATATAAGCCCAAACAGACTTATAAAAGTGATCATTGCAAAACCGTATCTTTGAAGCATACATAAATAACAAGGTTGAAGGTCTAATACAAATTGTAAAAAAAAAGCAATTAAAAGAGCTAATATTGAAAATATTAAAGCAATAGGAGTGGGTTGTGTAATATAATTTTTTACATGCAAATTCATTCTTAGAAATATAACCAGCTAAATATAATAATAACAATAAGTCCTATAATTAATGTAAGCATACCAAAGTATTTATCAATAATTTTTTTAGCAGTGTCTCCAAATATTCTAATTATACCTGTTAATATAAAAAAACGTGCTCCTCTTGATAATAAGGAAGCAACTATAAATGTCATTAAGTCTAAATGCATTCCACCTGATGATATGGTAATTAATTTATAAGGTATAGGTGTAAAGCCTGCTATAAAAACTATTAGTGCACCTTTCTCATTATAGTTATTTCTAAATACATCAAATTGATTTTCTAAGTGGTAAAAATCAATGATTGATTGGCCTATTGTGTCCCATAAAAACACACCTATAAAATAACCAAAGACCCCGCCTAATACTGAAAAAAAAGTAGCTATTATGGCTAATCGAATCCATTTTAATGGTCTTGCTAAGGCCATAGGTAAAAGTAATAAATCCGGAGGAATTGGAAAAAAAGAACTTTCTATAAAGGCAATGCTACCTAAAAATATTTCTGCTTTAGGTTTAGCAGATATTAATAAAATTTTATTATATAGATTTTTTAATAGCATATTTACTTTTATGCCATTTATTATTTAATCTCAATATTTATTTTTTGTATATTTTGTATCTAATATTAGAAAAATATGATAATTAAATACAACATAGGTAATATTTTTAAGGAGAAAAAATTGTTTAAAATAATTTTTGTAATAATTTTTTTAGTATGTTCTAAATTAGTTTATGCTGGACCCTTTTCTGATTTTAAAGCTGGTGCAGGTTTATCAGAAGAGCTTGCTTCTAGTCCTACTGAACGTAGAAATAAGCCTAATTCTGATAGTATTGTTCAATCAAGAGAATATCTTGATCCTAAAAACTCTGAAGTATGGAATGACCTACAAAATGAATTGTTAGGCGAAAATGCAAATGTTTTTTTTGTTGATGATATAAAGCTTATAATGCAAGATTATATTGAAGAGGCTCATAAAGTTCCTTTAATAGTTACACTGCCCAAGAGGTTACAAAATTTTAATAAATTTATTTTATTGATAGAAAATAACCCAATCCAACAAGTGATTTCATTAAAGCCATATAGAGCTATAGAGGCATTAGGAATGAATGTTAGGTTAGAGGATGATTCTCCAATAAGAGCAGCAGTTTTAGATAATGAAGGAAATTGGCATGTGGGATCTAAGATGGTTTTCGTTGCTAGTGCAGGAGGTTGCTCTACCCCGGCTTGTGATCCAGCTATAGAGGTATGTAAAGTAGGTATAGTCGGAAAAATAGCTGTTAAAGAATATAAAAGAGAAGCAGGAGCACAAAGAATAAAGTTAAAAATTACACATCCTATGGAAACAGGTTTTGTAGTAGATTTAGAGGGTGAAGTTATACCTGAGTATTTTATCAAAAAAATACACGTAGATGATAAAGATGGCCCAATAGCAGATATTACTACTTATGCAGCTTTATCTTCTGATCCAGTTATATTATTAGATTTGCCTGAGAAAGGACAGAGTGTACGTGTTCGCGTTATGGATTCTCATGGCCTAGAATTTTTTTCATATAAAAAAGATAATTCTATGTAATGCAATATTGTAGGAATATTGCATTTTTCTTAGTTCTTTTTAATTCTTTTCAAGCTTTTTCTGAAAGTATTTATAATATAAACCCAATTGAAGTCTCTAAAGATGTTTACGTATTTATTGGAGATGTAAATAATGTAAATAATATAAACGGTGGAGCAATAAGCAATACTGGTTTTATAATTGGTGAAACTAGTATATTAGTAATAGATGCTGGACCAAGTTATTTATATGCCTCAAAAGTTATAGAAATTATTAAATCGTATTCATCATTACCAATAAAACATCTAATAGTGACCCATCATCATCCTGATCATTCATTTGGTATTTCAAAATTTATAGAAATAAAGGCTGAGATTATTATGTCTCAACCTGAAACCCATATGTATTTAAAATATGGGAATAGGTTATTAAGACAGGTAAAAAATTTAATTGGAGATGATTGGTTTATTGGTACTAATATAGTTAAATTTGAAAATAGTAATCAGAAGTTTCCATTAAATCTTGATTTAGGTGGGCGCAAGGTAAGTATAGAGTTGTTTAGTCAAGGCCACTCAGAGGGTGATTTATTGATAAAAGATATGCTTAGTAACACTATATTTTCGGGAGACCTAGTTTTTAATGAAAGAGCGCCAACAGTTCCACATGCAAATATTAATAACTGGAATAAATATATATCTAAACTAATGAAGAGTAATTGGAGCTTACTAGTTCCTGGTCATGGAGAATTAATAAAAATAAAAGAAAAGCTCATATTAACAAAGCAATGGATTAATTATATAGATAAAGTTGCTAAACAAGCAGTGCTAAATGGAACTAGTCCGGCTGAAATATTTAATGAAGGTATACCAGCTTCTTTAAGGAAGTATAAATTAGCCAAAGAAACTTGGATTAGAGACTTACCACTATTAATAAATAAATATGAATTTGAATAGATTTATATTGCTGAATTTTTATTAATGCATTAAGGATAAGTTCCAGCACACAAGCCACTGTGGCGAAACTGGTAGACGCGATGGATTCAAAATCCATTTGAGGCAACTCAGTGTCGGTTCGAGTCCGACCAGTGGTACCAAAAAATAAAATTTTATATTTTGACATTGTATATTATATGTGTATTTTCCATAATCTTTTGAATAATAATTGAGATTGAGGTAATAATATTTTAATGGATTTAGTTTCTAAAAATAGAAGTAAATTAAATATAGCTCCTGATCATTTTGCTGAAGAAAATGGTTGTCTATATGCAGGCAATCATTATTTAATAGATATGTGGGGATGTATATTTTTAGAAAATGATAATAAAATTAAGGAATTATTAATAAGTGCAGCAGAAGTTGCTGGGGCAACTATACTGCATGCTCATACACACCATTTTGGAGAGGGACAAGGAGTCTCTGGAGTAATTGTGTTAGCTGAATCTCATATTAGCGTACATACTTGGCCAGAAAAAAACTTTGCAGCATTTGATATTTTTATGTGCGGAAATACTGACCCTGATTTATCTCTAGAATTTCTTAAAAGGAAATTTAAACCTAATAAAGTCAGTATAAAAAAAATTAAAAGAGGGCTAGTTAGTAAAGAAATATGACAATTGAAAATATACATAAATTTTTAGATAAATCTAGTTTAGAGACGCCATGTTTAGTAATAGACTTATCGATAGTCAAAAAGTCTTATATAGAACTAAAAAAATCCTTTCCTGATAGCCTTATATATTATGCTGTTAAAGCTAACCCAGCTATTGAAATAATAAACTGTTTAAATAATCTTAATTCTCATTTTGATGTTTCTAGTAAAAAAGAGATTGAGTTATGTCTTTCTCAATCTATTAATCCCACTAAGTTATCCTATGGAAGCACAGTAAAAAAGGATAAGGATATTGTATGGGCACATAAGAAAGGTATAAAATTATTTGCTTTTGATTCATTAGAAGAACTCAATAAAATTGAAAAAAATGCTAAAAATTCTAAAGTTTTTTGTCGATTACAAGTAGAAAATAAAGGAGCTAATTGGCCGTTATCAAAAAAATTCGGATGTTCTATAAATATGGCAAAAAAATTAATGTTAGAAGCACAAAAGAAAGGACTTATACCATCAGGAATTTCCTTTCACGTAGGCTCTCAACAAACAAATATTAAGAGATGGGAAGAGGCACTAGAAACATGTTTTGAGGTTTATTCATTTTTAAAAAATAAAAATATTACATTAGATTTTATTAACATAGGCGGAGGAATTCCTGTTAATTATAAAGATTATAATTTTAATTTAGAGAACTTTGCAAAACAATTAAATAATCAAATTAAAAATATCTTTAAAAAGGAATTGCCAAAAATTATGATAGAGCCAGGAAGGTTTTTAGTTGCTGAGTCTGGCATTATTGAATCAGAAGTGGTCTTAGTTTCAAAAAAAGATTATGAAGATAATAGAAGGTGGGTTTATCTAGATATAGGTAGATTTGGTGGTTTAGCGGAAACAGAGGCTGAGGCAATAAAGTATAAAATATTACCAGTAAATAAAGAAAAATATGAGGTCGGGCCTGTTATAATTGCTGGTCCATCATGCGATGGTGCTGATATATTATATGAGAAGCATAATTATGAACTTCCTCTAAATATAGTATCTGGAGATAAAGTAAGAATATATTCTACAGGTGCGTATACATCTGTTTATGCTTCAGATTTTAATGGCTTACAGCGGCTAAAAGAGTATTTTATAAATATTAATTAGTGGTTAATATTTTTTTTACCCAGTTAGGCAGTATAAAAGAGGCCCTATGAATATCACTTGTATAGTATTCAGTATTTAAGTTTTTATTTATACTAATATTTTTAGACATATCTGTTTTTTTTGATGCCCATGTTAAAGCCATATAACCTCCTATATATGTTGGCACAACTGTAAGGTAAGCTCCTGAAAGTTTAAACGTATTTTTTAAATATTGGTTTGTTATTTTAAGCTCTTTTTTTTGAAAAAAAGGAACACCTGTTTGAAACACAGCAATGCCTCTTTCAGATAGGATATTCTTAATATTTTCATAAAATTTAATTTTAAATAGATTTTTGCCAGGGCCTATTGGGTCTGGCCTATCAGCTATGATTAAATCAAAGTAATTTTTAAAGTCTTTATTTTCTATTAGCTTAGAGGCATCTTTAATTATAATGTTAACTCGGGAGTTATTTAAAGACCCTTTATTTATTTTCTTTAAATAAATTTTACTAAGGTTTATTACTTCTTCATCTATTTCACATATAGATATTTCTTGTATTTCCTTATATTTTAGGACCTCTGCTGCAATAGCGCCATCTCCCCCACCTATTATTAATACTTTTTTTATATTTCCATGAGATAATATGGGCACATGCGTAAGCATTTCTGAATAACCATGATGATCATGCTCAGTAATTTGGACTACCTTGTCTAGAGTCATCACTCTGCCAAAATATTTTGAATCAAATATTAAAATATTTTGATATAAACTATTTTTTTCAACTACTTTTTTCTCAATAGTAATATTTTGATTGTATTTTTTATATAAGTCTTCGGTAAATATTTTCATTTTATTACCTATAAATAATTTATTTTCTTGTAATCCATTGTTTGCCCATTTTCCATGTGAACATAGGACGACTATCTAGAATTCTTTTTATTTTTGATATATCGCCGCCAAAAGTTAAAAGTTCATTAATCATAAATTCTGTAACATCAGCCATGGGGAGTTTAGTTGCTTTTTCTAAGGGTACCCATTCAATTTCAACTAGCTCATTAGTAGTTTGTATTTTCCCTGTGAGATGTTTGGCATCTGCAACAAAAAATCTTGCATGGAAACGTATAGGACTAAAAGTAGGAGTGATTGCTCGCCCTAAGTAAAAAAGCTTAGATAGGTCAGGTTCTAATCCTAATTTTGACATTATACTTATTCCGTTATTATCCTCTTCATAATCAACTTTTGTATTGTTTTCACATTTTTTTCCAAGAATTAATCCTGTTTCTTCTACAGTTTCTCTTATAGAGGCAACGGCTAATGCTTTAGCTGTTCTTGCATTATTAGATACAGCCAGCCTTTTTATTATATTTTCATTTAAGGATGTATTAATTGATATAGTGTGATCAGTTTTGTCAACAACACCACCTGGAAAAACCCAAGCACCAGGCATAAAACGCGTTTTATCAGACCTTTTTCCAAGCAGTACTTTAACAATTTTTCCAGAATTTTTAAGTAGTACTAAGCTTGAAGCATCCCTAGGCCTAGGAATTTTTGTATCTTTTTCTCTTTTAGGAGTGAACTTTAATTCTTTTTTCTCCATGCTTCTTGCTATAT
>Ga0209711_10003632_pt1 | contig 12951 bp, 4 predicted proteins | sample ArcticOcean_MG_C_7_FD_187441 | JGI IMG/M metagenome (GOLD analysis project Ga0209711, IMG submission 187441) | Marine microbial communities from western Arctic Ocean - ArcticOcean_MG_CB11_88 (SPAdes) (version 2) | ecosystem: Environmental > Aquatic > Marine > Oceanic | place: Arctic Ocean... | reverse complement strand
TGGATGAACGAGAAGGTAAAATGTCTTTTTCCAGTAACTTGGCAGGACGCCTTATTGTGCTAGAGTACATCTCTGACGGGCTAGCTTATGACTCAGATACTAAAGTGCCTAAGTTAGCAGAAGATGCTTTATACGCGTCTATACTGTATTCTATAGTATCTACAAGATCAGGACAACAAGAGTATTTGGTTCAACGACTTCAAAAAGACAGAAGAGCTAAACTTAGAAATGCTAAAATAAGATTATCAAATATTAAGCTTGATGAAATAGTTCAAGTTATGCGAGGTAAATCTAAATGGATAAAATCATAAATTAAATGAACAAGTCTAAAAATACTTTTTTAAAGTCCAAAATGAATAAGGACATTGATGCTCGTATTCTACCTAATAACGAATATAGAAATGCAGTTAATGTTCAAGTAAACAAATCTGAAGGTTCTAATGTAGGGTCTTTGGAAAACGTTTTAGGGAATGTAAGTGTAGCGAGTGTAACAACGCACACAGGGGTTGCTGATTTAAAATGTATTGGAACATTACAAGACGAATCTACAGGTATTACTTATTTGTTTTTTACAGATAACACAAAAGGAGAATATTATCCAACTGGCCAATATTCAAATCATTTTATTATATCTTTTAATAGCAACAACAATTCTTTAATAACGCTAGTACAAGGCCCATTCCTTAATTTTTACACAGGCAATCCAGTGTATGGCTCAAACATTATAGAAAATTTACTTTTTTGGACGGACAATAGAAACCAACCTAGAAAAATAAACGTAGATTTTGCAAACACTAGCTCTGATCAACGCCCTACCTACTATACAACTGAAGATCAAATATCAGTAGCTAAATATAATCCGCATGATTGCATTGAAATGTATGCGGAAAGCAAATTGTCTACAGCGGTTACAACTCAATATGAGTCAACCATGAAAGATGTTAGCAGTAAAAATTTGCCAAACGGAGGGAATGGTGAACTAAACGCTGCAGTTGCCTCGGGTGATTTAATAATGATAATTAAAAACTTTGTAGGTGACATACAAGTAACAGGTGCAACAACTTATGATTCAACATCATCTATATCTTACATTGATGCGTCAAATAATGTACAGCTTATTCCAAGCACCGTAATAAGCTCAGCTGTTTATGATACAGGTAATTCTTTATGGACAATAACCATAAACAACAACACATCTTTCCCTGCTTTAGACGCTAATACAGTTATAATATTAAATGCAAATCCTTATTATGATTCGCAATTTGCAGGTGACCCCACTTATTTAGATGACAAATTTGTAAGGTTTGCTTATAGGTTTAAATTTGATGATAATGAATACTCATTGTTTTCAACATTTACCCAAGCCGCTTTTATACCTAAGCAAGACGGATATTTCATGTACGTTCAAAAAGATGATTTAAAAAAAGTAAACAACGAATCTGAAGCGTCTAGAAGTACTATTGTTAATTTTGTAGAAAATAAAGTAGATCAAATAAAACTAAGAATACCTTTACCTTTTAAAAATTACAATTTACGTGATTCTTTAAAAGTTACAGAAATTGACATACTATATAAAGAGTCAGATCAAATACCCGTTAAGGTTATTGATACAATTAATGCAAATGATATTTACAATGCTTCCGCTTCTTGCCAAGTTAAAACAGCCACAGTAGGCGCTCAAACAACTGTTGCGGTTGATAATATAGTTGGCGGTATAAAAATAGGAAGTTATGTAACTGGTTTTGGTATAACAACAAATGTAACCGTAGTTGCTTATAATCCAGATAATCCAAATGTAAACCCCAGCACTGTGGGTACTATAGCTTTAAGTTCTGCTCAAACATTAGCAGAAAATGTAGAATTAACTATAGGAGAACCAGATTACCATGTTTATGATTACCAGTCTAAAAAACCTTTTAGAACTTTGCCAGAAAAAGATTTAATAAGAGTTTTTGATAAAACACCTATAAGAGCTTTGGCTCAAGAAATTTCAGGCAACAGAGTTATATATGGTAATTATTTAAATAAATATACTGCTCCTGAGTTTATTAATTACAACCTAGCTATAACAGATAAATCTGCCTTTGGTCTAAACGGAGGTACGGCACAAATATTAGGCTCATTCCCTATTGGCTCAACTATTATTGATTTAACTAATATTAAAGGAGAGTTTTTAATAGGCATGGAAGTTATTTCCGATGGCGTAGCTCCAGGAACATTAATAACTGCTATAAGCGGATCAACTATAACATTAGACACACCAACAATTGGCATACTAGTTAATTTACAATTAGTAGTTTTAGAACCAGGCGGAACTGAACAAAATACAACAAGTCGAATTGAGTATCCTAGTTCAAGTTTAAAAACAAATAGAAATTACCAAGTAGGTATTGTTTTATCAGATAGATATGGAAGACAATCAGGTGTTATATTATCTAATAACAAAGAAGTTTCTGTTTCAGGGACTCAAACGTTTATAGGTTCTACTATATATTCACCTTACAACACACCAACAACACAACCTGATAGCTGGCCGGGCGATTCAATAAAGCTTATTTTTAATAATCAAATAGCTACAGAATACAATAGCGACGTTGCTAGCCCAAAGTATAATCCTTTAGGTTGGTATTCGTACAAAATTGTTGTAAAGCAAACTGAGCAAGAATATTATAACGTTTATTTACCCGGCATAATGTCAGGCTATCCAGAAAATTTAACTTTAGAGCAGGGGCAAACTTCTCATGTAGTTTTAACAAGTGATAACATTAATAAAATACCTAGAGATTTAAATGAAGTAGGGCCTACACAAGATCAATTTAGAAGTTCTGTTAAACTGTATGGTAGAGTTGAAAATTCGCCTACGCTAGTTGCCACAAATAACTTTGGCCTTAGTAATTTACAATATTATCCTGGTAGAGAATTTGATATTGCTATTACTATTTCTCCTTTAAACGATCTATTTGATTATAACCAACAAGACCCACCAACGCCAAATTTCTTTCCGCAATTTTACACATACAATTCTAATCCTTATATAGCTAGAATAAGCACTGCTAGTAAGATAGGGCAATTAGCTAATACAAATTATACGGCTGTTAGCGGTTTTGCATCAATAGACGATACTTCAGATACTATAAGACTTTATAATGTTTCTGGCGATACTGCTGGAATTGCATTAGGTGATTCCGTAACAGGCCCTGGATTTCCAGAAGATTTAACCGCCGATACTGCATCGCCTTTTGCCGGAGCATCACCCGCAGGACAAGTAGGCGTAAACACAGGCAGCACAGGTTTAACTTTATTTTTTCAAAATAATGTAACTTTTGCCGCAGTGGGCCAAGTTCTTACAGGAGCCGGTATAGCATCAGGAACGGTTGTGACGGATATACAAGCAGGTGGCACAGAAATTATAATGAATCAAATAGCTAGTGTTATTAGTAATACACCTGTGCTTTTTACAAGCCCTGCAACATTAATAGTAAACCAAGCAGTTACTTTTCAAGAGGGTGATGCTATAACTATTTCAAGTCAATTAAAACCAGGAATACAATATTTAGCTGTATATGAAACAGAACCTGTACAAAGTCTTTTAGATATTTTTTGGGAGTCTTCTTCAACTGGTATTATACAAGACATTAACAATATAATATTAAACGAAAACACAGGAGGAGTTGCTGCCGGAAGCTTAGCCCCTTTTAATACTAATGTTTTTAAAGAAGATTTAAGGCAAGATCCTTTAACTAATGCATATCCTAATATTACAGTAGATCCTTTTGGATTAGTTGATAATTTTGAGCAGCCAATACCTTCTGGGAGTATAAACACACCTTTGTCTTTAGATAGAGTGGAAAATGGTTATGGAGAAAACGTGCAAACTGTTTATCAAAATGGCGGCACTATAACGCCGGTCTTTAGTTTTGCAGAAGTAGGGAGTAGCGGTGTTTATAATATAAAAATAGCCGAAGGGTTTGGAAGAAATATTTATTTTGGAGAAGATGCTCTTTTGCATACTTTTACATTCTTTTTTAGCGCAACTGTAAATAACTTAGAAACTTTTTTTGAAAGAGAAGCTATTTTAAGAAATGTACAACCGTATTTTTATACATGGGAAGGCACTAGCTTTAAAGCGTTACGTACTCAAACAGCCGAAGCAACAGCTAGTGGTTTTAAATTTGACGTATACAACGAAGGCCCTTCAGCAAGTAATATAATCCCAGGATTTAAAGTTTACAACAACACAACACCTGCAGCTTTTCAAAGCAACTTAGTAACCGCGGGAACTTCGTTTACTATTCCTCCAAATATAAACAATAATATTGGATATCCTAACAACCCTATTTCTGCAGCTCCTTTTCCTACAGGCTCAACTCAAACAAGCACTCAAATAACATTTGGCACAGAAAGTTGGTCTGTTTTTGGCAACCCTACTGTAGCTATTAATAATTTAGTTTTATTTGATCCAAATTTTACAATTCAAGCTAGCAGCAGCATTCCTGCAGGAACATTTGTTACAGCCTTTGCGGACGGGACAGCTGGGTCAGGAACCAGAACAGCAACATTTAGCAACAGTATAACAACAACACATGTGGGCACTGGGTTTACTATTTTTGGAGAGGGTGAAGGTGATGCTATGCAATTTTGGACGCCTAATTATTTAGAAGTTTCAGCTTCTGTAAATGTAACAGCAGGTGATTTAATATATGTTTTTGACACACCTAATTGGGGAAATTGTCCGATAGGCCCTGTTTATACAGGAAGTGCAAATTTAGAATTAATAACCACAATACAAGGGGTAAATGGAGCAGGATTTAATATAGATGATTTATTTGGAACTAATCAAGGATTACAAAAATGGAGAGATCTTACTTGCACTATTGTAAGCGTTATTAATAGTAATGATGAAGATGCCGATCAATATTTTGGATTATCGAATCAAGGGTTAATGACACAAAACTTAGCAGGACTTGGCGAAGTTAATTTGCTTAACATAGGTTATCAAAATAATTCAATGCCCGCAGACGTGTATAGGGTCAATTTAAGACTTGACGATCCTTCTGATTTTAATCTTTGTCAGGTAATTGTTAACACAGGTTTACAGCTTTGTACAAACCAACTAGCATCTCAATTTGGGGATCACCCTTATGGCGTGCAAGAATATACAGTAACCGCTACAGGAGCTGGTCTTCCTGCTATAGTTCGTAAATACTTATTTGTTTCTATTTGCGAAGGAGCTGCTGGTCAAGATCCGCTATTTGGAGGCAATGGATCAAATGGATATTGGTTATGGATCGGTGGTTCAGATGGAGAAAGTGTAACAAACCCTTCTTGGGATAATTGCATAGGCTCCAACGGAGGTACAAATATACTTTTAGAAGCACTTCCAAACACTCCAAATCCTTATACAAGCGGGAGCGCCTGCAGCGGAGGCTGGATTAAGGGATTTGCATGGGATGATTTTGGTGGTATTAGCGGAGGCAGGTCTGCTCTTTTAGCAATGCCTTGTGTTGACTTAGCGCTGGGTTATCAAACATCTATAACTCAAATTAAAGGAACTGGGTCAGGAATTCCTTTAACACCAAGCGTAGAAAACTACGTGTTTACTATTTAAACATAGTGTAATTTAACGCAAAAATAAGTAATAATTAAACAATGGGAGCAGTAATTGAGGTTAAATACTTTAACACTTTTATATTAAAAAAGACAATCAGCGATGACGAGCCAATATGGAATGGGTCGTTTGGCGTGCCAAATTCTGTTCCAGGCTCTTATCCTGTTGTAGCTGGTATTGGTGGCAACAATGATTATGCTATAGAAGAAGCTAGAATAAGAGGCGGTTATAACAACACAACGGTTGACTTTGGTGTTAAGGCTTATATAGTTGAAGACGAAAGAACCGGCTCAAGAAGAAGCAGCTCTCTTATATATTCTGGTATATTTAATTCAAGAACAGGTATTAATCAAACAAATGTATTTTCAGTTGGTGAAGATATAACAAAAACCGCAGATCCTGCAAATGCGTCAATACAAAAGCTTTATGCAGAAGATACTAATTTAGTTATATTTCAAGAATTAAAAGTCAGTAGAGCTTTAATAGACAAGGATGCTATATATAATGCTGAGGGCGGAGGAACTATTACGTCTTCTAATTTAGTAATAGGAGTTATACAGCCTTATGCTGGGGAATATGGCATAAGCCAAAACCCTGAAAGTTTTGCTATATACGGATATCAAAAATATTTTTCAGATCAAAACAATAACGCTATATTAAGACTAAGCTTAAACGGTATTGAAGAAATCTCTAGATACGGTATGAGAGACTTTTTTAGAGACGATTTAAATAGAATAAACACATCAGCAGGAAGTGGGTTAGTTTTAGGTGGTTATGATATTCACAATAATCAATATGTTGTTTCATTACAAGCAGATACAGGATCAACATACAATACAGTTTCTTTTGATGAACAAGCAAAAGGCTGGGTAAGCTTCTTTTCTTTTAGCCCAGAGCAAATGTTTAGCATTAAAAATAATTTTTATACTGTAAAAAATGGAAAAATATGGGAGCAATACGCCAACCCAATTGATTATACAGGTGCTAAAAGAGGTAATTTTTATGAAATAGATTATCCAAGTACTGTTACTGTATCATTCAACGCAGCCCCTGCTAATTCAAAAACATTTAAAACAGTTAGCTATGAAGGAGCAAACGGATGGGAATTAACATCTTTAGTCTCAGACCCAACAGGCGCAAATACTAGTCCAGCTGTTGCTTGGAGTTCTGCAAATGATTTAACAAGCTTAACAACCGCAACCACTGAATACCCGTCTTTATATAGTTATTACGATGGTGAATACATAGAATTTCAATCTACCGCTACAGTTAGCCAAGTAATTAGTACAACGCAATTTTTAATAACAACGCTAAAAGAACCTTTAAGTAATTCTTCTATTTTCGGGCTAAATGTACCGCTTGCTGCCGCATTAACAAATGTTACGGGCGTTGCCGGAAGTGTGACTGTAGACAATAATAATACAGTAAACACTATTATTTCAGGCGTTACTCAAGTAATTCCAGCAGGTACGTTGATTTCAGCAGGACAGACTACGATACCTTTAGGTACATTTGTAATTTCTTATAACAATGCAACCGGAGCTTTGGTTACTAATACTGCAATAACAATTGCTGCGGGTGATAATATTGTTTTTAATAATTTTTATATAATAACAATCAGCATAGCGTCCCCAAATATTATAGCTAATACTATTTTAACGTTTAATAGCGTAACTAATAGAGCTAATTACTTGTCTATATTTAACACAGAAAGTCCTGCATATCCTGCGTTTCATGCTGGATTTGATCGTAAGGAAAATAAATATGTTGGTAATTTAAGAAACTTTACTCCCGCATCTAACGGCGAAATTATTTGGGGGGAATCAATAAGTGGTGTTAAAGGATTTTATTCTTTAGCTACATTTTCAACTGATACAACTACAGAACTTGGCGGAAATAAACAATTGTTTTCCGTAGAAAGTTCTTATATAATGAATAATGGATATTAAAAATATAAAAATATGGTAGGAGCAATAATAGGCGGTGCCGTTTCGATAGCAGGCGGGCTTTTTGGAGCAAGTGCAGCTAAAAAAAGAGCAGCAAGTGCGTCCAAAGAAAGACGACGCCTTACAAATAAATTAAATTCTTTAGAAAAAAATAGACAAGCTATAATAAATCCTTATGATGGTGTTAGTGATCTTAGCGGCATGATAAGCAATCCTTTTGCAAATTTATCAGTGGCTACGGGAGCTGCTGAAATGCAAATAGAAGAGGCGGATGTGTCTTTAGCAAATACTTTAGATACTATGCGAGCTACTGGAGCAGGTGCAGGTGGAGCAACAGCTTTAGCGCAAGCTGCCTTACGATCTAAAAAAGGCGTTAGCGCAAGTATAGAAGCTCAAGAAAAAACTAATGAAGATAAAAGAGCAGCTGGCGAGCAAACTTTACAACAACAAAAAATGGCCGAAGCGCAGAGACTTCAACAAGCAGATGTAGCTGGTGAGCAGTTTATGTTTAGCACTAGAGAAGGCAGAGAAATACAACAATTGGATAGAACAGCAGCAATGATAGGAGCAGCTCAACAAGCAGAAGCAATGGCTACTAAAGATCAAGCAAGCGCTATAGGTGGAATGGTTAGTACACTAGGTAGTATTGCTGCAACACCTGGTTTATTTGGCCCAACAACACCGGCACCAACTCCTCCTAATTAATAATAAAAATGGAAAACAACAATATACTTCAAAACTTATTCTTAAAGCAATTTAACGAAAGTAATGCTATTGCTTACAATCAAGCTTTTGTAGCTGGTACTAGTGACTACAGCTTTCAGTTATTAGACAATGCCTATAGATTAGCTGGGCAATACTATGCTAGCTTAAAGATTGCTATAGAATCTAATAAGTGTGAATCTGAGCATTGTGCTCTAGAATTAAAACAATTAAAACAATTAGAAGAAGCTCCTCAGGCTTCTTTAGATTTTTTATCATCTGTAATAAATGAACTTAGTACAACAGAGGAGTCAAGCTTTGATCCTAATAATGACTATAGATATGCTGCTGCTAATAGCATAATGACAGGTAAGCCTGGGTTTTCTAAAACAGATGGATACGAAGCTTATTTAGACTTGCTACAAGATGGATCTCAGCAAATTGAATTTAGAGGTCCTCTTTTTAAAAGAAAACAAAAAGTGCCGTTCCAAGGACAAATGTTTGAAATAAATGTTGATAATCCTTTAATTATAAATAATTCTTCATTAAGCGCTTTGTTAGATTCAGATACATCTCTTGTAGTTTCTACGCCAGATGTAGGCGCTGGAATGTTATTGCTTTTACCTGAAACAGGTTTATTTGCGCAAGAAATGATTAATGAAAATAAAGAATTAAAAGCTAATGCTAAAATAAGTGAAGAGTTTGTATTAAAAAATTCGGACGGAAGTTTTGATTATGAAATTGTAGATTTAGGAGACAATAAAGGAAAAAACGTTCTTAAGTATGATATGAAAAAAATTGAACAAAAAGTTACTCCTTTTATAAACGCTGAGGTTGCTGGTTTAATGAGCTCTGAGCAAGACGTAATTGCAGCGTGGAACGTTTATATATCTAAAGACACAAGTGTTGATGAGGACGCTCAAATGGCTCAAGATGCTAATGCTGGCGACACAAGTTGGATTTATGAATTAGATTTACCTCTTCAACAAGAAAGGAAAATTATATTTGGAATAAAATACAAACAATACTTTATAAACAATTATTTAAATCAATTTACAACTAACCAACCACCGACAGTTAAGGAAGATGCTGCTGTGTTTGATTTATCAGAAGCTAAACAAGCAAAAGCTCAAAAATTTTTAGATGATAACAAATTAAATTAAATTAGATGACATTACTAGAATACGTACAATCACTTCAAGAACAAGGGGCAACAGATATACCTGATAAAGTTCAAGAATGGAAAAAGAAAAACCAACCTAAAGTTGAGGAAGAAGTAGTTGAAGAAGTAAAGATAAACCCTGTTGTAGAGACGGATGCACCTGCACCAGGGAAAACAAATGGCGTGTCCGAAACTTTAAATTCTGGGGATTCAGAATTGAATACAGAATCAAAACCGTCTGAGTTTTTTGAACCTGCAGAAATTAAAGGATTAAGCGACAAAAAAGGTGGTTTTGGTACTGCTGAGTTTTATGATGAAGTTTTTTTTAATATTAATTTAAATGATTATGAAAAAAAGAAAAAGCAATATGAAAAAGAATTAAAGAAAAATAATAAAATAAAGAAAAGTCAAGACGAAGGCATTGAAATGCTAGAAAGCGGAGAAGTTAATTTTGCAAGCAGAGTTATAATTCCTAGAGGAAAGTCTAGTTATGTAGAGTATACATTAGAACAGGTTAATAAAGCTATTAAAAATAAAGAAGAAGGATTTGAAAATGTTATAGATGTACAGGATTATATTAAAAAAACTCCTGGTGCAGAACTAATTACGTACACGGAAAACATGGATTTCGAAGGGGCTTATGGCACTTTAAATGAAACTATGGTATATGAAAAGTATGATCCTTCTGAGCTTAATGAAATTATGGGAAACTCCATATGGGAAGAAATGGGCCCAACGGTAGATGCTAATTTAAATAAATTAGGTGGAGATTTCTATTTTAATTACACTGGAGAAAAAGAAAATTATAAGCCAAATGGCGATAGACGAAGAGATGCCGAGGAACCAATTAATATAAAAAAAGCACAAAGCTATGCTACTGATTATTTAGGCAATGAAGCTTCTTTAGAATTTTCAAATATTACTACTGATGATATTTTAGAATTTGGAAATAGTCAATTAACAGAAAAAGAATTAGCATTTACTAAATTGTCGCCAGAAGAACAAAATAAAATTGCTAAAAAAGAAAATTATGGCGAAGCTTTATTTTTTGGAGACAATTTAATAAACTTAGATATTGAGCCAACTGAAGCACAATTAGAATTATTTGAAAAATCTAATGAATTAGCCGCAACAACAGAAGTTGATGTTTTAAAAGATAATTTAGGAAAAGCATATTTTGAATTAATAGGTTTAGCAAAAGAAATATATAATTATCCTAAAAACGGTTATACTGAAGAATTGTTTAAAGGAAAAGAAATTAAAGAAATAGCAACCACTGGTAAATTACCTAAAAATTTAACTAAATTAGCTCAAGATGGAGCTATTAGTGTACTTTATGAAGAAAACAGCCCTTATAATGTGCCAGGCAAAGCTTTAATTGCAGCGTTTAACAATACTCTTAAAGACTACAAAATTGTAAATAGAGCTATTTTACTTAATAGAGATCCTTTAACTACCGATCAAGACGGGTTTTGGGCAGGAGCTGTTAAACAAACCGGCAAGCTTTTAGGGGCTGATGTTGAAACTGAATTTGAAAAACAAAATAAATATTTAACATGGAGTGAAGCAAATGGATTTAAACCCAGCAAATCAGCTATAAAAAATGATTTATTTTTAAGTTTACCTAATGGTTCTTTTAGTATAGACGAAAATTTTATGAGTCAAGCTGGAGTTGGAGCCGTTGATTTAACAAAGTGGATAGGTGAAATATATTTATTTACTAGAGGAACTGGTAATTTTGTAGGTAAGTCGCAAAAAGCGTTAAATTTATTTTGGAAAAACTCAACAAAATTAGCTAAAATACCTTATGCAATACCTGCTTTTACAGGAGCTACAAATGTTCTTGCTCAATCCACTAATTTTGGAGGCGGAACTTTAGTATCACAATATATGGACGGAGAGTTTAATCTAGAAGAGCTTCAAAGTTCGGTAGGGTTTGGGGCTTCAATAGCTACAGGCCATATTGCATACGATCCTTTTGTTGCGTTTTTGCGTAAATCAAAATTTGGGAAATTCTTTTCTCCTGTTGTAGATAGATTAACTAAATACGCACCTAATACATATAATAGAGTAAGTAGATCAGTTACACAGGGTTTTACAGGAGCTACTACATACCAGCTTGGAGGAGTAATTAATCAAGGTGGGTTTAGAGATGCAGAAGGTAATCTTACTGTTTCTCTTAAAACTCAAGCGCTAGAAACTATAAAAATGATAGCGGCTGGAGTTTTTACAAAAGCAATTCCAAATTTTCAAACAATTAAAAAAGAATTTGTTAGTGACATTATAAACACCGTCAATTCCGGCAAATTAAATTTAGAATCTAAAAATTCTGCGACCGCTTTAGGGTTAGAAAAAGAAGATGTAACAAAGGTAGATGAAAATTCTTTAGACAAGTTAAATGATGCTTTTAATAAAAAAGTAACTAATTTATTAGAAAGAAAAAGAGAAGGAAAAATAACTAAAGAAAAAGCAGACGCTGAGTTTAAGGAATTAAAAGAAAACTACAGAGTAATAGACACTCAAATAGCTGTAAATGCTGCTTATAAAATGATTAAAGCTGAAGTAGATTCGGGTAACGCTCCAAAACAATCTGAATTTTACACAGTATCTGGAAAAATAAAAAATGGTGAAAAACTTAATGAAAGAGACGGCGAAGTTTTATCTTACTATGGATTAGACGGTGTAGGTATGCTTTATAAAAGACTAGGCATTCAAAAAAACAGCGCTAACGATCAATATTTACAAGGTTTAATTATGAACGAGTCTTTAATAGACGCTCAGCTAAACGGTAAATCATTTATATTAACACCTTATGGTTTACAACCTATAAATCCTACAGAATTTGTAACACCTAAAGGGAGTCCAGCAAGATCAAAAACTAGAGAATTTCTTAGAAAGCGATTAGAATTAGATATGCAATTGTCAAGGTTAAAACAATTAGACACAAAAAATTTATCTGAATCTGAGCTTTTAAAACATAAAAATTCTATAAACAAAAAACAAGAAGAGCTTAAAGAATATGTAGAAGGCGGAAAGTTATATGATGAAAATCAATCTGAAATACAAGGGGCCGCAATAACAGCTTATGAAAAAGATTTATCGCAAGCTGACCCTTCTAAAGGAAAAGTTGTAGAAGAATTAACACCTGATAGTTTTCAAAAACGATATGATGAATCTGGTTTTGTTAAAAAAGATGTTAAAAAAACTATTGCTTTTACAGATAAAGAAGGCAATAAAGTTATAAATAAAGAATTTGCCTTAGAACAAAGAGATTTTACACCCTTAACCCATGAAATACCCCATGCTATTCTTAAAGACTCTTTTAAAGACGCTAAAGGTAACGTAACGCCAGAAGGAATAGAAATGATAGATGGTGTTTTGTCAAAACTAACACCTGTTCAAACAAAAACTCTTAAACAAGAGTTAATTAGTAGATACGAAGTAAACCCCGAAAATAAAAAGTTATGGTATGAAGAGAACATAACTGTTCTTGCAGAGCTAATTAGAAGAGGCGAAATAACTTTTACAAAAAG
>Ga0209711_10003627_pt1 | contig 12964 bp, 16 predicted proteins | sample ArcticOcean_MG_C_7_FD_187441 | JGI IMG/M metagenome (GOLD analysis project Ga0209711, IMG submission 187441) | Marine microbial communities from western Arctic Ocean - ArcticOcean_MG_CB11_88 (SPAdes) (version 2) | ecosystem: Environmental > Aquatic > Marine > Oceanic | place: Arctic Ocean... | reverse complement strand
ATCAACAGATATCTATATGCTGTCAATCACTGTGTGATAAGTATGTAGTTGAAGAATATATTAATACACTTGAACGCGAGCTTTATGATTTACGGAAGTATGTTTTAGAACTTGAAGAAGAAATGAAATAACCATTGACATTCATGAAGATTTGTGTTATAATGGTACTATAAATTAAACTATGGTATAAAGAGTATGAATATTTTTATATTGGATAACGACCCAGTAAAAGCTGCCCAAGATCAATGCGATAAACATGTCGTAAAGATGATTATTGAATCAGCACAAATGCTATCAACTGTTCATCGTATGGTCGATGGCATTATGGAACGTCGACCATCTAAGTCAGGCTCAATGATACAATACTTCAAACTAAATGATATTAGAGAAACTACATTATATAAAGCATGTCATTTTAACCACCCATCTACTGTATGGACTAGAGAATGTTCAAAGAACTATGAATGGCACTATAACCATTTTGTTGCTCTTTGTGATGAATACACATTCAGATACGGTAAGATACATATGACAGACACCAAACTTCGTAAAGCACTGCGCCATGCGCCGTCCGAGATTAAACATACAGAAACTATGACACCATTCAAATTAGCTATGGGTTCCAACCCAGAGTGTATTTTTGAAGATGCGGTAAAATCGTATAGAGCATTTTACCATACCAAACAAGACCGCTTCAAGATGGTATGGTCAAAAAGAATTGCACCTTCTTGGTGGAATAGTAGTGAGAGTTTAGTTTAATTATAAATTATTGTATATAACGGAGAAGTGTATGTTAAAGATAGCAAAGCAATTAATGGAAGACGCCGAAAGTGGTTCTGATTTTACTAAAGAAGAATTGCTTAGTGCCTGTTTAAATGTTATGACTGAAGATCAGATCTATCGGATGGCAATATCTGAAAGTTTTGTTGAGACTCAGTCTAATCAAATTGATTATGACAAGTCGGCTCCTGAGCGAATCATAGACGCAGTGTTAGCAAGGCATGGCGAATGATAATGGAAAACTGGATGTTTATATCAACCGCATTAGTCTTTACAGGCTTTGGTTTTTACATAGGCAGAGAATCTGCGATTTTCTATGATGTTCGTGATATTACTCAGAACGTAATCGACCAATTAGAGGATAAAGGTTATATACACAAAACCCTTAACGAGGATGGAGAAGAAGAACTCGTATTACATCCAGGAGCCGTTGATGATCGAGAAGATTAGCCCTGCTGATACACTCTTTATTCCACTCGAAAAACAAACACTCACGAATAGAGGTACTGTAACAAAAGAAGTTGTTCGTATTGCAGACGATACATTATCAACTGCTGTGTACACTTACGATAAGAGTGGTAAGTTATTAGAAACTGTTATACGTAAGCGAGTGTTGTTATTCGCATGATATCTGACTTTACATTATTTAATGTGGCAATGATTAATCCAATAACGATGGAGCGAATCGAGCAAGGAGACATGCGTGCACGAGATGCAAAAGCGTTTGTTGAAAAGATGGACGCTCGAGGCATACCAACGATGGTTACTTCATATAGTGAATCCGATACATTAGCTTTTACTGAATACATGATACAATCAACTGAGACTACATAATGATACCAAATATCGGTACACGAAAATCTAAACTCGCACTTGCATATACTAATAAAGCTTGTAGAGCTATTGGTCTTGCTTCTCAAAAAATACTTATTGATTCCCACGCAGATTTAAATCCAACAACATCTATTGAAGAAATGGGTGGTAAAGGAGTATTCTGTAAGGAGATAGAAGCAGCATTAATAAATCGTGAAATAGATATTGCAGTCCATGCGTTTAAAGATCTTACTAGAGATAACGATGAATGGTTACATATACCTTGTGTATTAGAACGAAATGATTTTAGAGATTGTTTAATAGGTAACAACTCAAATCCTAGAACGATAGGTACAAGTAGTCCACGCAGAATAGCTCAACTTAAAGACCTATATCCTCATTCTGAGATCATTCCAATTCGAGGTAATATAGATACTCGGATTCAGAAACAAGAGAATGGCGAGTATGATGCAATCGTCTTAGCAAAGGCTGGTGTTGATGAGCTTGGATATGATCATAAGATATCACGAGTATTTGGAACTGCTGAAATGTTACCTGCGCCAGGACAGGGTGTTATAGCTTTACAAACTGTTAAACCTAAAACGATACGCGAAGAGAATCTACAATCAATACTTTCAAGTAAGAATCATTTAGATACTTGGTATTGCGTTATGGCAGAGAAGTATATGTTAGAGGCAATTAACGGAGATTGTCATACTCCAATTGGTTGTCTATCTTATATTGAAGGTAATCGTATAGGAATGATAGCAAAGAATTTTGAAACAGACAAGTTGGGAATCATAAGAAAAGGATTACCAGCAGACTATAAAGAACTAGGATACGAACTTGGTTCGCAATTAATATGAAAAAAGAAACATTACAAATACACAAAGAAGTAGCAACTCAGGTTAGCACAGGTCTAGTCATCAACTACCCCCTTAATCTGACGTTACTTTATATACTGATTGAACTATATGGAGTTACAAACCCCCTTTATATAGGCACTACAATCACTCTAATTATGACGGTTATTGCTTATACGCGTATCTTTATTCTAAGATCATACTTTAGTAAAAAATATAAAAGAACTAATACCCACCAGACTTAAACCAACCTTTACCTTTTAATTGAAACCCACCACTTGCTACTATAATTTTCTTTAGTTCGTCCTTATTACATTTAGGACAGGTTGTTAATGGATCTGCGGTTATTCTCTGGAATACTTCTAGTTGTTCTGCGCACTTTTTACATTCATAGTTATATGTTGGCATTCAGGTTATTTCTCATAATATTGTTTATTGTATTTCTATTTATCATTTTCTTAAGACAAAAAAAGGGACCCTTGCGGATCCCTCAAAAGATGTCTAATTAAAATTAGATTCTTATTAGTATTGCTTAATCAGCAATCTCTAGCTTAGAACAAGTTTGAGATGCGGACTTTACGGTAGTACTTGTTAGTGTCTTGAGTCAATGCTCCAACACCTTGAGTATCACCTTGTGCAAACGGATTAGCAACCATTCCATAACGGGTTTTGAAACCAATTTTTGGTTGGAAGCTGTTCTCGCCAACTGCACGAACCATTTGTAATGGTACGTATGGGCAATAGAACAATCCTGCGTCGAATGCAGAAGTTCCTTTGTAGCCAACTACTAAGTAGTTTCCACCAGCAAACGGATCAACATAAACACGGAATCTTCCGTTAAGAACACCAGCAAAAGTATTGCCACTGTCATCAACTTCTAGAGTGTTGCTGTTTAGTGCAGGAGTATAATCCAAAACACCAGCCATTTGTAGAGCAGAAGCAACGTCAGAAGAACAGATAACAAGGTTACCTTTACCACGACGTGTTCCTTTAGCAATTGCATTAGCTTCTTGTTCGATTTGGAACATTAGGCCTTTGAACTTCTCAACTGACCAACGACCGTTAGCATCAACATCTAAGTCGAATACGCCGGCAGCAGCAGTGTTAGAAGCACCAACTTCAGCAGTTGTATAAATTGTACGAACAACTTCTCTATTGATTTCCGTTAGGATCTCAGTTTGAAGAATGTTAGCCAATTCAGTTTCTGCGTCAAGTCCGTGTACAGCTTTAAGATCCTGAGCAAGCTCAGTAGTGTATTCAGCTTTCAGTGCGCGAGTCTTAGCAGCAACAGTTACTTTCTCAATTGAGAAGGCCATTTCTGCATAGTTAGTTCCGTCACCGTCGCCCAATGCTTCAGCAAGACCAGTGCCCATACCAGTACCTGTAGTAATCAAGGTAGTGTTAGCATTTGGTAATGTGTTAGCGTGAGTACCAGCTCCAGAAAGATCAGTATCAGCTTCGCCGTAAAACACTTCTGAACCAGCTTGAGATACGCTACGTGAACGCATTGCGAAGATCAGACCAGTAGGTCCAGTCATCGGCTGTACGCCACAGATGTCGTATGCAATCATGTTAGGAACAGCACGTCTTACAAGACTGATTAAGATTGGATCGTAACCAGCAGTTGGACCAGCAGCAGTAGAACCACCACTAAATCCGCCAGTACCGGCATCGTTAGTAGGTGCTTCAGAAAGCAAGCTTGTCATGTTAGCAGAAAGATCACCAGTTTCCATAAGTGCTTTTTCTGTGTTCTCAAGAATAGTGGCTGTTACAGCCTTCTTGTGTGAATCAGTGATTGGTGAAAAAGATGCGTGCTCTAGGATAGGGCCCCATTTTTCCACAAGTCTTTGATAGTTATTCATATCTATCTCCTTTGATAAAATATTAATTAATTTAATGTTTAAAACCAGAAATTAATTATTCTTATTTTCTTGTGTCGAAAGCCTCTACAAGAGCATTAATAGAAGTGTAATCAGAAGTTGGTTTAATTACTTCCTGGTCTTCTAGAATAATTTCGTCAGTCTCAGCTTGTACATCATGTTTTTCAACAAGAGGCTTGTCGCTGAAGAACGACTCCTTGATAACTTGAAGATTGTCGGAATAAACCGCTACATCTTCAACGTCAAGTTTTTCAGACAATACTCTCAAACGCTCTACCTGATTTTCAGATAAACCTTCTGAGATTTCGTCAAACTTTTGTACTGCTTTGAAAGATGCAATTTCTTTTTGCAAGTCAATGTTCTCATTTACGAGGTCATTAGCTTTTCCTTCCAACTCAGATACTTGTCCTTCTAGTGATTCCACAACATCAACTGTTTCTTCCGAAACTGCAACGTTATGTTCCACAAATAAGTTCTTAAGACCTGACAATAATGATTCAGCCATCTCAACCTTAATACCGGCTTCAATTGCGATTTCATTCTCAGTCATCCATTCAGAAACGACATAGTCAAGATACTTATCAACATTTTCAGAAATAGTATCTAACTTCTCAGTTACTGCTTCTTCTAAAGTTGCATCAAGTGACTTAGTCAATTCTTCACGAATTGTCTCTTCTCTTTTACTTACTTCTTCGTTTAGTGCGGCTTCAAAAACCATTGAGATCTTGGATTTGAACTCTTCTGATAAATCTTCGCCTTCGATGATTGACTCAATAGAAGATTCGATAACTACTTCTTCAATAGTTTCTACTTCTTCTTCAACTGCTACTTCTACTTCTTCAGTTGCTGGTGTCTTAACTGCTTCTCCAGCGCCCTTAGGCTCATCAGTTTTGGTCTTCTTCAACTTGTCCTTTTTGCCTTCTCCACCTTCAGGTGCAACTGGTGCTGGAACTGCTGAAACGCCATCGTCGGAAACGAATGCTTTTTCGTCTGCCATAATTTTTCTCCTTTTAATTTGTAAAAATACAAATATTGCTTTTTATATTTACTTAACTGTTTTATTTATAAAAAATTAGTTTCTCAAAGTACGGATGAATGATTCAAACATTCTAGCTGCCGTTACTTCATCAATAGTTCTTGTTACACGATTATACTTTTTCTCAGCTATCTTAGCAATTTCCTCAACCATTTGAGTGGCTTGCCAACTGCCTGAAGCTATATCGTAATAATACTCTACGTTTTCCATGATACCATTTACAAACGCATTTGGTGCAGAAGGATCAGTAACAATATCAACAGTAGAGAGGTGGAAATCAGATTGAACTTCCATAACACCGCCTTTACCTGTCTTGACTGAACCAAGACCACGAGTCGAAACTCCGATCTTGACGCCTTCATCTAATAGGCTTTTAACAATTTCTCCCATAGGGGTACCAAGGATTTTAGCCTTGCCGTAGAAATCATTACCATCACGTCTCATTTCAGTAATAAGATGAGAAACGCGATCGCCGTTAATCTGTGGACCATCGGGATGGCCTAATTCTCCAAGAGCACGTTTAGTTTCAATGAATTCCTTATTATAGCGATTCATTTCTGATTCTAACGTAGTACTTGGATAAATTCTTCCGTTGCGATTTTTTAGATCGCCTTGCATGAAGATACCTTCTATAAAGTAACTCTTTTTACCGTCTTCTTTTGCTTCGGTAATTACTTCGACATCTTCAATATGTTCTGTTATTAAATTCATAATTGTTTCCTTGTAAATGTATTTATACAATTAGGTATAATGCGCAACACCAACCATTAATACTGCACTAGCAGCTGTTAAGGTATCTGTAGGATCTTTCTTGCAAAATGATTGCCCAGGACCTGCAGTAAATGTACCAATAGTGTCTGAACCTTTCTTATGAGTAATAAGTATACCTGATGCAGTCGCGTTATATAATCTAACAAGAGTTGCTGTACCAATATTGTTAGCGGTTGTTATAGAAGCTTCAGTACCTTTAACTTTAATTACACTAGGCATTATACATTCTCCTTCGCGAACGATAGTATTTCGTTATAACCAGCTTCATCAGCGATTAGTACACTATACATTTCCGTTGAGTTCGTTTCGTTCAGATGTTCAAATACTGTATTTAGTATTGATGCATCTTCTTCAGAAATCTGAACTGATTCTTTATTTGTTAATTCAAACGAACCTGCTTCGATTTCCTCAAAAGCCATACCAGCTTTAGCAAATTTCTTTGCTGCTGACAATGGTTTTGCGTTAACCATTTGATCGCCTTTAGCGTAAGCATATAATGATTTAACATTTGAGAATACTTCAGCTAACTTGTTCTGCCACCACTCTTCAGGATCTTGACCTTCTGTTTTCAGATAGTCTCCAATCTCTTCAGCAGCATAGCAAACAAAATGCAGTTGCTTCATCATCATTGGGATTTCTTGTTGAGGACTCTCAAGCAATTCATCTTCTGTAGAAACTTTATCTAACATTTCTTTGAACGTTAACGATATTGTTTTACCATTTGAATCTTTAATAGTAACTTGTGAAGGTTTTGGTTTTACTTGCTTTTCTAAAGTATCAGCAGCTTTTGTATCAGACTCTTTCTTTTCTGCTTGCTTTGCTGGTTTCTTTTCAGCCTTCAGAGTACTTGAACAACCACCTTCTTTAATGGCTTCGATTTTGTTATCACAGCAAGAACATGTTTCACCAATCTCTGATGCTGCATGCTTTCCAGCACAATGACCACAGTCAGGACCACAACCACAACTAGCTTCCATGGCTTCTTCCATGTCTTCGTCGTCTTTCTTGTCTTCTTTCTTCTTAGCGTTTACTCCAAGAATCTCAGTGATTGATTTCCTATTAGACTCAGCCGATTCAAGTTTAGCACCTGTATCATCTTTTGTCTTATAAGCTTTATCGTAATCCTTTGTATCATCCGCTTTATCAGCAGGTAACTTAGTCGGTGTAACACCTTCAATGTCGCCTGTGAATTGGTGATCTAATGCTACAGGATGTGGAATCACTTCTATGGCATGTTGATCCTTAAAGCGCTTCTCTTCAGGTGCCTTTGGCTCAGCCACTTCGGAAACAAGATCTTTAAAATTTTTCATGTTTAGTCCCTAATATTTAATTTATTTTTACTTATTTATATTAAAACGGATCATCTGATTCGGAATGTCCACCGAGGGCTCTTTCTTCCGCGATTTGTTCTTCCATCTTAGAGATGTCTTCGTCAGTCATTTGAAGTACGTTTCTTGTAATCCACTGATGAGAGAAATACTTTCCAGTATACTCAGATATATCTCTGAGAGTATTCAATCGCTCTCTCAAAATTTCAGATTCTTTCAACTCTTCAAAATAATTATCTTTAACAAAGTCATACCTAAGATCGTTTCTAATCTCATTGAATTCTTCAGGCGTTAAAATACCTTTTAGAATTAATTGCTTTTCTAATATTGTATTAAATATCCATGAAAAGCGAGACCTGATCCTTCTAATAAATTTACCAAACTTTAATTCATCACGTGTCATTTCTGAAGTTCTACCAAAGCTTGACATTGCCTCTGGTTCTAAACGAGATAAAGGTACCTTCAACGCCTTATATAGTTTACGTTGAAAATACTCTAAGTTTTCGTTACTACTCAATCCAGGAGCATTACCACCTGCAAGAGTATCTACTTCAGTTGATCTTTCGCCACCTCTACGAGGGAACCAAAAATCTTCTGTCATTGTTAGCATTTTTCTAGAATCAGTCATTTCACCGGTACTAGAATTATACTGTAATTTATTTTTATGGCGAGCCATCATATCTCTAAGATATTGCTCTGCCTTGTTCTTTGGCAAATTACCTACATCAATATAAAAAATTCTGCGTTCAGGTGCTCTAGTTAAAGTATAGATAACTACAGCATCTTCTAACATACGCAACTGATTTAAAGCTTTAGTTGCTGGATGCAAATGCGATAATACTAAACTGTTATTCTCATTCATTAATCCTGAAGTAACTCTAGCAATAGAATCCTTAGATATCTTAATTCCTGAAGTACTACTTCCTGGAGCAGCAGAACCACCCGTAGTTGAATTCAGAAATCCTGATTCTGAATACATGTAATACTCATTCTTAACTACCTTAATAGGAACGCCTGAATGAGGGTCTTTACCCTTTTTATCAACTTCACGTATTAATTTTAATTTACGTGGGTCAACATATCGTAATTCAATAACACCTTTCTTAACATCTTTAGGGTCAATTACAATATGGTAATTTAATCTTCCATCTACATAGAACTTCTGAAACATATCATATGCGTTGTTAGTAAAATCAAGCAACGCAAGTACGTTATCAAATTCTTTAACAATAGTCTTCTTTACTTTATCAGATAGATCTGTTTCTCCTAACGAGACTTCAACAACTCTATCATTAGTATCAACACTAATTGCTTCGTTAACTATATCATCAACAGCCTGATTAATCTCAGGTTGCATTGCCATAGCGCGATATTTTGTGATTAGCTCTGATTCTGTTTTAGCAGAACCTTCCATGTCTAATATCGTATTATAAAATCCACCAAGCGCATTACCAACGGTAATCGCTCCATCATCGTTAGAGGGTTCGGCAAAAGAAACTGGTAAACTAGTCTCCTCCTCTGCCCTCTTTACATCAAAGCCAAAAATCTTCAAAATATCACCTTTATTTAATTATATAATTATGTAGTTGGGTTTCCAGTATTACCCTCGACTTTCCATAAGTCGTAACTAAAGGTAACACCAAATTCTTGTATTGCGTCGTTCGTATCCCAACCCATAGCAATTGCATCAACACTAACTGGGAACATTCCTTCAAACACGTATGTACGAAGTGCACTACCATCTTTACCATATTGAGTAATCAATGCATTGGACTTGTAGTCCTGAGGTAAAGCACGAGTATTGGAATCATGCGAATTAATTGCATTCATCCATGCTTCTAACGAATTACGTACTAAGAAATCTTCGTCGTTAAGAATTGTTACTGACCAAGGCCCAAATTTTCTATCTCCCGCATACTTAACTTCTCTTCCAAAATACGGAACGACAAATTCCCCTACGGTACTTTCAGGTAACGCAGCAGTCTTAATCATAAACGCCGACTTTAGATCAGCCGAAGAATCAATTGGGTTTAAAATTTGTACTTGGAAAAGGTTGGCCCGAGCACCACCGCCGGTAAGCTGTGATTTAAACTCATTTATATTAAATGCCATTCTTATTCTCCTTTATTTAAAAATATTTATTATGTTAGCGAGCCAACAATTTCTTCAAACTCAACACCAGATCTTGTAGCAACAAAAGTAAGTTCGATTGTATTAATTGAACGTGCAGGCTTAATAAAGATATTAGCTCTGAATTTACTTTGATCTATAATGGCAGGTGTATTAACAGTTGAATCAGATACAACTCTGAAATCAACAATTCCACGTCTACCTTGGATATCGCGTAGGAATGGTTCAACTATTCCTTTAAACTGAGCTTGAGTGAATTCATCGTTTAATTCAAATAAGAACGATTGAGAAGCGTTAGCAATTGCTTTTTCAACAGCAATAAACAATCTACGAACGTTGATTCTATCGAAAGCACTATTCTGACCTAAACCAGTCTTATCACCAAACAGTACAATTCCTTGTCCTACTTGACTCATAACTGGATTAACTTCGTTACTATACAATTGATCTCTTTGAGCTTTATTAGGATTGAACGCAAGTTTAACAACATTTTTGATTACGCCCTTACGGAAACCAGCAGGAGATTCAAAAGGTTCAACTCTTGAAGCAAGACCAGCAACATCACCGTTAAGTGGAGTGTATCTATAAACATCGTTATAACGATCGTATCTATACTTATAACCTGAATCAATTACTGAGTAAGAAGATGAAGGTAATGAGTTACGATATGCAATTACATTTGCTAATTTAGCTTCTGTTTTGCTTTCGTCAACAACGTCTGATTTAGCAGGGGATATAAACGCAATACAATCTTTTCTGACATCTGCAACATTCGAGATAAGGTACGTAGCAAGATTACCTGCACTATCACCTTTACCTTGAAGTACAAAAGAAACATCAATTTCGTTTGCTGATTTAAACAAGTCGTAACCTGCGGCAAGATCACCGAGAGTTGCTGTTGTTTCAGTTCTACCTGCTGTACCACCTACTAATGATTCGTAAGATGAACTAGATCCTGCAGCTTCAAAGTGAGCGGTGTTTGCTACTCTAACCCATGAAGATTCTTGAGTAATAACATCTTTGTAGTAATTAGTTTTGCCACTTGCTAACTTAGCAGAAGTTGTTGTAGATACATCAGTATATAGTTCTAAGACCGAATCAGCAGTACCGCTAACTGAACCGTCTTGGTCAATAACAGCGATATGATAGTTTCCAGTTTGAGGCTTTTTGCCAAACAAACCTGACCATGCCCACTTTTTATCAACACTTAACTTGTTTAGATCGGATTCTGCTAATGTATATTTGCCATTCAGTGTTACAACGTATCCATACGCGGCAATTAATGAATCATCAGTCTCAACAGTACCGGCAGCGTTTCTTGCTTCTTCAGTGATTGAAGTAACAGGAATGCTTTGGAAACCTACTGAAGTATTACCGATAACAAATACATCGTCAGCAGCAACAGATGCGACTGCGATTTTATTTGCCTTAGCAACTTCAAAAGTTATTGTGTCTGTGTTAAAAGCAAGCGTATGAGTAATGTCTGTATTACCAGTTATCTTGTTTGTTGGAATGTTCCCTAAGGTAACTATAGTACCTTCGTAACTTGCTCCATCTACATATGCAACTTCTAATGAATTCCCCAATACTCCTGGGTATAGACCTTCGAAAGATCCTGCTGCCACAACAGCGTTGTTTGCATCGTATGTAGTTGCTTCTGCACGAGTTGCGCCATTATCGACACGAGCCACATACAAAGCGTTTGAGTACGAAAGATAGTCTGCAGCCACAAAAAATGTTTCATAGTTGTCTGCGTCAGGCGAACCATAACGAGAAACTAATTCATTTTCTGAAGAAAGCAAAACTGCTTCACCTACGGGACCCCATCTAAAAACCCCAGCTATTGCAGCAGGTGGCGTCGCGATGGCAGGAACCGATGCTGATGCGTCCACCTCTCGAACAATTACGGAAGGACTTACGGAAAAAGCCATATTATTCTCCTTTAATATTATTATCTAAAAAATATTTTTTTTAATTTATTTAGTTATCACAGTTTTATTTATAAAAAAAGTTAATCATACATTTCTTAATAAAACATACGATCATGCTCTGGGAATTCAATCCACCCTGCTTCATCTGCTTGGGGGTCTCCATTATCTATAAATCCAAAAGGTAGTAGTTCGTCATCAAGCTGTTGTTCTGTTTTTTCTTTTAATTCTGCTAAAGTATTAATATCTGTTAGTTCTCTAAAGAACCTTTGGTCAGACAACCATGCAAATAATACTAAAGTCATTACAAGATCATCGTTAGATCCTGATTCTGCTTCATAACTGTTACCTTTTTTACTAAACCTTGATAACTCCTGTATTGTAGCGTAATCCTGTATTATTAACTGATTTTGTTCAATTAATAGTTTCAGTATAGAACAACCTTTTGATTTTACGCTACGTGTTGTTCTTATTCCATGATCTGATCTCTTCCCTCCAAAATTCGATACCTGTTTACCAGCTCTGCCAGCATTTTCGGTAAAGAGAAGATTTTCATAGCCGTAGTCTAGTAAGAGTACATCGGAAACTTGTTCTCCGATATCGTTAATTTCAACTAACACGGCACTCTCATTGTACATCAGCCCTATTCTATATATAACAGAAGCAAAGTCAACTGGACTTATGGTATTATCCTTAAATACACATACCTGTTTGTATGGCATCTCTGTTGTATCTATTATATTAAACGCAGAATAATCGAGCCCTTTACCTCTTGATACATCTACTATCATAACATATGAGTGTTCTGGTTGTGTTGTTTCATATTGTATTATATGTTCACTTTCAGCTATCGGCCTAGAAGGCGCGAGTTCTTTAAGTTTTGCGCCACTTATTAGAGTACCTGAACTACCTAGAAATTGACAACAATATTCTTGGTTGAACTTTTCCATATCGAAGTCTAATGCTTCAAGTGTTTCTTCTTTCCATTTTTCATCTCGCCCAGGAACATCATGCCACATAACCTCAACGTATTCATAACCGTTTGTACCTTCCTTAGCACCTTTACACGTTTTCCAAAAATGATTCAATCCGTTGGGGGTGGAGGTCATTAATAATTTTGTTGTTTTACCAGATGATATCGTTGGATATACAGAAGCAAAGAATTCATCAAACCCTTCAATAAACGCAACCTCATCTAGATATAGGAATGATATTGATTTACCACGAATAGCAGATGATGTAGTAGTACCTGCGTATATCTTACAACCGTTTTCTAAAGTAATGTTACCTTTGTTCCATTCTTCAATACCTTGCTGCATCCACTTAGGTAGTGCTTCATATGCTAGTTGTATACGGCCCAATACCTCTCTTGCAGCATCACCCTTGTTTGCCAACACGGCAACAGTTTTAAATTCATTAAATAGGATGTAGTGTA